>MDSX01071616.1_pt1 | contig 50669 bp, 51 predicted proteins | sample 811141 | NCBI WGS metagenome assembly MDSX01 (sample SAMN05326642, study PRJNA326480) | marine metagenome | isolation source: seawater | place: Atlantic Ocean: South East | collected 2010 | reverse complement strand
TCTGCGCTCTGCATGCCAATAGGGTTACCATCCAGCCGCGGGACATGCAGTTGGCGCTTCGCATTCGTGGGGAGCGTTTTTGACAATATTAATATGTAACGATTTTAGATCAGCGTCTACCCCCCCGTCTCCTCCGTCTACCCCCCCGTCTCCTCCGTCTACCCCCCCGTCGCTTATTTCCGGGCCTTTGGAATGGCCTCCTTTTTGCAATCCGCTTCCGCAGTGATCTGCGCCGTTTATTTTTCTTTTCTTGGTCTAATTTATTCCATGCTTTGTCCAATGGGTGCTCACTGCCCTTAGGATGTTGGGTGTTTGTCAAAGCCATCGAGTGAGCTATGTTGTCTAATTTGTCTTTATCATACCAAAGTTTCTTCGTGTCCAATTTGGCGGGTAGTATCAAACGACGGACATCCTCTTCCAGGTGTTTTCTTTGTGTCTGTGATAGGGCTTGGTTGTTTATCTCCAAGTAACAGACACCAGACACTGTTTGCTTTCCACCAGGGTTCTTGGGATCTGGTACCGCCGTGGTTGCGCATTTGGCACTTTTTAAGACGCTGTAGCGTCGGTAACCTGCTAACCCAGGCTTATTATGTCTACGATGTCTACTCCCCCTCCCTCTGGCTTTGTTACCCCTACGCGCGCGTCGATGAGCCCGTGAATACTCCATCCTCCCTGTGTTGGAACATAGGGACAATAGTATAAACAGTATGGAAAGTATGATGAGATATTTTGCGAAAGGCTGCATTTGCTCTTTACCTTAGAGAAAGAGAAAAATAATTCCTGGTATGCAAAAATCATCCCCTGGATTTCTTTTGGTGGACATACGTACAAATGGACAAGAACAAGAACGTTTGCTTTTTCAACCTAAGTGCCAAAATGATGAAATGGGTTGTAAAGAAGCAACAAGAGGAGTTGGAGGCAGAAAGAAGTAAAAAACTCAAAAACACAAAAAAAATTCAGAAAATGGAAGAAAAGTTGGTGGAATCCAAAGCCATCCAAGCCATCATGGGGGTGACTATGTTGGGCAAAAAGGTGAGTTCGTTGCGAACCCTTCAGTCAATCCGTGCTCGTGCGCGTACCGCAGGCACTCCAGCTGCCCGTTCCCCGCGGCGGCGGCGGTAGGAGACGTAGTCCTGGTGTGTTGCGATCCTCTAGGGAGTACCAGTCCCAATGGCCCATCGCGTAGTTCCTCACCCGATTGAAGTACTGTAGGAACATGGGGGACACGGCTTCGATGCTGTAGCGTTGTGTGGCATGCCTACGTATCTCTTCCCTGTTGAGGGCGGTGCACTGAGCGAAGTGATGACACACGGTTCCTAGAGTGTCACAATGGAACCCCGTTTTGCCGTGGACCACAAACTCTGTGAACCCTCCGAACTTACTGCACAGCACTGGTGTGCCACAGAACTGGGCCTCCAAAGCGGCCAGGCTCCATGGTTCGCAGTACCTGGACAGTGCGAAGCAGCAACAAGCCCCGGCAAGCAACTCTCTCTTGGGAACCAGGGGCAGAACGCCGACGCACTGCACGTGGGACAGGTCACAACCGGGTGCGGCTTCGGGTAGGTGCCCGTTCCCCACAACCACCAACTTGATTTTCATAATACGGGTGCACTCCACCGCTGCCGACAGCCCCTTGTCGAACTGCACGCGTCCGACGTAAACGGCATACGGTTCGATGGGCGAGGTCGCCTTGGGTGGGTAGTGGTCCTTGTCCAGGAAGTGTGGGATGACACAGTAATAATCACTAGGGTGAGTGTCCCCCTGCCTGGCACACTCCGAGTAGAACCACGCGTACGAGCAAAACACCCGAAAATCCGAGTAGCTCCCGGGATGTCCAATAGTGGGTTCCACTATGGCGGGAAGGCAATGTTTGAGTGCCGTGGTTGTGGGTTCGTGTGCCCACCCTAGCATGGCACATACGATATCGTCCCTCCCCCTTCTGCGCTTCAGCACTTCCGCTGTGGCGTTGGTAGCGAACTCGGACCAGGCCTCGTTTTCACTGTCCGAGTACGAGTTGACTAGGCTGTCGTCACGTTTTCCGTATACCTTGTGGTAGGTGGAGGCACTAACTACAGGGACTACCTCGGTACATTCCTCCACTTCGGAACCCTCCACCGCGTACACGTACACCGTGTAGCCGGCCCTGTGAAGCAGCTTGGCCAAGTAGCTAGTAAGGGTGGCGAAAGCGTCAGTAGGGTTGGGGTGAAACTTGGGCGAAACTCCGGTGATAGAATGGGCAACTCCCAATATATGCACCAACATTACCCAATCCTCAATTTTTTATTTTCTATGACGTTACGTATACAATGAACAAGATTACTAAGAACACTCACTACAAACACGCCAATGCCAAGCCCAAGGCCAAGCCCAAGCCCAAGGCCAGCTCCAAGTCCGGTCTTACATCGCTTCCCCAAAAGACGCTCAAACAGATAGTCCACCGTTTGGACAAACTTATGAAACTTCTGCCTAAGACATTCCAGAAAAAGTAAAATTTAAAAACAACTTATCGTACATTGTACAAATGGGTACCAACTACAACCACTGGAACAAGTGGGCCGAGGGCTACGACTCGGATGGAGAGCAGACCAGCGTGAAGATCCCACTGTCAGCAGTGTCCGAGGACTACCTAAGACAAATCGACTTTTCCAATGTGACCGCTGAATGTGGGAAACCGATGACGGAGGACGAGTTTAAGAAGTATTGCTCGACGAGGGGTACCAATGAGACGTTACTGGTCCGACCCAACCAACCGGCATGAGGTGCGTTCGGGGGCCGCTACGTTGTTTTCGGAGTTGCTGTCGTCGGAAGAGCAGGGTGTGCAACTGGAAAAGCACATTTTTAACAACACGATACGCTTGGTTGATCAGAGGAAAATACCCCGCAACTGGAACGTGAAGCAGTTTCGTTTTTTATACTTTGCCAAAGTGCGTAGTTTACGTTACAATTTGGCAAAGTATAACAAGCTGTTAGAAGATGTATTGAACAGACGTACGACCTATCGAACGTTGGTGGAAATGACACCGGATGAGCTTAGGGGGGAGAGTGTCGTACACGAACCTATCCTGTCACACACCGAGTTGTTGGATAGCATTCCCGATGGGGCGTTCAAGTGTCGTAGATGCCAGTCCCGCAAAACCACGTATTACGAGATGCAGACACGTTGTGCAGATGAACCAATGACAGTGTTCGTTACCTGCATGAACTGTAACAACAGGTGGAAAGGAGGATAGGTTAAAAGGTATATTTCTCAACTTTTGAAAATGTATGAAGAACCAGACCAAAACTGTCCAGATTGCATGTGAGCAGGCCAAAAAGTCCGCCCACAGCAAGTTCCACCATGGGTGTGTTTTGATCAAGAATGGCAAGGTCATATCCACGGGGTACAACAGGGACAGTTTCAGAGGCAGGCCAAGCGAGCACGCGGAGGAGTCGGCATTGAGGGATGTCCGGGACAAAGATGCTAGGGGGTCAACAATGGTGGTGATCCGGCTCAAAGCCGACAACTCCTTTGGCAACAGTCTTCCCTGTAACCGTTGTATGAGGATTATTTGCAAACGAGGCGTTTATAAAATATTTTACTCCCACAATGCTACCCAACGATGTTTTGCAGCAGATATGGATGCAATATTTCAAAAACCATGTGTTGAGGGAGCTAACTGAACGCTTCACAATTTCACAGAGAATGAGCGACAACTCCCTCTCGTGGGTCCTCCTGGATTTTATCAGGCTTAGAGACATGTACAAAATGATGACTGGTGTATACAGCGACGAGTACAAAGTTAGGAGACTGCTGGAATACGTAGACGTGGCGCACAACATACGTATTTACAACGACCTGATGAAAGAGATAGAGGAGACAGGAAACGTACACATATACCGTTTTTTAAAGAACCACTACACGAGACTGTAACAGCACAGTGGCAATCTTTTCACAGCCGTGTAGCACTTGCCCTTGTTGATGTCGTCAACCAGTGTCAACACGTGTTGAAGAAAAGAGGTGTTCAGCACCACTTTGAGTTCCTCTAGGGTTTCGGCGCTTATGATATCATCTTCAGTACCAAACAGTCCATCTGCCCCCTTAGCTATGTCCGTCAAGACGTGTATGAGCAACTCGTTACGTTGGTCTCGACTTAATTTAAAAAGTTTGTTGACTTCTTTTGTCACCAGTCTCGAAATCATATTGATTAGGGACAGAACAGAGGTTGATCCTGATTCCTGTATCTTCAGCCGGATCTCGTCCACGCGTATCTTGGATGCGGTGTATAGAAAAGCAGATTTAATCTTTGGGTCCATTTGGGCCATACTGTTAGATAACATTATAAAGCGAAAAAATGCTGTCCAAATTGTGCGAACGAGTCTTTCAAACATTAGGTCCTGGACACTCCGAATGCGTGTACCAAAAGGCGTTGATTACCGAGCTGCACGAGTCCCCGGACTACCGGGAAGTCGAAATCGAGAAGCATGTGCCTATACTGTACGAGTGTAACCACACATACACGTTGGGTAGCTGTCGCATAGATATCTTGTGTTACGACGTGGCCAACAAGCGAAGAGTCCTGATCGAGCTCAAGGTCCTTACAGGGCCTGTTAGCTATACCGTTCACCAACAGGTCACAAAGTACGTACGACTTTTGGAGGCGACGGGCGTACACGTGGACGAAGCTTATGTGGTCAACTTTAAGCAAAGCAACACGGAAACGGGGGAACTGGAGTTCTTAAGAACAAAGATACCCGGGTACCCAAATGAGTCTCAGAACATTTCACAACTGCGTGAAGTCTCAACTGTTGAACCAGGCGGCGAGGGGCAAGAGTGACCTGGCCGTGCTGGACTTTGGATGCGGCTTCGGCGGGGACATCAAGAAATGGGTACACGCGCGCATACAATGCGCAGTGGGTGTGGACCCCAGTCTGAGCGCCGTGGAGGAGGCGCGCAAGCGAGCGCATGGGCACCGCATGTACCACTTCGTGCATGACCCCAATCCCCTCGAGTTCGTAAGAAGCCTACCAGAGAACTGTTTCGACATAATAACCTTTCACTTCGCAGTGCACTACTACCCGCGGGAGCAACAGGGGGAAACCATCAAGGAGCTACATCGCGTCCTAAGACCTGGCGGCACCCTCGTTGCCACCTTTCTGGAAGCCAAGCGAGTGTTTGCGTACAAGAACAACGAATGTCTGCAGATCAAGATGGTGTCCCCCAGTGAGATCGAAGTCTCTATGGCGGACAGCATATATTTCCACTCAATTGGGGGCATATCGAAAGAACATTTGTGCTTCTCTACCTTCCTAACCAACCAAACTACTGAGTATTTCAATCAGATCAACGTGATAGATTTCGAAACGTTTTACCGGCAAAACAAGGTCTCCATGACGGAGCAAGAGCGGGCGGCCTCCTTCTTGCACGTTGCAATGGTATTTATAAAATGAACACCACACGAATGAATACACTCGCCAGACGAACCGACGTGGAGGATGGCATGAGGCGTGTTCAAGAGGTGCTGTATGACCTAACCAGCACAACCTTTTACAAAGAGCCCGTCGTTCTGCACCTGCGGGATGGGTTGGACCCGGACGTATACGTGGGGGTGGAGGAGTTGCAAGCCACCGTCCCAATCAAGGAGTCCATCCTCAAGCACCTGGCCAAGAGGGAGCTATGTGTGTACTGTGTGATCAATGACTCCGACATGATCGTTATCCCTATAGGGGAGGATATACCCCTTAGTGACCCTCACGGGACAGTTCGACGTTGAGTAGCATCGCCACAATGAGCCACGTCAAATACGGAGCGAGAAGGACCCGCCGATGCGGTTGGCTATCTAGGAGCGACATTGCGAGGGTTGCGCAGAACATGGCGGCTATCATGAATATACCCAACTTGAGTTTGCCATAGTTGTTGACAACCGGCATCCACGCCAAATTGACCACCATATTGAGACCGTACAATATCAGTAACAAGCTGTTGGGACTTTCCAACAAGGCTTTCAGATAAAAGCCTAAGAGAATGTACAGACCCGTCCAGACAATACCAAAGACATAACCGGGCGGCTGGAAGTGTACACCGTTGCTATACACCGGCCCATCTCTCTGGCACATCAGCTGTACCACGGAACTAAGAATTAGTGGCACGACTATTGGGTAATACTTCTCCATACAGATGAATGGATTTTTTTTATTGTACGAATATACAACAACAATGCCTCAACAGAACACCACCAACAAACCGAACTCTAAGTCCTTCAACCTGACCAAAATGCTAAAGGAGAACTGGATGATACTCGCAATTATAATCGCCATCATCCTGGCTGCTCTCTTCGTCAAATACACGTAGTTGATTAATTTTATGTGGTTAAGTTATGGCTGAAATCCCCGTCGAGCTTTTTGACAAAGAGGTGCTGCCAAAGGATGGCGGAGGCGAGAGTGGGCTTTTCTTGCGCCCGGTGGCAACCCAGTCCGGCATGACCAGGCGAATCAGGTTCATACATTCCGAGACGGACACCAGACCCGAAGACGGGAGCGAACGCGTACACCGAAGGGATGGGATAGACCGGTTGAACACCACCCACATTGCGGCAATGTTGCTCATCTGCCTCATTCTTATACGATTTTTCTAAAGCAGGTCTTCGAGATATTCCACCACCATCCCCGCGTATCCCGATGCGTCGTTTACATTCCTATTTATGGGATCTAGTAACATGCAGTTCAACGTCAACTCTGTGCTTTCTCTATAGGAGTGAACGTACAGAAAGTCCAGGTAGGATGTGACACAATAGCGCACCAACGCGTCGTTGGTGAAGTTGTCCAACGCATACACCTCGAAATCGCATTGAACTGGACGCTTTTCGGTCAATACGATTTGAAACCCCTGCAGAGGGTTGGAAACGTCGGCAACAAGCCTAGAATTGTTGAAATACCCCACATATTTGGATTCGAAGACCCGCGCATTCTCCCTGTTATCGAACACTAGTGCAGCGGGCTTCACATAACTGGGCTGGTCCAAACGGTGACTGTTTGTGCGTACCTGAAAGCTGAGACCCAAAAAACACTTACACGTGGGATTGTACAACGTGAAGGCCATCTTTAATCGTTAAGTTGTGAAAAAAAACATCTGCCACCATCACAAATGAACGCCCTCTTCGATGCAAAAGCTCAATACAACGCGCTGTTGCACAACAAAATGGCGGACGTGGTGTACGATATCTTCCAGTCAATGTATACCCGTGCACAGCAGCTGAAAGGTGGGGAGACATTGGTCGGATTCCAGACAATGGTCAAAGACGTTCAAAATTGGAACATGACGCAGATACAGGAGGCGGTGGATACCGTAGAGAAACACTGTGGCCCACGTTTCATAAACCAGTGCCTAAAGGCCATATTCTTCCTAAACGCCAAGATATTGTCCAGTTACGAAAACGAACAGGACATTCAGCTGAGGATACCTCCCATAAAGGACTTTATATACGACGTGGTGTTGGATACCGCCAAAACAATGTACCGACACCCGTCGGTCTATTCCGTCGAGGTGGAACCCGAACAACACGAGCAGAACGTGGAGTCTATATACAGACAAATATTCAAATCCATTGACCGATGTGTAGAGAAGTCCTTCCCGTACGAAAACTTCTTGCGGGTCTACGACAAACAGGACGATGATGTTGCGATTGGCCTGGACGCCTCCAACCCACTAGGCAGTAGTGATGGCGACGAAGCCCAAGAGAATGAAGAAGAAGAGAAGGACGAGGAAAGGGAAATAACGTACGGCGGTGGGGCCGACATGCCCGACAAAAAGCCGGTTTTACACTCCGATGTGGAGGACGATGCAGAGGACTCGGACTAACCAGACCAGCCTGCTTGCCTTTGCACTCTGGCAAGCTTTTGTGTCCTGATCACGGCATCATTCACAAGCATGTGGTCGGCCACTGCCACCGTCGCCGTGATTAGCACCGCTGCGATCGCACCGTGCACCGCCCTAGTGGTCCACTGAACCCCGTGGCACTCTAGTTCTTTGTTCTCCTTCTCGTCGTCCTCCTTCTTCAATAGCGTTAGCAGGAACCTGGGCTGAAGAATCATCGAAAAGGCGAACCCAATGATGAACACGATCATATAAATATACCTTGCTTCCATATTTATGTATTTATATACAAAATATAATTATTTTTGGACGTTACACATTTTTCACTGGGGCGACCTTCATGAAGCCGGAGAGTGCATCCATGGTCCTTCCACCGGTGTACGTCTCATAGTTGGCACTGGTGTGAGGCTCCCTAGGGTTGGGAAAGTATCGGAACGTTGGGAAGCTTTGAACATTGTAGCGTTTCGCTTCTTCTCGAGAGGAACAGTCCTGCATGTCGTACTTAGCACTGTGCGCCAACTGAAGCGCCGTGAACGTTGGTTTGACGGCCTTGCAGTGACCACACCAGTCGGCGTAGAACATGACCAGTTTCCCGTCCTTGTTCGCAGAGGAGAACCCCTCCGTCTTCCCGCAGGGTTTCATCCTGAAAAGCAGCAGAATGATCACCGCCCCCGCAAGGAACATCAACACATGCTTGTTACTCATTTTGCTTTTGTTGTTCATTTTTTGTTTCATTATTAATGGGATATGTATATAAGACAAAAAAAAAATGAGTACCACCATAAATCAGTTGGCCCGCATACAGAAGGTATCAATAGCACAGGAGATGTGTGACGAGAAACTCAAACAGACCATGGCGCAAGTCGTCCGCGACGGTACGACCAACGAGGAGGTGGACCGGGCGGTGTCCAATCTGGAAAATGCCGTGCAGGAGTACCGTACCCAAGTAACCAAGTACGTCAAACAATACAGAGAGTCTCAGTACTGGATTGACAGGCAAGCAAGCGTGCTCTCAAGTATCAGGGTGGTCTTGAACAATATGCGCCACACCCTAGAGTCTCATCACTATACCGAAGAATCCGAAGATATGTTGGACACTATGCAAAAGTTCCTCACTACTATGAACAAGGAGAGCGAAATTGGCCTGCACCAGGACAAGGCCGACCAAGCAATCCAAATGCTAAGCACGCTGACCAAGTCATGCACGGGCTTCTCCAACATATTCGATGTCCCAGTATGCCCCATATGCATGGAGAACAAGTGTGACAGGTACCTAATGTGTGGGCACATGTACTGTACAGGCTGTGTCAACGATCTGAGGTTGCAGTCCAACAGTCGTTTCAGCACAGTCGTCATCTGTGGACTGTGTCGCAACAGTACCGAAATCGGGCGGGTATCCCCGTTACATTATCCCTAGTATAAATGCTCAGGGACCCCACCCCCAGACCCAGAAAATGGATTTCTTCGTGCTCAACTGGAGCGATGGGGACGAGGAGGTCGAGGAGGATAGTCTCCGATACATGGTGTACCTATGGGGAGTCAACGCAGATGGGCAGACGGTGTGTGTCCGAAGCGTGGAGAAGCCATACTTTTATGTACGAATCAGAGACCTCAATGGCACCTCAGAGCACGAATTCTGCAACGGGTGTAGACGGATGGTCAGCACCTTCGATGGGTTTGACAGTGTGAAACGGGTATATGGAAAGCCCTTCACGGGGTACCAGGCGCACACCGAGCCGTTTTTGAAACTGACGTTCAACTCCCAGAAGGCTATGCGCTTCGTGAGCAAAGCGGTCCGTGTCTCCGGGCTGCGTGGGGTGACGCACCAGGGGATGCCAGCGTACGAGACACAGGTCCCCCCGGTGATACGCGTCATGCACGCCCACGGTATATCCGCCACCGGGTGGTGCAGGGTGGAGGGGGACGTCGTGATGCACGAAGCGGTGACAAAGGCCGATATCGAGGTTGTCCCCAAGACCATTTCCCCGCTCACCAGAGAGAGCTTCGCCCCAATGGTGGTGGCCACCTTTGACATAGAGGTGTACAGCAGCATGTCAACAACCCAAGACCCCGTGTTTCCGTGCGCCACCAACGACAAGGATGTCATCGTGGCCATCGTCACTATCTTCACCACCGTCACCGACCCCAACCCGTTCTACGAGCACGTTCTGACCTTGGAGGGGTCCGATCTGGAGGGCGTGGACTGCGTGGTGTGCTCCAGCGAACGGGAGTTGCTGGACAAGTGGGCTCGGGAGATTGTAGAGCGCAAAGCGATGATCTGGGTACACTTCAACGGCATGGGGTTCGACGAGGAGTACATGTACACACGAGCGGTGCGTACCGGTGCCAACGAGCTCCTGCACATGGGGTGGTTCTGCAACCGTATGGAGCCCATCGAGCTGAGGAAGTCCACGATGGAGTCCGCCGCGTACGGGTACAACTCGTTCGCCTTCATGGTGGTGGAAGGTGTGTTCCACTTGGACCTTATGGTGGCCATCAAGAAGGACTTCAACCTGCAGTCGTACTCCTTGAACTTCTGTGGCGAGTACTTCTGCAACGACAAGAAGATTGACCTCCCGCCGCAGAAGCAGTTCGACCTCTACCGTTCCGGGAAAATGCGAGAAATCCTGGAGTACTGTGTGCAGGACGTCAGGCTCACCCTCCGTATCGCCTCGAAGTTGTCGATGGTCACAGCCCTAGTTGAGATGGCCGGGCAAACGTCCGTGCCGGTGGACTACCTGATCACCAGGGGTCAGCAGATCAAAATGCTAGCGAGCATCGTACGGTTCGCCGCGCCCAAGAACTACTTCCTGGAGGCCACCCAGGACCTACAGACGGGCGAAGATGGCTACAAGGGCGCGACGGTGCTCGAGCCAGTGAAGGGATGTTACTTCAGCGTTGTGGCCTGTTTGGATTTCGCGTCGCTCTACCCCTCCATCATGCGTGCGCACAACCTCTCGCACGAGACGTGGATACGGGACGGGAAGGTGCTGGAGGGTGCCACTCAGATGAACAACGGACAGGTGTTCATGCAGCATCCCACCGGAATCCTGACCCTGCTGCTAGAAAAGTGGTCCAGCGACCGAAAGATGAACAAGCAGAAGATGATGGAGTTTGAGAAGTTGGCTCACGAGTCGGGGAACCCTCAGCACAAGTTCATGGAGAAAGTGTACGACGCGCGACAGAAGGCCAACAAAGTCTGCATGAACTCCTTGTACGGGTTCTGTGGCGTCTCCGTCAGGGGCATGCAGCCCTGCTCTGCCATCGCATCTACCGTGACGAGGTGGGTAGTTTCCTCCATGTGTGAAAGAGTCGTCCCTTTATCTCTTTCTCCCTATTACCGATCTGGTACTTCAGTGCCCCTATGTACGTGTCATGGTGCTGCGTGTCGTTTCCCATCAATGCACATATTTCCCGCTGGTGCTCCGCCGTGTCTAGCTTGTTGTACAAAGTGGCCAAAGAAAGTGCTTCTCTGGTCGACCCGGCCATGCCCAAGAAGTTCTCCCGGCTTTGAACAATTCGCCATGTGCGACGAACGTCGGGGTCATTTCTGGCCAACTTGTTCCGGTTATTTTTCTGCAGGTTTCGTAGGTTGTGCACGTTAACAAAACTCAGACATTTCTCCTTGGGATCGTACGACATTTTGCCGCCCACATTTGCCCTACACACGTACAGGTTCACCGTGATGCTGCCAGTGTATTTAGAGCGAATGCGGCCCAAAAACGTTTTCAAGCCCACGTCGTGCCGGATTGTTTCGGGTTTCCGGTTGATGAGGGTCCCGCCGTCAAAGCTGATATCCGAGGGAGTAAGGACATTGCGTCCTTTTCTCAACGAATGAGGCAGCACTCCGTCGTGGTAGTTGTATCGATCCAAGCTTGAATAGATCTCCAACATTTGGTTGGGCATGCTGTCCTTGCTTTTGTATTTCGCGAAGGGTTCGGAGAGGTTGGATTTCTCACCCCCGTCGACCAACGTGCAGTTCTTGGGGGTATACACGTTAACCACCATGTTTTCGGGTACCAACACCTTTCCTCTCCGCAGCTCTCCGTGAGACTTTAGGGTTATGGTGATCATTGATGTGGTCGAAGAAAATAATGACGGGATCCGTTGTACGTACGTTCAGCATCGGCCGCGACATGATCACCCGCACGAAGGAGTGCTGCGAGACCATGCTGCCCGGGTCGCGGGTCATCTACGGGGACAGTGTGCTGGGAGACACCCCCCTTATGGTGCGGCGCGGGGATCTCGTGAATTTCATACGCATCGACGAGCTGTTCAACGAGGGCCGTCGGGTCCCCAGCGGCGGTGACAAGGAGTACCGTTCGATATCGGGTGTCTGGGTGTGGAGCGACAAGGGCTTCACCCCCGTCAAGCACGTCGTGAGGCACCAGACCGCGAAGCGAATTTTTCGGGTGACGACCAACGCGGGGATGGTGGACGTGACCGAGGACCACAGCCTGCTTCTAAACGACGGGACGCCCGTTCGACCTGCAGCCACGGCCCCGGGCGTCCTGTTGCTACACCGTGCGGCGTACCACTCGGCATGCGCGCATGCGGTGACCGAGGAGGAGGGCTCCATGAGCGCGCATTTCTTCAGCAGCTTTTACAAAGCGCTAGTTGGGATGCACAGCGAGGGTGGTCACCAGCAGGTTCCGGAAAAGATGCTGTTTGCGCCTTTGGAGGCGGTGCGAAGCTTTGTGAAACAGATCTCGTCAACCAAGGGGGACAAACTGGTCATGAGGTGCGAGGGCAAGCTGGCAGCGGCAGGGCTGGTGTACATGGCGCAGCGCCTGGGATACTGCTCGTTTCGGTTCCGAGTCGACGACGGCAAGTACCGCATCGCCTGTTCCACCGTTCGGATGGACGACGGCGTCAGGTCCATCGTGGAGCTGCCCGCCTGCGCCGGGTACGTGTACGACCTCGAGACGGAGAACCACCACTTCGGCGTCGGCCCTGGTAACCTGATCGTGCACAATACGGACTCCGTCTTCTGGGATCTCTGGCCGTCCCGCACCATACAGGAAAACCACGACGTGGTCAAGGATGCCTTTCTGTATTGTGAATCGGCGGCGGCTGTTTTGTCCGCCAACTTTCCCGCACCCAACAAGCTGGAGTTCGAGAAAGTGTTCTGTCCGCTGCTGCTGTTTGGCAAGAAGCGATACTCTGGGAAGCTATACTCTGCGGACTTGGGCTACGAGAAGGCCAAGAAAATCGACAACAAGGGGTTGCAGCTGGTCCGCAGAGACTCCATACCATTTCTGAGAACGCTGATGGCCGATGTGCTGGGAACTATCCACGAGGAATACAGCCACTACAAGGCGTCAAGGTCAGTTGTACTCCCCCCTACATAGGGCGCACTTTCGGCCGATCTTTTTGACACATTTTTTGCACACCTTTTGTTTGCATGCTTTGCATTTTTTGGTGGTGTTGTCGATGGATTTATCGAAACACACGGGGCACTCAGCTTTGCGTTTCACCCCGCTCGGGCCTGCCTTGTGCCTCGCACTCGGGCGGCTTACCTTCGCGCTCTTCAGGTTAAGCCCTCTCGAGACGAGTTCCTCGAACTTCCTCTTTCCAAACACGACTTTGTGTGCGTTGAGCTGGTGGTAGTTGTTTCTGGCCAACGCGTTGACCAAACTCGTGGCAAGTTTGTTTTCATCGATGTACATGGTGATAACAAAAGCTGACAAAAAAATTGCGGTGACCAGTGTCGCGCGGGAGCACTTGAAGAATCTTTTCCAGCACCGCGTCCCACTGTGCGATCTTTCTGCGTCCAAGAAGCTTAACTCCAAGTACAAAGTGAGCGTGGGTGGGAACAAGTATCACATACACATCGGCAAGGCGACCTACCACTCGGTCGACAACGCCAGCATCAAGGGTGATGTGGACATGCCCGCCGGCAAGCCGTGGACCCTCCACCTAGTGAACGGTCGACAGGCCCAGTTCGACTTTCCCCAGGCTCACGTGCACGTGATGCGGCGCATCGACGAGAGGTGCCCCGGTTCAGCCCCGCAGATTGGCGAGCGTGTGTGGTACGTGTACGGAGAAGTACAGAACGCGGTGCTACAGTACGAGAAGGCCGAGGACCTTGGGTTCGCCACGGAGACAGACGGCTTTAGGGCGGATGTGGTGTATTACTACGAACACAGTGTCAGAAACGCTTTGGAGTCCATCTTCGAGATATTCAACGCCAACCCCGCGGTGCTGTTCGAGGACCTGCTACGCAACGCTAGGAACAAACGCAACCGACAAAGTGAGATCAGCTCGTTCTTCACGTCGGTGACGAAATCTTAGGATTTTTTTCTTCAGTTCTTACATAGACAATGTCAAAGACGACATCAAGTATAAAAACATCCAAAATATTGATTGGACCTGGTGGTGTAAATATGAATGAATTAACCATCGGGTCAAACGAGACAAACACGTCCTTTCGTTTCATGTCGGGGAACAAGGTGGTGTTCGAATTTGGTACCATAGAACAGACGGCGCCGGTGGTGGACACGAATACTGGGACCAGTAGCACCACCACTACGGCATCCGACGGTACCGTAACAACCACCGTCGTCAACAATGCGACCGGACAGGTCCTGGAAACTGTGGTGACCGAGACCAGTGGCACCGTAACCACCGTAACATCTACCCTCGTGAGCAACAACGCTATCACCTCGGTTGCCACCGACTCCGCCACCGGCATCGTTGTGACCACAGTGTCCGACCTGTTGCAAAACGTTGTACAGACCACCACTGTGGGTGCTCCTGATGCGTCTGGATACGTGACGACAACCATTGCCCTACCGGATGGGTCCGCGACCGAGACCGTTAGGGACCCCAACAATGGCAACGCTCAGATCTCCCAGACTGTTGTCAGTGCACCTGATGCCGATGGGGGGTATACCAGAACCACCACATATGCGGACGGGAGTATAGTAGAGTTGTTGTATGACAGCTCGGACACGTTGATCCGCACGACCAGCACAACGGCTCCGGATGCCAATGGGGACACGGTCACAACAATAGAGGAGCACACGGTAACCACCACCGAGGATGAGACCACCGTCCAGACATAATATTTTGTTGCTACATAGGATCATGGCGTTTTGGGACGAGGCGGGAAGGACGGACGACCTCGCCGACTTTGGCATACCCTTCATGAAAGTCCTTTCGACCACCGTACAAGCAAACGCAGATTTCATCCAAAACCGAAAGAAGGTGCGGGACCTGGCTTACGGCAAGCTGAGCACAGAGGGGTGGTTGCAGTACAGAGACACCGTACGGGACTTCGTGGAGGATGTCAACGGTTGGACATGCACCAAGGAACCCTGTAAAACGGCGTTGAAGGAATACCTAGACAAACACTGGATGTCGCACGAGCCATTCATCGAGGCGATAGAGAAAATGGCGCACGACCCGTGTAGCAGCAGGGGGGATATCAAAGACGAGAACGGACGATATGTCGCATGCGAACAGGCCTATCCAGACTTTCTCGAAGATGTGCTTGAGGATCGGTTACCGTACGGATACTCTGATTATCTGTATAACCATCCCACGACGATGGAGCACCGCAACGACGTGATACACGACAATATCTACAGCACGCACCCCCCGGGGGACAAGGAGGGGGGAGGTAACCGATGGGTGTGGGTTGGGATAGCTGTGGGGCTATTAATATTGATCATCGTATTCGTTCTCATGTACAAGAAATAAAAGTTACCACCAGTCAAATATATCGTTCCAAATAAAGTCGTACATGAATTCTATATCACCGTTGGATTTTGACATTATGTACGTCCTCGGGAAGATCTTAGCCATACAAACCCTGATACACGATATGTCTATCGCTCCATCTTCGTTGTAATGCCTGTGCATAAATGCCGTGGCAAGTCGTATCAAATCGAAGTCGCTGACCCAGTAGAAATTATTCGGCAGGTCCTTGTCGACCAGGAGCAAAGTGGTGTCCGTGTAGAAGCGTATCACAATCCGACTTCCTAACTGAGCGCTTGCGCGTGTGGCTTTTGTCATTTGAAATATTCCTCCAAAATGGCGCTGGCGTCTCTGGGGCGTAGCGAGGGGTCTTTCTCGGTACAACTCTGTATCATGGCTTTATACACCGGGTACTGTGTCAAACTCGGATTGTCCAAAAATGGCCTTATGTTGCTGGATTTGGCATACGCAATCTGTGCAAGATTTGATTGGTACTCGTTGTAGTAGGGAATGACACCATCGGTGATCACGTAAAACGCTAACAGCCCAAACGAGTAGATGTCACAGGTCTCGTCGTATGTACAGTTGTCCAGAACGATTTCTGGGGCCGTCCACCTGAGCGTACCTATCCCGGTATGGGATATATCATCCAAACTCTCTGTTGCGTGGGATATTGTCAGAAAGTTTAGAGATTTCGATGTTTTCATCTTCGGCCCTAAATTATAGAGCTGTTTGGAAACTCCGAAATCCGAAATCTTTACCTCTCCATGGCTGTTGACAAGAATGTTGGAGGGTTTAAAATCGCGGTGAATAATCTTTTGGGGTATCCTAGAAGACAGGTAGTGCATCCCAACCAGAATGGAACGCAGGATCTCGGTTTTCTTATCATAGGCCAAAGTTGCCCTGTTGACATAGTCAGAAAGGTTACCTATGTCCATGTATTCGAACAACATGAACACAACCTTCTTGGAAGCGGATATCCCTGCTCCGAGGAACTGGCAGATTTTGGGATGGATACATTTGGACAGAATGTCAACCTCCCTCTTGACCAATTTCATGTTGTGGTCATCAACTACGACCTCTTTGACACACACCACCTGATGTTTTCGCCAGAATGCCGTATAGATCCTCACCCGCTCGTGTTCGCAAATCGTCTTGATGTATTCCACATCCTTTTGGTCGATGAGCCATTCCAAGTCCACGTCGAACATTGTGTGAAAATGCCAGCGCAAACCATGTGACGGGTTTTATATGCAGCAACTCCACGTGTCACCCACGTGGATCCTACATATCGAATTCGGCAATAACCTGCTTGTCGGCCCCAGATGCGGCCATGTTTACACCTAACTCTTTCCTACCCCTCAGCTTGATCAGTTGCAGCTTCTCGTCGTGGGTTATACACCACCTGTACTCCACGACCTGACTACTGTTCTGGTACCCGGCGGCTTCCGTGTCATGGAACGGGCTCTCCCACGCGGCTTGGGGTATCACCCGGCTTATGGAGAGGTCCCCCCCCGAGAGCTTCCAAAAGGGTGCCGTGTCGTTGGCCGAGGCTTTTGCGGAATCGGTTTTCTTCCACAGTAAGGATAAGGTTTCCGCATCGCTTTCGTACGCTGACCCATTGACAACCAACCCCGCATTGTCCGCCGCATTGTCATCGTTCACGTCGCTCATACCCAAGATGACCTGCTTGTCCTCGATTTGGATGCTGGATGAATTTGTCGTGATATAGTTCAGGGTACCCCCCACCTCCAGGTTCCCATCTATCCGAACGGTGGATTCCGAGTCCCCCCCCTTCAGGCGCAGGGCTCCGTTGGTCGCGAGGATGTGTTGGGCGTTTGCATCAGAGGAGAATTGCAAAGGCATGCCGCTTTTGGTGGCTGTGGAGGGCGCGAGGTTGATATACGCGTCCGCGTCCAAGGTCAAGTCGGACTGCGTGCTCTTAAAAGTGGCGGCCCCCACCGAGGTAATGTTTACATTGTCGGACGAAATCTGCAAGTTCGCACTTGGGCCCAGAATAACATCGTTGGCAGATTTGAGCTCCATGTGCCCCTGCGTGTTCTCAATCTTAAATCCATTGGCATGTGTGGCCACAATCGCCTCTGTGCCCCAGTTCACGTTGGATGCCAAGAAGTTCAGTTCATTCGTCTCCAGGTTAATCCGTTTGGCAGTGTGCACATCGAAATGACCATTGTTGGAGTCAAGTGCCTCGAACGAAAACCCCTTATATTCGGACACCAGGTTCGCCTGGCGACTGATGTTGTGAGTGAAGTCGAGAGATGTGGAGGTGTGCCCCCCGGTGAAATACGTGGAATATGTGTCACCAGAGATGGAGACATTTGCGCTGTTCATCAGCAAGTCGTTCTGCGCCGACACGTTCGCTTTGGGAGCGAAGGCCGACAGCTCGACATCACCCTTAATGTCCACCTTGTTGTCGGAGAACACCCGGGTGGTGGACGTGGAGTGAAGGTTGGAGGTTGCAGACCCCGTCATCGACAAGTCCTGCGTGGCCCGTAGGTTGATGGCGTTGGTGGAGGAGAGGGTGGTGTTAGTCGAGGCTATGGTGGAGGTAGTGGACTGTACGTCCAACACTTGACAATCCACATCTACGTCCCCAGACGGGGCCTGTAGACGAATGTCCCCTACGGTTGGTTGTAGGAGGATACCAGAGTCTGCCTCAAGGTTGGCCTGGCCGGACTGCAAGAGCTCCAATTTCGCCGCGCTAGCCGTCACGAACACGTTGCTCCCCTGTGTGGACGCGTTCCCAGTAGCGTTCAGGCCAATGGTTTCCGCGCTAAACGTAGCTGTGGCGCCGGGTGTGGTGAGCATGACGTTGCCGGACTCGTGAAGCGCGAACTGACTTGTGTTCTGGGTGGATGACAAAATCACGCTCCTCCCCTCCGCGAGGACGTTTCCGGTACCTGCGGCGTAGGCGTGCACGTCCCCCGCACCGGTGGTGGTGACCGTCATGTCGCCCGCCGATGCAAGCTCTGCGGTGCTGGCTGTCAGTTTGGTAGAACCCACACTGCTGATTGACACCAACCCACTCGAGCTGAGGGTGGTCGCGTTACCGGACGACACCGTGGTGTCCGTGGCTGCCGACGCCGTGAGGTTACCAGCACTGGCCGAGGCGACCACATCTCCCAACGTGGCTGAAATGTTCATGTGACGGTTGGAGTACAGCTGTGTGTCACCGGATGCCAGGAGATGTAACTTCGTCCCGGGAGACGAGGAGGAGGACAGGTTCACATTGGCCCCCACATTGTTTGTGTTTCCCGTTGCGGTGAGGAGATAGTGCCTCCCCGGGGACACCCGCATATCCTGAGACGGGCTGGCCAGGATGTCCACCGACGACGCCAACGTGGTGTCACCCCCCGACGACTGGATGCGAACGGTTCCGTCCGAACGAAGAACCGACGCGTTGGACGCAGACACCGTCGCGTCCACGCCTGTGGACAAGATGTTCCCCGCAGCGGTGGCAACAAAGTCGCCACTTGGGAGGATGCGGGCGTCCCGAGACGCCCGCAGGATGCTGTCCCCCCCAGCGTGCAGCTCGATGGACGAGTCGGGGTCACCGGCTTGTTTGGACGCCAATGCTACCAGACCGCTCGAGGTTGCAACAACGTTGGAGGCCCCCATCACGAGGTCCCCCGATGGCTCGAGGGTTACGTTGCCGGACGCCTGGAGGGTCGCCGTCGTGGACGAGATCTCCACAGCACTGCCCGACAGTTTCAAGAGGGCATCCGACTTCAGCACACAAGCGTTGCTAGCGCTTACGGTGGCGTCCAGCCCCCCCACAAGCGCGTTACCCGCGGACGCCGTGGCCGAGAAGTCACCCGCGCTGGGCAGGCGAAGCGCCAGGCCACCCGCGCCGGCGGACAGGGCCGCCCTCCCAGTGGGCTCCAGTTGCAGGACGGCCACGTTGGAGGCCCCCGCAACTCGCGCGGTGCCCGTCTGGGACACAAGGTCCACCCTCCCGGAAGTGCTGGTCATCGTCAGGTCGGACGTCGGGGTCAGGGTCGTTGCGCCCCCAGCCGTGACCGAGACGTTACCAGCGGTCGACCCCACCAAAAGGTCGATGCCGGAACGCACCACTGTTTTGGTCGCCGACTCCAGGATGGACTCGCTGGTTGCGTTCGCCGCGAAGGTGTTTGTGGACTGAATGTTCACGGCAGACCCGCTAATGCTCGTGGTGGGTGCCTCGATGGCGACCACAGCATCAGACGTCACGGTAGTGGCGTTGGCGGAGTCGATGGTGGTGTCGCGTGCCCCACGCCCCACGATGTCCCCGGTCGCGCCTCCCGCCAGCAGGGAGATCCCCCCGGCTGTGGGGTTCAGGGTGACATCCCCAGCACCGGTTATGCTCGCACCTGCGCTACTCACCACCAGTGATGTGGTTGTGTTCGTCAGGGTCACGGTGTCGCCTTCGGCGAGGATGTTGCCGCCGTTCGTCGATCGCGCCACGAGATCCCCCGAGGGTAGCAGCTCTACGTCACCCGATGGAGTGGTGAGGGTCGCGCCACCCGCGCTGGGAAGCACGAGGGAACCCAACCCACTGGTGGATTGCACTTTCACAACCGCACCCTCCGTCACGGAGTTGCCGCTAGCGGACATGCTAAGGTGCTCGCACGAGATGTCCAGTTCAGAGGTGGCTACGATGCTTGCTGAGCTACCGGTCATCTTTACCAACCCACTCGACGTCACTGCGGTTACGTTGGCGGAACTCAGGGTGCTATCCACACCACCAGACGTGACGACGTTGCCGGAAGTCGCCTGCGCAACCAAGTCCCCCGCGACAGCCGTCAGTTGCATGGACTTGGCGGAGGACACGAGCACGTTTCCGGTGGACAGCAGGTTCATCTTCGTACCGGAGCTGGAGGAGGAGAGCATAGTGTTGAGTGCGGTGGTAGTGGAGTTGCCCACGGCTGTTACAACATGGTGGCGTCCCGCCGTCAGAGAGACGTCTTGGACCGTGTCGGCCAGGAGGGAGGAGGATGACATCGTGGTGTCACCCACGCTTATCACCCGGCACTTGTCGTCCGAACGAATGGTGGTGACGTTCGCAGACGTTATGGTAGCGTCGAGGGTGGCCAACGTGCTGGTGTTCGCGGCCGTTGTGACCGAATCCCCGGTTGACAGCATCTCGATGTTCCTCGCGGAACGGGCAACCATCGCGCCCGCGGTGGTCATGTCCAAATTCGCGGCAGCGCTCTTCACAACTGCCCTCCCCGCACCACTAGACACCGTTGCGTCCCCCGTCGTCGCGAGGAGGGAGGCGTCAGTCTGACCACCAATGATGACAGAACCCGCCTGCGACACCACCTGTGCCCCAAGGGTGCCCCCCATCCAGGCACGTTGGGTGGCGGTGACCTCGGCGTTCAGCGAAGTGGTCAGCAAGTTGCCCGTGGCCACACTGCCCACGAGGTCCCCGGATGGGTTGAGCAACACGTTGGAGGCACACACTAGCGACGCAAGGCCGCTGTCCAACAGACTTAGAGTCGCATGAGGGGCGTCCGCGGTGGTGGTCATGCCCGTGTCGGTGTCCAGTTGGAGCGAACTCAAAAGCACGTTGGTACCCGTGGTCACGGCGTTGCCCGAGGTAGACGTGCTGTGCACATCCCCCCCATTCGCGACCAGGCTCGCGTCCCCGGCCTGACTCGTCACGGACACGTTGCTGCCCGCGTCCAGCACGGCGTCGCCGGCCGCGCAGCTGAGCTCCATCCCATTCCCAGCCGTGATGCGGGTGTCCGCAGTGCTCTGCAGGTCTGTCCTCACTGCGCTGGTTTCCAAGTTGCCCGCAGTCACGGTTGCGTTGATCCCAGCTGCCGAAGTGATGCCGAGGGAGTCAGCGGTCAGCGTTGCGGCCGAGCCCACATCAACGCCCACAGAGGTCGCAGACACGGTCAGTGCACCGCCCACACTGACGTTTGCGGTTGTGGCGGATTGGACGTTCATGGCGTTCACCACTGCCCTGTACCCCCCACTGGCGGTCACATCCAGGTCCGCGGTGTTGACCACCATGTTGCTGACACCCACCGTCAGGGTGCCAGACTGGAGGTTCATGACGTTGGACACCGCGTTCAGCTCCCCCCCGGGCGTCTCCACGAGGATCCGCTTGGTGGCACTGAGGTGTGCGACGTTGGAGGCGGTCCATGTGGAGTCCTGGCTGGTCTGCACCACATCCCCCCCTACCGTGACCGACAGGTCTCCGGTGGGGGTCAGGCTCATTGCTCCGGCGTGGGACAGAGACATCGCGGCCCCTGCGGTAGAGAGCCCGGCGCTTCCGCTGGTGGCCAGGAGGGACACGTCCTGGGACAGACTGAGCTCACCCCCTGCTGTGGCCTGCGCGGTGAACGCCTGGGCGTCGAACTCGGTCGCACCGGTGGAGGTGACCGTGACCGCCGAGGCGGTGCCCACCAGGTTGCCACTGGCACCAAGTACCAGGTCCCCCAGAGGGTTGATGGCCACGTTGGCGTTGCTGACAATGTCCGTACCCAAGTCGGAGTCAATCGTCACCCTACCGTCAGACTCGATGCTCGTTGCGGAGAAGCCACTGAGGGTGGTCGCCCCGGTGGTGCTCGCGAGATAGAGGGGACCGCTGGCGGTAACTTTGGAGCTTGCCGCCGAGATGTCAACGTTGCCCACGGAGCTTAGCTCCGCGTACCCACTGGGCTGCAGAACGAGCTCGGCAGCCACGGCTGAACCTGTGGTTACGGACTGTACAGACACTGTCTTGGCCTGAGTTGTGGAGTTGCCAGCCGAGGCGATCTGTGTCACGTCCCCATCGGTGGACTTGAGGAGCAGGTTCTTGGAGGGCTCCACCGTGATAGTGTTGGACGCCGTCAAAGTTGTGTCGAGGGACTGTATGGACACCAGGCTGTCCGATTTGAGGGACGCCACGTTGGACGCGTGTGCCGTGAAGTCGGTAGCGGTGGTGCCAATGTTCCCACCCACACTGTGTTCGAGGTCCCCTGCTGTCTCCATGTGAATCAAACCCGTCTGGTGTAGGGTCACGTTGGCGGTTCCGGAGTTGAGAAGCACGTTTCCCACCGCGATAGTGTCCGCATCCCCCGCCACGTCGTGCAGCAGGTTGCCACCAACGATGAGGGTGGTGTGGGAACCCGTGTTTGAAGTCAGCGTGTTGGTAGCGTTTAACTCCAGGTAGTCCGCGTCGATGGATGTCGTGGAACCCATGTCGATTGTTCCCCCACCGGTGGTGAAGGATATAAGGTTGGCAGAGATCAGGTTGATATCGTGGGACTCGATGTTCACGTTACTACCATTGAGCGCCTCAATGGTCATGTCGTCACCAGACGTCTGCAGCATTTTCCCCGCGGTGGTAGCCGTGCAGGTGGCCGCACTTATGTTCACAGCCCCCGCCGACGCAACTATGTCGACGTTACCCGCGGAGGATTTCACAGTGTTCAGCTGCGTGGACCCGAGCGTCAGCTGGTTGGACTGGACCTTGGTTACCTGGGCGGATGTTTCGATGTTGCCGGAGGGCACGTTCATCATGATGTTGCCACCCGCGCTGGCCACGTTCATCAAAATCTTGCTAGCCTGTAGAGTGGCCCGTCCGCTACGCTGAATTTTGAGGTTAGCGGCCGACGTCCCCACGTCGTTCACCGCGTCCATGTGGATGTTGCGCGCATTGGTACGAGTGTTCCCACTGCTGGCAGTCGTGACAAGATCGAGGGAAGGCGTTAGGGAGATGTTCTGTGACGCCGTCACACTCACGTTGCCACCGGCCGCGTCAACCTCTGTCTCCTTGTCGGACTGCACCACCACCAGCGCGGATGAGCGCAGTGCGGCCACGTTCGAGCCGACGAGGGTCGCATCCACCCCAGACGCCACCAGATTGCGACTTGCAGTCACGTCAACGTCCCTCGAGGAGAGTTGGCTGTCTCCCGAGGATGCCACTAGGGTCAAATCGTCGGTGGTTGCAGTGATCTCTACACCAGCCCCCGACCCCACAAGTACGGACGTGGCGTCCATCTTGACGTTGGAGCCCCCCTGCATTGTGACATCTGTCGCAGCGGCCACTGTTACGGACGTCGATATCGAGGATATCTCCACCATCTCCTGAGCCTGTAGATGGGCGTCGGTGTCCGAGAGCATCTGCAGTACACCGCCGCCAATTGCGTACGTGACAACGTTGCCACCGTTTGCGGAGTTGACGGAGACGTCGCCTTCAGCCTGCATGGTCAGAGAGCTCGAGGCGATCTGGGTGGCGTTGACCGAACTTATGAGCACATCCCCGTCCGACGAGACCTTCGATACATTCGCCGAGTGCACAGTGGTGTCGCCCGCGCTGGCGGTCACGCTGACGTTGCCGTTGTGTGCAGTGAGAGCGGCATGCCTCGTTCCGCTCAAAGATGCGTCCCCATCGCTGCTGAGTCCCAACACCGTAGAGGTAGCCGACTCCGCCGCGGCCAGGTCGGAGACCGAGGCGCGCAGGCGAACGTTGGAGCCCGTGGCGGCCAGGATATCTCCGACCGAGGTCCTCATCACGACGTCCCCGGTGGGGTGGATGGAGACGTTCGCTCCCGTTAGGTCCACGTTCGCGGTGCTTCCGATCTGAGTCCCGCTAACGGAACTCACCACACATTGGTTGCCCGAGTGCAACAGGGTGGTACCACTCGTCGACTCGAGGGTCAAATCGGTGCTCGCCTGCATCGCAACGTTTCCCGTGCTGGTGCCAGTAATGTCCTTGGTTGCGGTGAACAGCACGTTCTCGGCGTCCAGCCTGGCCGTTCCCGACGACCCGATCATGCTCATTTCCGCGGACTTCCCAGCGGCCGAGGCGTTCATATGCACGTTGGCGGCCAGCGTGTTGGCGTTGGACGCGCTCACCACCAGATGGCGGGACGGAGTCACGTGCACGTCCTGGGATGCGAGGATCACGGCATCCCCCGCTTTCGCTTGCACGCGAACCGCCGTGTCGGACTCCACCGTGGTCAGGGTGGACGACGAAAGCACTGCGTTAGCTGCCGAAACGAGGGCGTCGCCAGTCGCCCGCATTTGCGTACCCCCGGAGGCCACCACGTTGACGTCGGCCCCGGTCACGTCAACGTTCCCGGTGGCTGAGATGCCCGTGTTCGCGGATTCCAACACCATATGTGCGGTAGCGTGCTGGCGAATGTTGGCACCGCTTACCACCACGTTGGCTGCCGCTGTGGTCACGATGTTACCAGCGGTGGACACTACGGTAACGTCGCCCTCGCCCGCAATGTTGATATCCCCACTGTCGTCCATCTCCATACTGGCCACCGATGTGGAACCATCGTATGCATCCAGCTGCAGAAGCTTGGAGTTCACACTGAATGTCCCAGCTGAGACATCCATAGTGACTGAATCCTGCCCCACCACAGTGACGTCAAGCGCTTCGACGGCCGCTGTGGCCGCCGATTTCACCATCGCCAGGGTCGAGGAGCGCAAAGCCGCCACGTTGGAACCCTGCAAGGTGGCGTCGCCGGACGCCACCGCGGACACGTTCGCACAGGTGGCACCCAGGTCCCCATTCGGGGTGAGCAGGATGTTTCGGTCGGCGGAGAGGGTGGCATCTCCGCCCGAAAGCAGCGTCAGACCGACGGTTTCCGCCTGCTGCGCGTCGTGCGCGAACAAAGTGACGTTTTTCGCCGTAGACTCGAGGTTCCCCGTGTTGGAGGATAGATTGACCGTACCTGCCGCGGTTTGGATGTTTACGAACTGGGCGCCATCGAGCACAACGTTTCCGCTCGTGGCGGTGATGCTCGCGTTGGCCCCCGACAAGGCTACCAGCGCGTCTGAGCGCATGCTAGCCACGTTGGAGGCCTTCAACGTGGTGTCGGTATGCCCGTCAATACGGACCGCAGCCGTGGAGGATTCCATCACCAGGTCGCTCGCCAACGACTTTACGAGCAGGTCTTGGTTACAAACCAAACGAGCCTCCCCCGAGTTTAGGAGGTCAAGCTTGGCCACCCCCCCTCCCGCCTCCGAGTGCACGTTCACCCCAGAGGTGCTCAGGTTTCCCACCGTGGAGGAGGCCACCAGGTGTCCCTGTGCACTGTTCAGCGTCATGTTGGCGTTGGACTGCATGTTTAGCGCGGCGTGTGCCGAAACACGGGCGTCGCTGGCGGTGGATTTCATCTCGCAAAATCCGTCGGAGGTTACCCTAGCAACGTTGGAGGCATGTATGGTGGCGTCCGTGGACGTGGTGCGCAGGTCCCCCGCGGATGTGATAACCGTGTGGGAGCCGGAGGACAGCACGGTGTTTCCGCTCGTGCTGGAGACGTCGACACCACCAGTTCCCGTGCTCTGGATGTGCGCGGACTTGGAGCCCGTCATGCGGATCTCGCCGTTGTGGGACTTTAGATGGACGTTTGCGCCCCCGAGAAATGCGTTGCCCCTCGTAAGGCGCAAGTTGGCCCCTCCGCTGACAACGGTGGCGCCCACGTTGACGTTCCTAGACGTGAGAGTCACGGCCTCCCCCTCCCCGGTCAGGTTGCTTCCGGCGTTGAGGGTGGTGTGCCCGGTGGTAGAGTTCAGGGACAGCGTACCATTGGATGCGGTGGCTGTTACCCCATTGCTGCCCATCATGCTGAGGTGGCCGTCACTCAAGGCATTGATGTTACACGAATCTAATAGCAGCTGCACGTTACCGTCAGTGCTGGTCAGGACCAAATCCTTTTTCCCAACCACTGTCAGGTTGGAGGAGTGGGTACCCTCGATCTGTTGCTCCTCCACGATGACGTTTCCCTTGACGTATACGTCACCACCATCGTTCTTGGTTCGCGGGTCCAACACAATGTCCTTGGTCCCGGAACCCGATGAGTACAACACCAGGTCCTTCTCATTACTCAGCACCACGCCTCCGTTTAACGCAATATTCCCGTTCACAGATACCCTCTTGGTTGCCGGGTCTAAAAAGATGCCGGAGGAGGCGTTGGTGCTGCGAATGTGCATATCCGTGTCCACGGATGAGTTCGAGAAAATCTGAGCCGCATGGTTCATACTCCCAATCTCTATCTCACCATCCAACAACACCTTGGCGCCATTGGAGTTCACCAGGTGGCTTGAGATTTTGTTTCCCGCAGACCGTATCCGAACCGACCCGGTCTCGTCCGTCCCATCATTTCTGATCATAAGTTTGGTGGAACCACCATCGTCGTCGGTGGAGCCAAAAAGCTCGTTCAGAGTAATACGATATGTACGCAAATGCCCAAACGTATCAGACATGTGATAGTATACGTATATAAAAAAAAATAGATATAAATTATATTACTTACGCGTTCATGCTCATTAGAGCTGTGCGAAAGTTGACAACGAAGTTTTCGTCTTTAAGTACGAACACGTCATCTATGAACTCGGTACTGATCTCGTCTCCAGAGATCAAAATGAATTTCTGAACCTCACTGCGATGTTCGCGCTCCCAGACTCTGAACTCGCGAAGCTTTTCAAAAGCGTCGGCATCTTGGAAGAAACGGTCCAAAACCACCACATTTTCAAAGTACTGCTTCTTTAGAATTTCAAAACATTGGAACACCCCCTCCACCTCCACGCTGGTTGTATTGTTCTGTTTGTTTACAATGTGTGCCAGAATCATCATGTGTAGCGTGTTGTCCTCTACAATCATAGAGTTTTCCAACTTGCTGAACAAGGTCAAAGAGTTAAGGTTTCCGATACCTTTCAGGTTGTTCAACCTGTTCTTTCCGATGCTGTAACGTTCATCTTGGGACAACCTGGAGTACGCAATCTCGGATATGTGGATGGTTCCAGGTATCCCAAGCTGTTCCAGTCTGCTGGCAATGTTCACCGTTTGGCCGTACACCCGTTTGTGACCACCAATATAACCTTGATAAACGTCCCCGACGTGAATTCCCATCCTCACATCTATAAAGTCGTTAAAGATGGTGGGCCTGATCCTAGTAAACATCTTCAAAAAGCTAAGACAGAGGGAAACCATGTCCGCCACATTCACAGATATCAGCAACACAGAGTCGCCAACCAGTTCAATTTTTTCAACCATTGATCCATGCAGCTTGATAAGCTCGTCTATGTGACAGTTATATTGTTCCATCTTCTTGTAAATTTCCTCAGGGTTCGGCATATGTCCACACCATTTCGTGAAGTTGACGAGGTCTGTCTCGCAAACACATCGTTCACCCATAATGGTTAGGTTTATTGAGAATAAAAAATATAGCAGTTATATATCTCAATAATCACTGCCACGTATACCTTGTGACACGTGTGCTATCTTTGAGGAAATTAATTCGAAGTTATTTGAATATGTTGTTGCAAACTCTACAAGATATACATGCCGATCGAAAGCAACACAAAAAGGACACCTACAGGGCAATATTAAAGCTCGCCAAAGAACGCGTTCTGTTCTACGCGAGAGGTAGGGGCAGTGATACAAACACCTTCTTCTGTATATACACCGTACCCGTGTGGCTTCCGAACCGACCGTTGTATGACGCAAACAAAGCCGCCACATACGTCATGAAGAAGTTGGTAAAGAAGGAGGGTCTTAACGTCACCAAAATCGCACCCAACCAGTTGTACATCAGTTGGGAAGACAGCACGACGCCCACAACTGTGGCTGTACCGTCACAGTCCACCATGTTGTTCAACCTTCTGTGATCTATACAAATTCGGTCAACATTACGGTGAATTGAGTGACCTGCATAGGGGTACTCCCCCATAGACGGACTCCAGCCGTCAAGTTCTGGGTGTCGCCCACGTCGAACACGTGTTGCATGGCGTTAGGGTTGCTGAACGCCCCACTCACGGACTCGCTGCTTCCGTTCACACATACAACTCTTCCGTTCTGCAAGTTGAACCCATCGAGCTTTACCAGTATGCAAACACGAGTGTCCGGCCTGGTCTTAACGAAGGTCTGCTGTATCTGAAACCCCGTGTCCGTCGTGTTGTTCACCATGGTACTGGTGGCACCGGACGCGTGTACAAAGGCCGCCACTGGGGCTCCCGGCCAGCTGTGGAACGACTTGTCGTACGGCTCCGACACCACGACGACTCCTCCCGAGTCTCCAGGAGGGCCCTTGTCACCAACTCCACCGATGTTGCCAACAGGCCCTTTGAACCCTTTCTCTCCCTCCTCACCCAACTCGCCGGGCTGGCCTTTGTCTCCCGGGATGGATGCCCCATCGTTACCCTTGTCCCCCTTTGACCCTTTGGCCCCCACCCTTCCGACGTCTCCACTAGCCCCGGGTGCCCCCTTGACCCCAGGGGAACCACGGTCGCCAGTCTCTCCCTGTTGCCCTCGGTCTCCGTACAACTTGGGGTCAACACCATCTGTAACATCTACAGTAGTTTGGTCGACAAGGATTTGTGTGGCGGACGTGCACATGATATCCACGTAGTTGGTTTCCTCGCGCTTGTATAACATAACATAATGTAGATTGTGCAAAATAATATGATCATCGACCGCTATCAATGGACGCCAAATGTTGTTGGAAATGTCTCCTGAACGTACGGTTATAGGCGGGGAAGTCTTCAGAAATGTTCATTGTGCGGGGGTTAACACGATCAATATAAGCTTCCCACAGTAGATTGAGCAACGCGTACATAAGTTGGGATTTGGGCTGGTTCGGTCTATATGATTTTTCATCGAAGTATGTCAAAATGTTCTTTCTCGTTGTCTTGACCGGAACCTTTTCACGTTCCAATATTCGAACCACATTGGGGTTAAACAACATTTCGGGTAAATGTAAGTGTGACATGTTTCTCCCTGCTGTCTCAAACCTCACGATCACAGGCATGAGTTTTCTAAAAAAGTTGTCTAACCCCGTTAGGACCACCTTCATCTGCTGATTTTTTTGTTCTTTTCTTGCCGCATGTGTCTGTTCAACGGCCTGCATTTCAACAACACAGCGACAGTTTTTAGGTAGTTCCAAAAATCTTCTCTTTGCCGATTGTTTACGTGTCTCCACCACCATCCTAGGTACATTGGCCTACATTTTTTTTTGTTGTCTTTCTTTGCGGCCGGTGTTTTTTGACGACTGGTTTTTTGGTTCGGACAATGAGGTATGTACGTAACCGATTTTTGTTGGGTTCATCCAGACTGGTTTTTTTCAGTACGTTCTCGAGTAACCAAACCAACGCACTCGCGTTGGCACAGTTGCGATTTCGATTTTTGGAATCATTGCCTTTGCAAAAAATATGTCTGAACACCCCTGGAAACACCAGTTTCAAAAACACCTCTTCTTTGTTGGCTGGCATGTTCAATGATTTGTTGACAAAAAAATGGGACCCATGCATGTTCGGCGCACCTGTTTGCTCGTTGTCGTAAAACTCGACGAGCATCTCGTCCATGCACGTGCCGAAATACTTCCCAATGGCGAACCCGATCGCCGGAACGAACAGACTTTGTAGGTTGCATGTGCGCCCCATGTTTATCTGATGTGAACTCAAACTCGAGAGAAACTGACGAATGGACGCTTTGGCCGCGTCCTGCTCCCAATCCATCATGGGCTCGGTCTTCATGTACTCCTTGAGAATGTTCTTTTCTTCATCGGTCGGGGTTTGATTGTTTTTGGAAGCCACTCGGTCAAGATATTCCGAGACGATATCCGTGTTGTACGCCACCGCTCGAGATACGTCGAAGGCCGCGTATATCGCGTGTATGCGTTCCTCCTGCTTGGTGATGTTGAACTTGTGCATATGACCGAGAACGCTCTTAAGCACCGCTTGGAAAAACTTCTTGACCTTTGTCGGGTTGAGATATGAGTACTGTTGGAGTACACCTGTTGCGTTGGTGTTTTTGTTTTTGGTATTGCCGGGCCAAAAACCTGCCTGTACAATTGTTTTGAGCGTGAGAGATTGTTCAGTCGCATTTTTCATGCCCGATATCTGCGAATATTTTATTTGCGACGACTTGGGTACCTCTGCCTGGAGACGATCGAGTATTTTTTGCACACGAATGACGGAGTTTAGGTTGATGGGTGTTCGTTTGCGTTTGGTCCCAGATGGGACCGTTCGATTTAGGAGGGTACTATGAAGACCAATCAGTTCCTGTTTTAACCAGTTGCTCACGTTTTTTGGTATTTTCGTATTTTCTGGCCCTAGCTGTTGAATCAATTCTTCATACATAGGTATCACATTGATTTTCGAATTCCGTTTCTGTTTCACTTGCGCAGTAAGGTTGTGCAAGGCGCTTTTGATCCATTGATTGTGTTTGGTATACTGTTGCAACACGTCGGTTTCCTTCAAGATTTTGTACTTGATATCGATGTTTGACACGTCGTCAAAACATGTCTGCAATCGCCATACCGCCACTTCCGTTTTGGTTTCCAAGTAACCCGCGTATCGTTTGCCAATGACCTCGATTTCAAGGGGGTTTAATCGGATCTTGGGCAGTTTTGGCATCCAGTTAAAATCTTTTGGTATGCACTTCTTGGTACGCACGATATCGAACTGCGATACCGTCTCTGGTATCGAGGAGGAGAAACTGAAATTCCCTCTGTCGCGCACAAATGATTCGAGGGATTTCAATATTGGTCCCCTTATGTCAGTGGGAGTTGACAGATAATACGTGGTGTTTTCGAATGTGAATATGACGTCCTCTTTCTTGGGTGGCGACTTGAGCCCAAGGTTTACTATTTGCCTGAGTTTTAGGCTGCAGGGATCCACATTGATGGACAGGTACGTACTCACTTTTGGGAATCGTATACTAAACGATTTAGGGAAATGGGCGTCGTTGAACTTGATATCACCCGCACGTGAATAGACGGTGTTGGGATCGTTTTGGTACGATCTGAACGGGAAAAAATCGTTGAACGCCTTCTTCACGGTAGGAGACTTCTCTAACCCAGAAATATACACTACGGTATCTTGTACGTTCCATGCGTTGACATTTTTGTCGAGAATCATACGTGTCATCAGCTCATACAGGAACGATATTATATCACCCTTTTTCCATGTAATCCAAATTATTCGTTTGGATCTATTGTACTCAACGGAGATATCGTCGGTGTGGATATAAACACCCGATGGCGTCGTGGTCGTGTACAGCCCTCCGAACGCGGTGGTCTTCGTATTGCAGCTGGTTATCAAAGATTGCATTACGCGTTTGCGTATGTCGTCCACACTGGGTTGGTGCTCGTTCAACGCAAGCAACAGCGTGTGTATCGGTATACGTGTTCTTTTCATCGCATTTCTTGTAATCTCGTTCTTCTGCCACTTCGTTGTCATTCCTTTAAAATAAGTGGGACACTGGGTTTTGATGGCCTCCTGGATTGTGTTCCGTAGCAGATTTATGGTCACATACTCTGTTAAGTCCGCGTGGAAGTCCGCTGTGTTTAATATAGAAAACGTGTTTATTGTTTTCATAAACTCATTCAATTCCTCTTTTGAATGTGTTTTCTTTAGATACATATAGTTGTTTGTGGTGGATGGTGATAACAAAGGTTTTGTACTTTTGGACATGAGAAACCCCCTCTGAGCCAGCCAATCTTTCGCGATAAAACTCCTGTTATACTTCCCATCGACCACAACTTTGACGTTACCTAGGTTCGACTCTTTCAAGAGCTTACTGTACTGATTTTTGAAAGTAGCAAAGTCGTTATCGTTCGATATAACCTTATCGATGCGGAACATTTATGGTAGATAAATATATTATATTGATATATCAAAAATGCGAGTGCCGTTTTTTTGTTTGTTGACCAGAAGACTGAGGGACAGCAACTGGGCGAGAACAACTTTGTCACGGCCCCACATGGAGGAGAGCATCGTGGCAAAAGATGTTTGGTACGACCCACGGGATGGCATGGTTCCACGTGGGTGGTACGCACTTTTTCTACGGAACGTGGAGGCCAACACGCCGCATACCGATAAGTAAATTACCGTAAATAGGGTACATATACCATTATATCTAGCTTATTGTTGGTAACATAGTTGCCTAGGTCAACAACTTCATTTTCCCGCAACTGAAAAAACGCTTCTTGATCTTCTTTGATCACGACCATGTCTACCTCTTTGCCCAGCGCCTTGATGGATTCGTTTTGTATGATCGCATACATGTTTCCCAGTTTGGCAATCGCGGGATCTTTTGACACATGCACCACCAGGTTGTAGCTTGTAGACCTTGGTGTTTGTACCAGTTCCTCGACGTTCAAGTTGCGAAGGCAGGTTTCCATATGTTCGATGTCTCTCGGTACACCACATCTAGGGCATTGAAACGGCGGGTACCGTCGCTTGCACGTTAGACTATGACTATGTAGGTCACTGTATGGCAGCCTTATGGTGCACCCTGTGTGAGCACATGGTACTTTAAAGTTTGCCATGATGTTCTCCACCGCAAGGTTTCTGGTTGTAGGTCCGTTGTGGCGGCAGGTGGGGCACTTGAACCACGACTCGTTAGCGTTAAGGCATCCTAGACCTTTCAGACAAGTGGTACAAATGAGGTGACCCATGGTACATTGGCGGACCGGCGGAGTGATAACATTCATGCATACTGTGCAAGAAACAGTCTCTAGTACGTCGTAGGGTGCGTCCATGGTTTAAGCTTTGTATCTATCCTTTTTTTTTGTTGTACACGGATATGGATATCGTGAGAAAATTGCCGGGAAATCTTCGAGGAGTAGTATTTAATAGGTTAAATAAAACGAGCTTACGTAATCGTGGTTACTGTTTCAACGGAGTGAAAAAACACTCTATGAAAGTGTTTTTTCAACAATATGAGAGCCGAGAAAAGCTAATCTTGAGATTATATACGATCTTGAAAGGTATAGATGGTAATCTCTTGAAAGGTAAAGTTTTTTACAGTATGACAGGTATAACGGAGATCGAGAAAGCAGTAAAAGATTTTTGTGTCTCATTTCTGAGAGGATTACAAATACCAAGTGTGCAAGTGGACGACTTCTTTGCTCGATACGAAATTGCTATTTATGCGATATTCTTATCCTTTATGCGTTACCTTTTTCGGTTTCACGAGAAGAAAGGTAAAGAACTTACGTATAGAATTACAAGAGAGGAATCGAAGACTAAATTTCTACAGCTTGTAAACCAGAATTTCACACCAAGATCATTGGGGGAAAACTACGTCATACTGAACGTACTCAAGATAGCGATTTTCAACACGGTGAATGATTTTGTCCGAGTAGAACTCGGACACCCTTCAATGATTCTTCGTATAAACAGGGTGAGTAATTTTTTTGATGACATGGGCAGCATTAGATACGGCCGGAAATATAACATAAGGGATCCCCCCCCTCTCACCAACACCAACACCAACACCAACACCAACACCGATAGTATCATCAATACTGGCCGAGTCTTAAACAAAATTGGAGGCAATCGCGAAACGGTGAACAAATGGGTGAACAATACTTATCCTAACTTCCAACGCAAATTAAACACGCTCAAACGACAGGGGTTCAACAGCGAAAATCAAATCGCTTCGGGTCGAAAAGGTAAGCGGTTGAGAACGCAATAGACTTGATCACACGTCGAGTGACGGCTTTTTTTTAGGGGGCGGTTCGTTAACAGATCATTACAAAGCGCGAGAGTTTTTTTTTGTAAAAACAAAAGAATCCTACCCCGGTCGAAGCTGGGCGGCAATGCCGTTGATTTGCACGTGGTCCAGCGCCGCTTCGTAGATGAGGGCGGCGTATATGTCACCCTCCCAGAACAAGACCCTGGAGGTATCGTCGGACCCGTACGTGACCCCTATTGTGTTCTTAAACTGAGTTGCATTGTGCCAACTGGCGTAACTGGTGTGTTCTAGAATATTTTTGTCAACCCCCTCCACGGGTACGTAGATGTCGCGCCCTCCGTTGGGTACATAACGTGCCACCACGACCTGTTCATGGTTGTATATCGGTGTGCTGTTCTTCCAAAACCCTCGGTTCCACCAATCATTCCCGTATCCTATGCCCGCCCTCCTGAAGCTGTTGCTTTTGCCGCTTCCCGCACCGAAGCTTCCCCCGCTGATCAATGCGCCGTTGTTGCTGGCCGTGGTCCCGTGATCAACGATGAAGGTGTAGGGTCGGGACCCCTCTGCCGTTTGGGTCGCGTTGTACGGTATGGTTCCGTCAGGCATTTGGAAAAACCCGTCAGCTCCTAGCACGACACGCTTATTGACGTAGTCAAACGTGACTTCCCCCTGCGCGCTCGCATGGTTCCCGTTCCCGCTCTGGTCGTACCAAGTCACCACATGACCGACCGCTCCCTGTATCCATTCGGCGTACTCATCGGAGGCTCCGTTCGCGTCAAACACCACTTCCATCTCCGTGTTGTCCGTTTTTCTAATTTTGACGTGAGGTCCCAAATAATCAGTGAACAGGTGTTTACACCCATAGCCGCCGTTAAGGTTCGAGTAGTCCTGGGAGAACTGGTCTAGCAAGCCGGTAAGCGCTACGGTGCGCTCCATGGCGATACTGGTTTCTACAGAGTCCATGGTAGTCGTTGCGCTTCTCAGAATCCCCGTTAGCTTATTGTCCAAGACGACCGTTTGGGTGTTCGCAGCGTTCGGCACGGTGGTGCTGATCACGGACGTGACTACGTCCAGGTGGTTGGTGACGGTGACCGTGGTGGTTCCATCGTCGTTATCCACACTGCGGGTGCCCTGGAAAATATCTAAGTAGTCTTCGGCGACGCTGCCACCGGTGCGCGTCTGCACTTTGTATCTCCCTGGGTATCTGTACACCGGGCGGGTGTACACGTACATGCCCGAGGAGTGCAGGTAGTTCAGGCCCCCGGTGTCCGACCCCTCCGCGTAGAAACGCACGTTTTCAGTCACACCGGTGCCACTGTAGTTGTGTATGCGCAGAACTATGATGGGGTCACGCACGCGGTTTCCGTCCCTGTGCCAACGGTGCCCGCTAACATCGGCGTACGCCTTGATTGGGGTGAACGAGCCCTCGCGAGGGTAGACCCCACACATGGTATTTCGGTCAGTGATGAACCACCGGTGGCAATCCCCGGTGGTGAACAACAGCTCGTCGTCGTTGTGCACGTCGGACAGCTTGTTGAAGTCGTTGAACCAACTTCCCTTATTTCCAGGAATGTGGCGGATGAGTGTCCACCCGACGCCCACTTCGCTTTTGATGGGCAACAACTGGGTAGCGAATGTCTTTGTGGGCCTGGAGTAGACGTACATTCCGGAGGAGGGAAGCTGACTCGTGTCGGTGTTAGAACCCTCGGCGTAGAATCGTATAGTCCCGCTCGGTGGGTAGTAGGCTATTATGGGGTCCGAACCGGTATAGTTTCTAAACCACCTGTGCCCGTTAACTCCTGGTAGGTACGTTTGCAGTGGCGTGAACCACGAACTCCGCAACACGCCACACATTTCGTACCGAGTGGTTACGAACCATATCGAAGAGTCGCCGGAGGTGAGCAGCAATTCGTCGTCGTCGTTCATTTCGGAGAAAAAGGTGTTGCCAGTGAACCATTGTGACGAACCTCCCGGGATGTGGCGTACCATACGCCACCCCGTGCCTATCTCGGTGTCGAAGTTCCGATGTGTCTTCCAGTGCGACCCAAGATCGGTGGGGGACATTTGGTGTATGGTAGTTGTGGTCGATTTGGCGAACACGTACATTCCCGACGCATGTACGCCGGCTTGGGTGGACGAGTTTTCCATGTACAGACTGGTCCCATCGAGAGTGACCGTGGGGTCGTGGGCGGTGTCCGAGCGGTTCCACACTTTTAACTCCGAATACCCACGCGAAGATTTCACATTCGAGAAGGTCTTTCCAGATGCGCCCGTGGTGCTTCCGCACACGGCACTGCGAGTGGTGACGACCCATGTAGAGAAGTCGCCAGTGGCGAATAAGAGCTCTGTCTGATCATACATGTCCGTGAACTTGGAATGCGACGTTGAAAACCAGGTCTGCGATCCGCCGGGGACTTGCCTAATCAGAACCCACCCTACCCCGAGGCTGTCGGGTATGGACACCGGCTTGACACCGTTGTTTAGTGGGTACGTGTACCAGTGACTTGAGGGTGCGTTATGCGATCCCTGGTTGACCACGTCGTCAAACACTATGGTGTCGTCCTCATATATACACAACCCCGGTGCCCACTGTCTGTGAGAAAACAGCAAGTGGAAGATGTTCACGCGCTTGGTGGTGACAATCTGGAACAGGTCGTATCCAAAATGGCCTGCGTGTCCGCTGACATAACCCTCCGGGAATCGGGAGTCGCCGTAGATCAGGTTCACCCCAGTTCCGTTGATGATCGCGTTTGTCTGGGAAGTGCTGAATGTCGTTCCCGATAGAGTTTCGAAACTAACGAAGGGCACGTAGTCTTTTAGGTAAACATCACCGTCTACCTTAAGACCAGAAAGTATCAAATCACGAGAATCAGCCGCGGCCTTCACTCTCAGGCGAAATTTGTACGTGTAGTATCGGGTGGCGTCATACACAGTCGTGCTTATCACCAGATTCGAACTGTTTCTGATTGAAACTACACTAGTCATTATTAACGTGCATCATTTTTTTCAGAGCGGTTGGTAACCGTACAGTTTAAATCCAAAGAGTGTTACGTGCTCAGAACCGTTGTTCTGGTAGATGTACAGGCGGTACATGCGATACTCCACTGTGGAAGACACCGTGTACTCTCTGTTTTGGAAAGAGGTCCAGCCTGTCTCGTCGGTGCGCCGGTCGACGCGCACCCATGATGAGCCGTCATTGGAAGCATCCATATTCCACAGCTTTGGCATCTGGTTGTAATCACTGCCCCTACCTTTGAGCGTGTATTTGCTCAGCTTTATGCCTTCAGGGAGACTTATGCCTATGGACGCAAAGCCATGACCATTGGTAAATGTATTGTTTGCTACCCATAGAAAGTTGGTGGCGCTTTCGTCGTGGTCGAACGCGGTGGGTGGGCTTCGGGTGTACGCCGGGAACTCCAGAACGTGACTCGCCCACACCGAATACGTGCCGTCCATGTAACTCCCCTCCACAGTTGTGGTGTAGTACCCGGTTTCGGAGCTCGGCACCACCCATGATGTTGCTACGGGGACGGACTCGGGTGGGTATACCCGCTCGGTGGAGCTGTACGGCACATATGTGTTGAACCCCCTGGTATACACTTTCATACCACTTGGATGTCTGGCCCCCGAGTATCCGCTTTGGCCGTTTTCTACGAACATCATGTTATTGTTGACGTCATTGTGATGACCCTTTAACGAAATTAATGGATCCTCTGGGTTCCCAGATCGATTATACCAATACACGGAGTGTGGGTTCGGGTTGTCACTGGACTTTGTTACGGTTCGGTTTCCATAGTAATATTCACCATTGACTTGGAAGTGGTCTGCGATCAACCATCGGGAGTAATCGCCTGTGGTGAACAAAAACTCCCCACCGGTATACCCGTCAAGATTGCCATTACCTGCGAACCAAGAGGACGAACCCGGTTCGAGTGACAATATCTCCGCCCAGCCGGTGCCTATTTCTGTGGGGATTGTAGGTCCGAGGCCTCCCCCTCTTGTATAGACGTACATACCACTCGAATGTCTGCCCCCCGAGTATCCGCTTTGGCCGTTTTCTACGAACATCATGTTGTTGTTGACGTCATTTTGATGACCCTTTAATGAAATTAATGGATCCTCTGGGTTCCCAGATCGGTTATACCAATACACGGAGTGTGAGTTGGGGTTGTCACTGGACTTTGTTATGGTTCGGTTTCCTGCGTAATTCTCACCGTTCACCTGAAAGTGGTCGGCGATGAGCCAGCGGGAGAAATCACCGGTGGCAAACAAGAATTCTCCTCCATGGTGTCCATCCAAGTTCCCGTCTCCCGTGAACCACGTGCTCGCACCGCCTGGTATGGAGACAATCTCAGTCCACCCGTTGCCCACGGCTTCTGGGAAACCCGGATTCAGGACTTCTTCGTCTTCTTCGTCAGCATTTGTGGCTATGATTACGGTAGGTTCGGCCTCGTCGTATACCGTCCACAGTTTGGGAAGCAGGTACAACTCCTCCTCGTCCAACACCCGGTCGAATATCTGGAGGTGACGGAGCTGGCCCTCGAAGTATCGGCGATCCAGCACGTCGCGTCCTATCTCCAGTGTGGCGTTCTCTGGAAGATTCAACTTTGAAGCGCTAGTTGCGTCACCCCCGTACCAATATGTCAAGGGTTCGCGCTGTACACCGTCCACGTAAATCTTCCTAACGTTGGAGCCTCCGTCATATGTGAGAACGAATTGGTGCCAAGTGTCATAAAAGGACCCATCTTCGGTGTATTTCACCTGGCTGTTCCAAAACTCCCAACACCACACCAGGGAATCCGAATTCTTCTTGTACTTCAAATTACTAGCCTGCAATTCACTAGCGTTACCGAAGAAGAATATAGAGTGCGACCAGGTCCCGCTGTCCCCCGCGCCGGAGCTGGAAGGGACGTGTATCCAAAAGGCCACCGAGTGGCTCCACGCCCCCGAGGGGTTGGGCAATGCTCCGCTCATGTAGTCGTTTGCACCGTCGAAGGATATGCCTTGAGTGGACACGGCGGGCGAACCGTACACAGTCAAATCCAGCTGGTTAACGGATTTGTCTCTGAGCATGGTGTCATAAGACAGCATGTCATATGTTGCGAGGGAGTCCAAACTCGCGGAATAATACTGCGTCGTGGTGGTCGTGTTCCCCGAATCGTCCGGCAGATCCACTGTGATGGATTTCACCAACGTGTTGTTCAGGTACGTCTCGGTCACAGTACGTCGCAAAGCGGGGGATACCTCCAGGGCGGTAATCGAACACGACTGCATGTTCCATGGGCCCTCTTCGGCTATGTAGTTGGCCCTCCCGCGGACGTGAGCGGAAAAGGTCTTCACGTTTTGTAGCAACACGGTACCCCCGGCTAGGGGCGACCTCAAAGACTCGGTAACTAACGTTGGGGCGAGGGTGTCCGACGATACGAACACAGCACATGGGTGGCCTGGGTTGGTGTAAGATACGTACAGCAGCACGTCGCTATCGTCTCGTCTCTTGGTGAACTCCAGCACGATATGATCGGTTGTGTATTCGGACTCAGACACCGTATGCTGTGCTACGGAGTACCCGTGCATTACCGATATGACGGACCCGGGGTACGTGAGGGAGGTGTCGGAGAAATTCTCGGCAACCAACGTACTGTCTGCCCCCACGTCCCCCTTTGCACCCGTGCTCCCAGTCGCACCCGTGTCCCCCCTGTCCCCAACGGAACCCTTCGCCCCCTTCGCCCCTCCGTCTCCCTTCGCCCCTTTTGGCCCAGTCACGGTGTCTCCCGTGTCTCCTCGGTCCCCACCCTCTCCCTTCACGCCTCGGATACCCTCTTCGCCTTTGTCGCCAACGGCACCTTTGAAGCCCTTGAAACCCTTCTGCCCCTTCACACCCATCGGACCTCGAAGCATCGTCTGCGTCGTGTCGTCACTCACGTTCACGACCTTTGTGGTCGCGCCGTCGCTTATCGAGACGGTTCGCACGCTGTCGAAAAAGAAATCCGTGAACTTCACGTCACCCAAGTCGTAGTACATTGTTTTATAATGAAATAAAATAAAGAGACTTATCAAATGCTTGTCCATCAATTCGATGGGTTTGTAGAGATTACGCCCACTTCCGAGACCAACCTGTCCATAGATGGAACCGTATTCAGCGTGGTGGATGTGGCAACAAGCCAGTACCCCGCCGGCCCCAGGGGGCACAAGGGGGAGAAGGGGGAATCAGGCGACGTTGGGCAAGATGGTGCCAAGGGGGACCAGGGGGAGGATGGGCCCATTGGTGAGAAAGGCCCACCCGGGTATACGGGCAGCCAAGTCAAGGGTGCGGTTGGGGACAAGGGCAACCGTGGCGACAACGGTGATGCGGGCGACACGGGTCCCAAGGGTTTTCAAGGCTCCAAGGGGGCGCAAGGCCCCAAGGGGGACCAGGGACAGCAAGTGAGCAATGGGGCTGTTTCTTCGGGTCTGTATGACCGCTGTCCCATTGTGTTCCTCTGGGACTTCAACAACACCGTTACCAACGTAAACAGCGCAACATGGGTTGATTGCTACACGTTCACGTTTCGAAAGACTAGGGTTGACAGCACCGTTGTGGTGCTTGTGACGGTGGATGCTACAGATGGCGAGTTCCGAATAGCCGCCAATGACTCGTATTCGTCTGGACTGATGCACGAATTTGCGAACCTCGGTACGGACTTCAATATACGGTTGCAGGTTAGACAGAATGTGCAAATAAATGCGGCCCAATGCCAAGTCTGGGAATATGTCTGAATCTACGTGTACATAATCTCAGCCCAAAATTGTGGGTCTTCAGATGTCGTCAACCTTGTCGATATCGTCTTCTTGAACCCATCCGCATTGACCGAATACCCTATTATCTTCGAGTGGACGTGGGGCGTCTGGTTCAGTTCTGTTTTGTGAAACACACCACCCGTGTTGTACAACTTCAGCATTGCCTTGGCAGGTTCACCCCTCTTCAATGCATACAACACGTTGTCTATCACGAAGATTTCGTCGTAAGTAACTGGGGGTACACCATCCAGGAGGAACCAGTTCTTCGTCATAATTCTGGCCACTCGCTCGTGGCGACATCCCTTTTTGTACTCTCTGCCACGTGTTACTGATGACGAAGCACAGTTGTGTAGCACGTGGGCAAGGGGGTGTACACCGAGGGCGAGGACCAATTAGTTTACCTAGTTTTCGGTCTTCCGTTAGTTCGTTGTGGCGCGTTTGGGTTATAAAACTCTAGTTGCGCCATGATCTTGTCAAGTTTATTGAGCTGTAAAGGTGTCATCGAAGCACAAGAAGGGACTATGAAGGTGTTCACGTATTTCTTTAGTGTTCGCTTAAACTCCGCGTTTTTATGATTATTTGTTTTTATAAAGCGCGTACTGCTTACCACCTTAGAAACGCCATCAACTTCCTTTTCGATAGGACGCAACGGGGAATGCACTGTTGACATATATTTTGGGAAAAGCGGGTTTGGGAAAACCTCCTCGGGTAAACCGTTCGCCTTACGCACAGGACGATCAGTGTGGGGGCGGCGACCATTACGAGCAGCACACAACGCAGGATGAGGCATAGAAGGGGTTCGCGTCTTCGCAGTTTGCGGGCGCGCAGTGTCGCGTCTATAATTTTTTAGCTTCTGAGCGGTTTGATTTCGTAGAGTCTCCTGTGCTTCTCGAAGCTGTAGTATGGAAAGGTGGTTTAAATTGTTGTTTAAATTCTTAGACTGGGGACCGGGCATCTTTATTTGTTTACATATTTGTTATTATTTCTTCCACAGATATGCCGCTTTTCGGAGTTTCCGTTTTTGCACGAAATCGAGGTCCTCGACCATAAAAGGCCAAAAGTCCAAAAAGCCAACCGATACAAATTAGTTTCTGCAAGGTGCATAGCTCACGGGGGGGCAAAGCAGGTGGTCAGAAGTGCAGACGAGGATCAAACCGTGACTGTGTTCGAGTCAAAGTGGAACGGGTTTCCCTTGAATGTTACCGTTTTCCGTACTTTTATCTCTGTGCCAGTTGGGATGGTTGGTATGAAAAATTTTGTACGGTGGAACGAATCACGGGTTATCACGGAGTCAGGCACGCCGCCAACTACCAAAGTGTATTCTGCCGGATGGTCGTCTAGGTGGTATCCAAGATAATTGTTGCGATTGCCATGTACGGGGTCTACCAGCATTTCAACATTTGCTTCGACATACGGCAAATCGTTTGGGTTGAATCGAATTATAGGCGCTGCAGGGGATGTTCTTGCGGCATATTCGGTTGTATATTCTCCCTGACAAACCGAAGATGATTTGCGCGTGTACGACGTTTGCGAGATGACGTATTCGTTGTTTCCCAACAACGTGTCGAGGTTTGAAAATCTGGCGATCGTGTCTGTCTCTGTGACAGGCAATGTTGTCCCACTGAAAAACAGACTTTCCAACTGCTCGTTGGTTAGATCAAGCGTATAGTCTGATTTGACACTGTTTATTATGGTATTGATATCACCCGAATACACCCCCCCATACACCTGAAACGAGGGTGAGAACAACATTCCTTTTTTGTATATTGTTGCTTCTGTGTAGTCAGATGGCTGACAGGGTACATACGTGCATTCACACAACCTGGTTTCTTGGAATGTGTCGTCGTCTAACACCGTCACACTACCCGGAACATCCGCTTGTGCCCGGACAACTTGTAAACAGTTCTCTTGGCTTTCCGAGTCACTTCGGTTTCGTGGATGTGTGACAACATCTATATCCCGTGTTTGTTCCTGTTGCCACCACGTGGTTGCGTCAACACACGGGCACTCTGGTCCCCACGTCGACCATGCACCGACTTCGCAGTCGGTGGGGCACTCACCGCTGCAGTCCATCGTGTGCACGATCTGTCCCGTGTACGTGTTGTAGCTGTACGATCCGCCCATATCAACGAAGCCCTCCCGCGCCGTCAATGCCTGTACACAATCTGTTCCACCATTGGTTCCCACATCATCCACGTCAAAGCTGCGTATTTTCACCACGTTTGGGTCGTCACATGCACATTCGTTAAAATCGCTCGGGGTGGCCCAGGAGGGCACACATGGGCAGTCCACGTGGCAATCCTCGGTTTGTACCAAATGGGTGGTGGTAACGGTGAGACCACTTTCCGTTGACATCTTCAGACATTCATCCGGGTCACCTGACACAGAGCGTTGACGTGTGCGTGTACCGGGTCCGCAAACGTTGGAGCACGGGGAGAAGACCGTCCAATCACCGTGGAACGCACATGTTGGTTCGGAGTTCTCGGGCTGTTGACCGGGTGCTGGCGGGGGCGCGGGGGTACCGGTGCAATCTATACATATAGGGCTCTCGGGGGGGTCACTGCAGTCCAAACATTCGTGCTCCGTGCCAGGGGGGTCTGTGTCGTCTGATTTGGTAACAAGGTAATAAGCGATAGCTGATACGAGCAGGAGGAGTATCAAGGTGAGACCAGCCATCCCACCCTTTTTCTTTAGTTTAAACTTTGTTTTCTCTCTTAGTGTTTTAAAGTGCTGATTTATGTTACTCATTTACCCTTATGTGGTCAAAATATTTGCAGAGATGGAGGACCTTAGGGAAATCAACAATCTGTTGCGTCGAATCTACAAGATGCGCGAGGATCGCCACAGGTTGATAAAAGAAATCGTGGTCTTACACCATGAGCTTTACGCAAAGAATCGTGCTAACACAGCCCAGAGTGACAGGAATGAAATCGCAACGGTGGCGGCTGAGGTTGTGTCATCACTAGCGTCTGTGGCAAAAACCTCGTTGGTATTATCAATGCCGTAAAAGTTTTCGTACATGATTACTCATTGTTTGTATTTTATTTTTATTCTACAAACTCTGGCCAGCTTTTTCCTAATTCTCTGCATAGCCTTATGATTAACAATTTACGCATCACTAACGGTGGCCAGTCTTCTTCGATGATTTCCGTTGCCTTGATCATGGAGTCCACGATGCATGCCGATATCTTTTGCCGTATGACCTCTTCGGTGTCCTTAGTGTATACGGGTTCATAACGCTCTATGGCGTTGGTCATATCCTCGATAAATTCCATCTTTTCGATATTGGTGATGTCCATTGCTGTGGGAAATGGGGACTCTGGAGGGTGAGACCGGTTTATAAAGGCTCCTCAGTGACACGTGTACATCTGGCATATAAAAGGGCGTGTTCACCTCTTTACAGCACAAATCGGACAGATGTCAGGGAGCGAGCCCTCTTGCTCTATATGTCACGAGATTTTGTGGGAACCCGTCACGTTACCGTGCTGTGGTAATAACTTCAATTTACGATGTCTCACCAACCTGACCAAGTGTCCGATGTGCAGGGAACCGATCCCTAGCATACCCGCCAAGAATACCGTGTTCCAAGCACTTATGGAGCTTGAATACCCCGCCCAGTGTTACGCGTTGCAAGGGGGGAATACACTGTGCAACTTGTGCGAGACCGGGCAGGACATCGTCGAGGTTCTAGACGCAGGGGCAGACCTCAACGCGGTAAACGGGCAGGACATGACACCCCTCGCGTTATCATGCAAGGCCAACACGGTCGAAAATGTCAAAGAACTCATCAGAAGAGGCGCAGACGTCCATTTGTGTGCGCCCCTACAAATAGCTTACAAGCAACGCAACATGTGCATAATTGTCCTGTTGCTCGAAGCGGGAGCTCGGATGGACATAGACGCACCTATCAGGGAAGGCGACGTTGAGTTCATCCGCGTTTTGAAGCAACGGCGTGCGTTGGTCGTGGAGCCCGCTCATCTGTTCTCAGCAGTCAGGTTCGGGAACGTAGATATATGCATCGAGCTACTTGGAGCGGTTACGCGTGTAAACACCCACTTCCAGGGAACCACTCTTATGCACGTGTACTCCTACTCCTCGTATCCCAACTTCTCGTTGTTCACAGTGCTGGTAAAGGCTGGCGTCGATATCAACGCACGGAATCATGAAGGACGGACGCCCCTACACGAGGCTGCGTACTTTGCCAACTACATTGTGGTTAAGCAGCTGGTGAGTGCTGGGGCCGATGTGAACGTTAAAGACCATATGGGCGAGACACCTCTGCATGATGCAATGCTAAATGGGAATATACCACTCGTCGAAGCTCTTTTGACGCACAAAGCCTGCGTGAACGCAAAGTCACAACATGGGGAGACACCGTTGATGGTATACTTAGATAATACGGTATCTTATTGTTCTGTGAAGATGGTACGTCTGCTCTTGGAGTGGGGCCTGGACGTTGGGGTGCAGTCATCCTCAGGAGCTACCGTGTTACATTATGCCGTTCGGGAAGGTGACAAGGATATTGTCAAGTTGCTGGTGGATCAGGGAGCTGATAAACACAAAAAGGACTTCTCTGGGCGTACGCCCATGGACTACATGTCGGATGAATCGGACTCCCTTTTTTTCCACCGATTGGGCCTGAGTTAAGCCGCACAAATCGTCTGAAATAAAATGGAAAAAAGTCGTTTAAGTGAAATGCCTATCAACGCCTCCTCCATACAGATGTCGAGGAAGTTCGGGTACGCTTCCGGACTCACAATCCTGTCCACCATAGCGCTCTTCACAAACAAGGCGACTATGAGCCAATGGGTCGAAATCAATCGATTCCTCTTCACCACGTACGTGATGGGTAACGTCACACAGAAATCGTTGACCGCGATTGTACCGGTTAAATAAAAAAATGTATGTTAACGTTAACAATGTCCCAGCGAAATTTCTCTAAAATCGAAAAAGTCACCAACCAAATGATTCGTAATGATGGTAATTCGACAATTTTTGGAATCAATCATCACGGAGAGGTGCTGGGGAAATTTCTGACAAATGAAACACTAAAAAAACAGAAGAAATATTTGATAAAAATTGTCATCCCTGTTGGTAACAACACAGTTACTAAATATGGACACGCTGTAGAGATTTACAAATGGTACCAAAACCCTAAGGTACAAAAACCTCCGTTTGCCCAACCTATTAATCTTACAAAACTACAAACTCATCTTAACTCTATTAGTAATAAAATTAAATTAGTGAATTTGAGTGACAAAAATCAGATGTCTAAATTTTTACAAAACCCTAACACCCACAAATTATCCACAAAAAATGTACCTGTGAAGAATATGATAGAGATTATAACTCAGAGCAACGTCAATAAATTTAAGAACCCTAACTCCCTTGTTATGTTTGGTCCATCTGCTGTTTATGATGTGCAAAGTCTGTATAATTATTATCAATCATATAGTACAGTGCTACCACACCCTAAAACCAAACTACTAACACCATTTTCTAATGCAACCCGAGAAGAAGTTTTTCCATTTTTAGTACAATATATGGTATCAAAATTGGGTGAAGAACGTATATACGACCTTGACATACAAGATTATGTAATTAAGACAAAAGATATGATATACGTAGACAAAAAAAACGGAAATAAGAAGTCATACGAGATACTGACCAGAACTCAAAATGGAAATAAAGCAATTTTTTACGCGGACTTACTCTTAAAACGTAAGATTAAAGACGGCCACGATTATATAGAGGAATTTGATCAAGCAAACATAAACCAGTTGACAGCTAATATGTCCAATAAAGCTCATTATCATAAGCGCCTAGAGAAACACTTACGTAAACTGTGGTTTCCAAAGCAAATGAACTCTCGGGCTTATCTCGAAAAATATTTCAACGAGCTTATAGATGCTTACAGTGGTTCAGAATCAACAAACGGAAAGGAAACAAAATGTGGCTTTTGTATATCTGGTTTGGTAAGAAGTGTAATCGGTATCATAATAGATGCAGAAGATATCGATAACAAAAACAAAAAAGAAATCGCCAAAAACTTTTATTCCAAACTAATAAGCAATTTTTTAACATTAACTGGTGTAACAGGTACAAGGGTAAAAGACGACGAAATTTATACTATACAACGATCTGCGAAGACATACGACGCGCGTGAATTGGCGTCTAAATGGGATAAGGAATCCGGGAGGTGGACTTGGCCGAACACAACAAAAACTCGCTTTGTGAACAAGAGGGAGTATTATGAGGTGTATTTCCGTAGTTTACCGTTTTGGGGAAAACTGAGGGGCGTTTATGACCAATATGTCGATGAACGTTTCAATAAGCGTAAATCATACATACCAAAACCAACAGCTTTAGATATTTTAAGTCATAAAGTGTATAAGTCAGAAATTAAAAGGTTTTTGGAAAATAGAACACATAAGAGTCAGTATGTCAATGATAGTCTGTCATTGCAAAGGAAATTCCTTCGACTGCGCACAAAATTATTGAAACAATCCTAGACCTTATCCAGATTCCCGTGACCCTTTTGAACACGTGTTGACATAAATAGCTCGGGAGGCAAAAACTCTGGCACTTTTTGCTTTTTACCGTGCAGAAATGAGTTGCTTTTCCCGGACACACCTGAACCTGGGCCGGAAGATCTTGCGCCGCAGGACTACGCGCTGGTGCCAAGTTAGACAACCCAAAAGATTTTAGTTATGTTTTGGTAAAACATGCATCAAGACTTTGAGACTGTTGTTCTATCAAAACCACAGGTCAACCCAATCACCCATCGAATCCATACAGACCCCTCGGAAGCCGCACAACGGCGACTGGAAAACGGGCAAAAAATGTCGCCAAACGGATTGTTAAATCTGGTCTCCAAAATCAAGGCCTACCGGATCAGCCATGGGTACACCCAGCAGGAAGTGGCAAACAAGCTTTGCATTCGCACGGAACTCGTACGTGACCTGGAGTCGCAGAAGGTCAAGAGTCTAGACCCACAAGTTGTGAGTAAAATCAGGGGGAAGTTGGATCGTCTTAAATAATTTTTTGAATGTTATAGGTATGTACATTATCAGCAATAACAACGATTTCTCTGCGTTCAAAAACAAATACAACTTATTGTTAAAAAGCAAGGAAGAGTTAGGCAATTTGAAAATAAAATTGTCATGGGGCATGCCGACGAATGCAACAAGATGGTTGCTTGGACGGGGGTTTCATGCTCACCCAAATTTAACTACTTTCACAATAACTCCAAACTCCGACGAATACCTGAAGATGATAAAGGAGATGATAATATATAGGGTGTTAGATTGTACAGGTTTCAAAAAATGGAAAAAGAACATGGAAGGAGAATGTGGTAAATTGTGGAATTTTACTCTACAAGATTTGAGAGAGTATATGTTAGAGGCATATAATAGTCACACAAACATACCATTAAAAACGCTTTTGCTTTTTCTGAGTGGAGACAAGGAAAGCTTAAACAAGGTACAAAAAAATACATCAAAGGTTTTTAATTTGGACAACTGGTGGGACCGATTAAGTCATACGAATAAGTTACAAATACTGAGCAAAAGCATGAATGCACAAGCACTCATACCGAACAACTTTAGGTTTACAGGTAAAGGCGTTATGACACACATAAAGAATCACAAACGTTTGTTAGTGCCGAATCAGAAAAGCGTATCTGTAGTCACACTTTGCAAATCGCTTGTAGAAACCCCTCAACTACTCGAGAAAACCAAGAAATATTTCCAAACGATGGCCAATGAAAGATCCAAACAGATAGTAGTTACGACACCAGGGGAGTCGTTCGAAAACGCCATCCTATGGGTGGTTCCCAATGACCAAAACTCGTCCATCAATCGGATCATCCGATTGTTGAAACAGAGAAAGGTGGCGGGTGTGCGAACCCTACTAAAAAACGAGCCACGCTGTCAATCACGGATAAATTTTGGAAAAGCTTGGACAGAGGAATCGGGCGCCGTACGTACCATTCAAAACACGAGCATGAAAATGGGCATACCAAACATAATCTACACAAACGGTCTTGCTACTAGACGCCCGGGTGAAAGGGTGACCGATCCTAATAATGTTGCCAGATTTGTTAAATTGGCTGCGGATCTGCATAGCTGTATCAAGCAATCACAAAACCAAAATCCTACAATTCATTTGTGGAGAGGGGGGACGGTGGGCGGGGGTGTTGCTCAGGTGATGTGTAAAACTAGAGGATTGTTTCAAACGGCTAATCCACTATCCTTCAGCGCTGATGAAAAAGTCGCAAAACGTTTTATGGAAGGAATTACAACGAATTCCGACAAACATATCCGATATTTGCTACATATTACCACCTCGGTGTATTGTGACATCGAGCCCGTGTCTACGTACAAGAATGAGAGGGAGAGGATAGTCCCTCCAGGGATGTTTCGCATTACATCTTCAAAACTGAACCCTGGGAAGTACTACTATATCAAAGCGATGTTCACACCAGATACAACCTACATGTCGAAGGCAAAACGGTTCAATCCCTTACAAAACCAATCCGTTTTGGGCGTGTGTCCGATAATGCACGAGTGCCAATTTCCGCCACGCCCCAAACGTAGACGCTTTACCAATTCGTATTGCGTTTAACGTGCCCGGCGCTTCGCACCGGGCAATGAAAAATTGAGGTCGTTAGACCTTGTATATCAACCTTTTTATCAATTTGGGCTTTGTCAGGTATCTCCTCCCTTGGGAGATACGAAGCCCCCGTTGCTTTGCCAGCGCGCGCAACGCCACCACTGTCATTTTCTCCAACTTGCAGGCCACCATTCGTTCACGTACCAGTCCACGGGACTTGTAAACCGAGTTTGTGCATATAGCGTGCGCCGACTGTTTGCTATAGCCACGCCTTTGTACCGACGACAGGCACATGCAATACTTTCTTTCCACCTCGTTCATTAGAACTAACTCGTAAAAAAAAAACGTCTCTGATATATAATGTTACTTCTTCTGGTCGTGATTGTCGTTTTCCTCGTGTACGGAATTTGCACCAGACGGTCACTCGGTGACGATCGCCTTAGCATCGCTTGTTTGGTCATTTGTAACGAAAGCCAACCCCGGTGGAAAATAGAGAAGGAACTTTGGCGCCAAACACGCGTCCCAAAGAACGTCGACGTGTATATATTGGACTGCAACGACAAGAACAATGACCTGCACTGTGTGGAAAATATGGCTCCTGGGATTTACCAAAAAAGTTTGCAGGGATTCAAAACGGCTGTTCACAAGAAGTACGACCTGTACATTCGTACAAACGCAAATACCCACGTCGATTTCGATACGATTAACAAAATGTGGGACCCATTGAAACAGAAAATCAAAAGTTCCAAACCTTTCTTTACAGGTGGAATTGTTTTCAGGTGGGGGGCTAGTGGTACGTCCATAGTGCTGAACCATTCCGCTGCCTCAGAGTTAGTGAACCGTGGGTTTGACCATAAGTACTACTATGCCAAGTACCCTGATGATGTTGCCATTTCAAACGTGTTAAAGGATAGTGGGATAGCCACCACACGCAACGATGGTTTCAAGTTGTACATATGGGACCCCAAAAAAGACTTCCTGATAAACGATACTATGCGTGCGGTACGTAAGTCCCCGTTCGTGAGGATCCGGAACGTCTCCCTATCAGACGAGAGACGTATACGACACCATCTGTCGAATAAATAATGTTACGTTTTATAAACATGAATGTCAACGAGATTGTCACACTGCTCATGTTGTCCATTGTGGGGGCGTACGTGGTGTTACAAGGGGAGGAGACTGCAACATGTGACCCCAGCTGTGCACCAGAGTCTGACTTGGGGGATGAATGCAATCAGGGAACATGCGAGACGGATTGCTTTGCAACGTGTTCACCCGACCCCGCAGCCGACCCCG
>MDSX01032100.1_pt1 | contig 51044 bp, 41 predicted proteins | sample 811141 | NCBI WGS metagenome assembly MDSX01 (sample SAMN05326642, study PRJNA326480) | marine metagenome | isolation source: seawater | place: Atlantic Ocean: South East | collected 2010 | reverse complement strand
TATCGCGATGTAGTCAGGATCTTAGATGGGAATCTGGTCTTTAAGTCGACAGAGCCGTATGGTGAGCCTCAACTCAGCAAGCGAGGCCTGTATCCATCAACTGGAGGATATATTAATCAGCCCGGCACGGATCGACCCGAAGTAGTTGAGGCGGATATTGATGCTGTGACGTGGTTGCTCTTCTTAGGAGATGGACAGCATGATCTTGTAACCGTCGCAGAAAGATCAGGACTCGCAGCCTCAAGAATATACGATTGTGCAAATCAGTTATCGAGGGTCGGTTTGATTGAGGTATAGCTTAAAGTAAGACAGAGAATCTCGTGTATCCGACGACGCCGGTCAAGCTTACGATCCGAAGGGCACCGACTGTTTCGCTAGATCCTGGGACATAGCACTGCCAACTTCATGGGCGCGCTAGCTTAGAATTTTGTTGCTAAGATCTCTGCTGGGAGGCAACAGTGTAGGGAACTCGTCAGGACTATCGGAAGGCATTCCGAATTGGAATATTCTGTCTACTTCAGGAGTCACTTTCCATTTTTGAAACTGATCCATTGAGGATCATGCCCGACACTGTGCAAATATAACTGTGTGGATTGACTTTGAGTGATGATTTCACTGTTCAAAGCAGCATGGTTGAGTTCTGTCCAATTACGATCAGATCATATGCTAAGAAACGGTTTTGATTCCTTGGAAATAAGGTTGATCTTAGTCACCACGAGTGTCGGCTACTTTGGCCTAAGTGGCTACTTGATCGCCCGGGAGCAAGGGATCAGTTTGACTGTATTGACAATTCTGGCTTGCGCTCTAGCTTATGCTGGAATAGCTTGCCTTACGCCGAAAGATCATTTGAAAGCAGGCAACTGGTATGGTCTTGTGGTGACCCTCATTGGCGGGGGTAGTGTCCTTGCCAGCCTCCATCTGGAATACATTATTGATAGCGAGTGGTATTTTTTCAGGGAAACAAAGTTTATTTTCATCACGTTAGGTGTTCTTCTCATCCTAATCGATATTTGGTTGCCCTGGGTAATCAAAGCCCTTGAGTGGAAGATCTCGTACCTATGGGTGTGTGTTGGTTGCGTTTTTCTAACTTTGATCTTTGCATCGGCGATGTTTAGCCACGAGTTTGATTCAAAAGCTAAATTCGTCGGAGATATAAAGGAATATCAATCCTTAGCGGTGAATTGGGCTAAAGGTCATGGGTTGAGATACGGTGGAATGGAGGATATTGAGATATATCAGTTCCACAATCTCTCTGAAGAAGACTATATTAATTTCAAAAGATCTGGCGAAAGAGAGGGGTACGATGCTGGGACAGATTTTTATCGAACCCCCGGGTACCCGATCTTTTTGGGTGTCGTATATAAGATTGTTGGCATATCACCATGGGCCGCAAAGAGGGTTCAGTACCTCCTCATTGCTATTTCATGCGGATTGTTACCGTTAATCGGTTTCCATTACTGGGGATTGATTGGCGCGCTCAGCGGAGTCGTGAGTGCAGTGTTTGCCTTTCAATACTATGCGGAAGGGGTGACACTCGCAGATCGATTGATGACAGAGACATTAATTACTTTCTTTCTAGTAGTCCTAGTTTGTTTTTTTATTCTTTGGAAGAAATATACTGGACCGTGGACCTCATTTTTCTTAGGCGTGATGCTTGGGGCGTGTCTGCTGGTTAAAACGTCGCTAATCTTTTTGCCAGCTTTGTTTGTCGCCTATTGTGGTTGGAATATGAGAAGACGTAATGTTCGGTGGTCGGTTCGATATACGATGATGATCCTTGCGGGCGCCTTGCTCGTAACCGGGGCGTGGTCAGTTCATGCAAGTCTTCATGTCGGTAAGCCTGTCTTTATTTCAGTTCAGGCTGGTCTCGCATTGAAAGGGGGCAACAACGAGTGGTCTTTTAGCGGTACTGGAGCAGATAATTACACTTGGCAAGAAAATGAAAGTAGCTTTTATTACAGACCAGAAATTCGTTCCTTGCCTGAATCTGTCCAAGTCTTGTTGTTTTGGAAAGAGCATTTGGGCCAGATGCCCAGCTTGGTGCACAAGAAGATAAGACAGGCCTTTGATTCTCCAGCCCTTTATGTTACTTCGATATTTTTTCTCTTGGAGTGCTTTTTTTCTCTGACAAGATATTTCCGAGGGAAAGCTAGACAGCTTTTCAGGGTTCTCGCTGTTATTGGCATTTTAAGCAGTGCAATCTTCGTTAGCCCGCTAAATGCTGGTCCAATCTATATTTATTCTTGCCTATTGCTATATTGTATTCGAGTTGCCTCTCGAAGCGGAGGTCAGTATTTGATACCAATGCCCTTAGCATTAATCTTCTTCAATTTCTTGTTGATTACCATCATAGTGTTCGGACTATTTAGGTTTATAGTGGTTATGGAGTGGGTGTTTATCCTGATGGCGATCAGTTATTGCGCGACTTCGATAATGTTTGCCTTGGAGTATCTGTATCAGCAGCGATGCCATTCTAATCGCGAGGCATTAAACTCAACTAGAGCAATCGGCTAACTCCATGACTGAGTTATATTCAAGTAACAAGGCAGTATTAACCTATGGAAGACCAGACATTGCGCGTACACTTGCTAACGCTCTAGCGGCGCAGGTGCGATCTATGTATCGCCCCCGACCAGAACTCACTGTTAGATTGTGTTGCTATAGATCTAAAACTAGGCTTTTATGTTGCAACTTTGCCGAATAATACTGTGGGCAGACATAGAAGAAGCACAGCGCCTAGAACCTCAAAAAGGGCGGTGTCCGAGAAGGTTGCTGTGGATCAAAAAAGAGAAAATGTACGCACCCCAGGAATGATCCCGCCAATGAATTGGCCATTGTGTACTTACCGTTTAATGTGATTATTGCAGATATTGAAGACCTGCGCTGAATTTGCAAGTTAGTTGTGGCGATCTTGTAAGTAGAATATCTATGGTTTGATGATTTCGAGACATAGTGATTTGTCTGGAATGTACGGAAGGATCTAATTATTAGTAATAGTTATAACATTCTTGGTGTAAACCATGGAGGACATGACACCTCTGCGGCGTTTATGCGAGACGGAAAACTGATAGCTGCGTGCGAGCAGGAGCGCTACACGCTTGATAAACATAGTCGAAAATTTCCGGTCGATGCAATCAACGATTGTCTTTTGCGAGGGCGCGTTAGTATCGACGAAGTTGACGAAATAGCTTTCGCATTCCAACCGGTTTATCACATTCAAGAAGCCTATCTTCGCCCAGCACTTACTGACGCAAGTCGCATCGGTGTTTTAGTTCAGGATATTGAGAGAATCGAGGAAGCGCTATACATTGAGGAGCAGATCAGAGCGGAAACTGGATTTGCTGGCAGTATAAAGTACTACCACCATCATAAATGTCATTTGGCGAGCACTTGGTATCCGAGTGGATTCGATCGAGCACTTGTAGTTAGTTATGATGGTATCGGCGAAGTTGAGACTGGACTCCTAGCTTTAGGAAGCGGGCATTCGCTAGAAGTGTTCCACCAGGAGAACCGATTCCCAGATTCCCTTGGATTGTTCTACTCGGCAGTGACTCACTATCTTGGCTGGCGCCACCATTGTGATGAAGGAATCATTATGGGCCTTGCTTGCTACGGAGATTCAAACGCATCGGTAATCGGAGAAACACGTAGTTACATTGAAGTGTTCAGAGATATCATTCGGGAGACCGGAGACTTTGACTACATCATCGACCCGAAGTGGATTGCCTATCATCAGGTTAGAGATAAGTGGGTAAGTGATCATTTCACAAAAGTGTTTGGACCTAAGCGAAGCGAAAGTGATGAAATTTTGATTCATCACAAAAACATTGCAGCCGCATTGCAGAGAAGACTGGAGGAAGTAGTTTTATCTCAGTTGACTAAGGCGCGGGAAAAATTTGACACAAGGTATTTGTGTCTTTCTGGAGGTGTTGCGCTTAACTGTTCTCTGAATGGAAAAATCGAGCAATCCCAAATATTTGACGAAATCTTCGTGCAGCCGGCAAGCGGTGACGCAGGCGTAGCGGTGGGGGCATGCTATCTTGCTCAAGCTGAAAGAGAACCAAGGCTGTCGCCTTCTAAAAACCATAATTTTTATCTAGGCTCGGTTTATGAAGATGTCGACAAAGAGGACTCCCTGCTTCATCGTGGACTAAGCCCGTTGCGTCCTGATAATCTGTTTGATCTTGTTGCATCAAGACTTGCGGAAGGAAAGATTATCGGATGGTTCCAGGGAGGAGCTGAATTTGGGCCAAGGGCGTTGGGAAATAGAAGCATTCTGACCAGGCCGTTTCCTGCTGAAATGAAGGACTATTTGAATGCGCGAGTGAAATTCCGAGAAGAGTTCAGACCTTTTGCTCCCGCGGTACTTGTGGAATATTTCTCCGAATACTTTGAGATTGGCCAGGAAAGTCCGCACATGTTGATTGCGTGCCAAGCCAGTGAAAAGGCGCGGCAAGAGATACCAGCCACGGTTCATGTGGATAATAGTTGCCGGGTTCAAACTGTGCGTCAGGAGATGAACCCAAGATTTTATGCTTTGCTAGATGCATTCCTTAGAAAAACTGGGTGTCCTGTATTGTTAAATACTTCGTTTAATGTGAAAGGTCAGCCCATTGTGAATACACCACTGCAAGCGATTGACTGTTATCTCGGCACAAACATCGACTGTTTAGTGCTGGGAAGTTATTTCGTCGAGAAGTCTGAGCTAAGCCCGTCATAAGCACTATAGTAATGCGCACCGTGGCTGTGATCCCTGCCCGGATGGGATCGGGTAGGTTGCCGGGAAAGGTAATGACACAGCTTAACGGTAAGCCATTGCTTGGCTATCTTCTAGACCGAGTGGAGAATTGCAAAAAGATTGATTCGATCGTTGTCGCAATCCCCGAAACCATTGAGAACGACTGTATCCAGGATTACTGCCTAAACCGTTCGGTGCAGGTTTTCCGTGGTTCCGAAGAAGATGTTTTGGATAGGGTGTTTCAAAGCCTTCTCTGGGCTAGGGCAGAACTGGGCACCTTGATTTTTAGTGACGGACCGCTAATCGACCCTCAAGTGATCGATGACGCAGTTGATGTTTTCAACTCGATGGGTGAATACGACTGGGTAGGCAACGATCTAATAACAACGTGGCCATCGGGCATGGAGACTGAGGTGTTCCGGGTCACGGCCTTGGCTGATGCGGCGCTTAGATGTTCGGACGCCGAAATTCGAGAACACAGTACGCTTTACATCAGGAAAAACCCTGAAAAATACAAGCTCTATAATTTAGAAGCACCGAAACCGCTCAATCGACCAGATCTTTCATTTGAAGTCGATGTCTATGAAGATTTACACGTAGTCTCGGCCTTGATCAATCAATTCTCGAACCACACAACCGTTTGCCTTGAAGACCTTATTCGATTTATGGATGATCATCCGGAGCTTAAGGAGTTGACATCGAAAGTTGAACGTCGATGGAAAAAATTTAGGGATGCGCCCTGAAGATCGTGTCCGTGCTGGTTGTGAATCTTGAAAGCGTCTGAAGGGCAATACCTACGCTCAATCGCTAGCGAGTTTGGTTAATGCACAAACTAGATCGAGAAGCATTGGATATCGTCGACGCAGTCGAACGGTCGTGGATACAAACCCGCGAAGCGATTCATCCAGTCGGGAATATCTTTATGGTGTTTGCGCATGATTTGGTTGTTCATTTCACCGGGATCTTGATTCATAGAGAAGCGAAATCTAGTTATAACCACAAGAATGTTTTTCCCTATGTAAACAAAACCTACGCGCTCTCACCTTTTGAATTTCACACTAGATTTGACGAATCTCAAATCTGCAGGCCATCACTGAAGTCACGGATAAGAAGTCTGTCGCTAAGCCGCACCGCATTAGGTGAGGCGTTGCCATTAGCATCGGGGGTTGATCGAGTGGCAGCCAAGTGGATAAATCTTTTTGCTAGCCAAAAAGAGTCAACACACGTGTTCCTTCCAAGGATTAACGACCAGATCGAAGCTTTACACGAATTAATTTCAACTTTAGCCGCGGATTATGAATTAAAAGGGCTAGGGTTTATTTGGAAAAATTGGAATCACCACGTAACAACTCATGCGTCCTCCCATCAATCGGTTATTCGCGAAAACGGATTATTAATAGGAACGAGAAACAACCTGCAGAATCGCAAACTTGCGGCGAACTTTCTCCAACAGGATAAGGAGGTCGTGGCAATTACCCATGGTGAAGTGGCAAATTCAGTGATGGATGAGCCACCTTTTGGTTATTCAGAACGTACTATGTGTTCAACGCTGATCGACTATGGGAGTGCTGATGACAACGGCTGTTTCAATCGGCCATGGATTCAACCTGCTAATACACTGTTTCGTAGCGGAGGGCTTACTTCAAAAATATATAAGCCATCAAATACAATAAGGCTTCCTAGTCGAAGCCAATCGCGAATCCTCTATATCCCAACGACTTATCATGGAAATGATTTGTACGGACCGTTCCACGCCTATGAAGACTCTCTGTATCGTGAATGGCAGGCCTGGCTTTTTAAAACGGTGCCTGAGCTTGTCTATAAAGTGCACCCAAAGTCACACAGTGCGCCCCTTGAGGGTGCAACGATTGAGTGCGAGGCGTTAGACGTATGTATTCCCAAATATGATGTCTTAGTTTTCGATTATTTTGCGACCGGAGCAATGCTTGCCTTAGTGTCGGATAAGCCAGTGATTTATCTTGATATTGGCCTTAGAAATTTGCGCCAAGACTTTTTGGGCGCCCTGAAACAGCGATGTGAATATATCAAGATCGATATCTCAGAGTTGGGGTCACTTGACTTGACTAGACTAGTTGGGCAACTCTGGGCAACGAGAACAGAGCGCTCAAATGAGTCAATATCAAGTTATGTATTTGCTAGTTCAGAAAAAATTAGCTGGAAAGATGTCTTTAGTGCCGTAAATGCTGGAAAATCTCCAAGAACTATGTGAGCCATACATCGTGGAAAAAAAATCTATTTTGCAAGAGCTGTCGATCGGATCGTGGATTCAGATTGGCCACCCAGGCGTCGCTGAAATAATGGCATCGGCTGGTTTTGACTGGCTGGCAGTCGATCTAGAGCATAGCGCGATCACTCTTAGAGAAGCAGAGGATCTGATAAGAGTTATCGATCTAAAAGGTGTAGTTCCTTTAGTACGAATCTCTTCAAATAATTCGGAACAGATCAAAAGAATTATGGATGCGGGGGCGCACGGAGTCATCGTTCCCATGATCAAGACTGCGAGAGAGGCAGAACGTGCGGTTAACGCGGTGAGATATCCCCCGGAAGGTGAACGCAGCATTGGACTCGCTAGGGCTCAAGGGTACGGTACCAAGTTTTCAGAGTACTTTGAGTGGCAGAAAACGGGCGCTATGGTTATCGTTCAGATTGAGCATGTGGAAGCTGTTGAGAATCTTCAGGAAATTCTTTCGGTGGCGGGAGTGGATGCCTATATTGTTGGGCCTTACGATCTCACAGGATCGCTTGGTATTCCGGGGGATTTTGAGGCTCAGGAGTATCTCGAGGCTATCGACGAAATTCAACGTATCGGTCGAATATTGCAGGTTCCTGGAGGAATACACATCGTAGAACCGGACCCAAAAGCGCTAGACCAAGCCGTCAGGTCGGGTAATCGATTCATTGCGTACGGAGTAGATACCCGAATGCTGGATACTGTCTGCCGTGAAGGATTAGATACTTTGAAGGACCCCCATAAAAGAGGTGCTTCATGAATGTAGTCGCGGTTATTCCTGCCAGAATGAATTCTTCTCGCTTCCCAGGGAAGCCAATGGCTCTTATTCACGGCATGCCGATGATTGGCCATTGCTATAGCCGAATTCGGCTCTGCGAGGATCTCAATGAGACATACGTTGCGACCTGTGATGCAGAGATTTTTGAATATATTAAATCAATCGGGGGAAATGCGGTGATGACGGCGGATACTCACGAGAGAGCCAGCGACCGTGCGGCCGAGGCAATGCTGAAGATTGAGGATCAGACGAGAAAAAAAATCGATATTCTTGTGATGGTCCAGGGTGACGAACCGATGGATACGCCGCAGATGGTCAGCGAGGCCCTTGCGCCCATGCTCACGGACAAAAAAATTAATATCGTAAACCTTATGTCTCCTATATCAAGTGAGGAGGAGTTTAACGACCCCAACACTGTCAAAGTGGTGGCAGATCGAAAAGGAAATGCCCTGTATTTTTCTCGGGAGCCGATTCCCTCGAAGGTGAAGTGGTCGGGCGCTCTCCCGATGCAAAAGCAGGTTTGTATTATTCCATTCCGACGCGATTATTTATTGGATTTTAACAACACACCTGAGATGCCTCTTGAGAGGATAGAGTCTGTAGACATGCTCCGTATTCTTGAGAGCGGAGGCAGCGTCCGAATGGTGAAAACAGACTCGCCCTCGATTGGGGTGGATACCCCCGCTCACTTGCAAAGAGTGTCGGATCTAATGATGAATGATGCATTAATGCGAGGCTATCTCAGTTGAGAGTTCTGGTCTCAACAATTCCTTTTGGGTTAAGAGATGAAACACCCTTGCGGCTCCTCGCGGACGCAGGAGCAGAGGTAGTTATCAATCCGCTTGGTCGAAAATTCACCGAGCAGGATCTTGTAGGTTTGATCTCTGATATCGATGTGCTGGTTGCGGGGACTGAGCCAATCACCGAAATGGTCCTTTCTAAAGCAAACCGGTTGAAACTCATAGTCCGCGTTGGCATTGGCTTAGACAGCGTTGATCTTGGTGCTGCCCGGGAGCGTGGCATCGTTGTCAGCTACACACCCGATGCACCCTCTCCAGCCGTTGCAGAGTTGACTATCGGACTAATGATTGACCTGCTGCGCTCCAGCCACATATCCAATCTGAGGATGCGCAAAGGGGACTGGTATCGGTACTTTGGCCGTCGTGTGTCCGAGGTCACGATTGGCATAATTGGGGCAGGAAGAATTGGGAGTCGGGTAATCAAGCACCTCGGGGGTTTTGAGTGTCGACGCATCCTCGTAAATGATCTCGATGCCGGGATTGTTTTTCCTAATCATCCAACTTGTACCATTGAGCGAGTATCGAAAGCCGAGATTTATAGCGAGGCAGAAGTGATCTCACTGCATGTTCCATTAACGTCGAAAACACGCGGCCTTATCTCTGAGAAAGAATTTAAACAGATGCGCTCAGATGCACTGCTTATTAACACATCCCGTGGTGGGATCGTTCATGAAAAGGATTTATTTGAGGCGTTAGAGGGTAATCGAATATCAGGGGCAGCAATCGACGTATTCGAGGAGGAGCCGTATTCTGGCAAGTTGGCAATGCTTGATAACTGTTTGTTGACGGCTCACATGGGTTCTATGTCGGTAGACTGTCGGGCACAGATGGAGATTGAAGCGTGCCGTGAAGTTGCCAGATTTGTAATAAACGAACCCTTGGAAAGTAGAGTGCCCGATAGTGAGTACCAAAATATATAGGAAACTTGTTGATTGCCTGGAAAATCGATCAGAGCAATGTGACGTCGACTACAAGGATCATCTAAATGGATAACGTTGTCGTTATTGGAGGTTCTGGCTTTTTGGGAAGTCATGTGGCTGACGAGCTGTCCGTCAGAGGTTATAAGGTGACGGTCTTCGATCAAAAGCCTTCTTTATGGATAAGGAACGATCAGACCTTTGTAGAAGGCGATATCCTGGATCGGGCGGCATTAACAGCAGTTATTGATGGTGCCCGTTTCGTTTATCATTTTGGTGGTGTCGCTGATATAAAGGAGTCATTGACAGATCCTTATAGGACGCTAGAAGTCAATATTCTCGGAACCGCCAATGCCCTGGAAGCGCTGAAGGGAAGTTCGGTTGAGCGGTTTTTGTATGCATCTACAATGTATGTCTATAGCGATGCGGGCTCCTTTTATCGAGCAAGCAAGCAGTCTGCTGAGGCGATAATCGAAGCTTATTGTGAAGCCAAAGCATTGGGTTACACCTTTCTTCGATATGGCTCTCTATATGGGCCGAGAGCGCAGGAGTGGAACGGTTTACGCAGTTACGTTCGTCAGGTAATTGAAAAAGGTCAGCTCGATTATCCAGGCTCTGGGGACGAGCGACGCGAGTACATTCATGTTCAAGATGCAGCCAGACTTAGTGCCGATGTGCTTGATCCCAGACATCGAAATCAGGCGATAACAGTTACTGGTGCACAAGTGCTGAATTCGAGAGATTTAGCGGAGATGATTTTTGAGATTGCCGGGAAGACTCCCAGTGTTTCATTTTCGGATAATCCAAGAAGACATGAGCACTACCGAATTACTCCTTATCGCTACTCTCCGAGTCAGGCGAAAAAAATAGTGCCATCAGAATTTGTGGATCTCGGTCAGGGAATTCTGGAACTTTGCCAAGAGTTCAATCTAGAGTCGGATCCTGATTAAGATCATGATTCGGTAGTTTTGTGATTCTATGTTTGTGGTTTCGCATCTCTAAATAGAAATTAGCTTAAGAGACCGTTAAAGCGGGTTGAGCGGAGGCGGTTGCGACCTTCCAAAAAAATGAGCGAATTGATTCTTTATAGAGGTGAGAGTGAGATAAAGCTCGCATCTTCGGAAGCCTCTCAATATCTTTATAAGATAGGAGGAGGAGAGGTATTCGGGGGGGAGTTTATTGAGCTTAACGACGCCATCCGACTGAATAAAATTGCTGAAGAAGTGCGAGATCAATACACAAAATGGGTTTATTCGTTCAATGATGAATTTCTAGAATCAAAATTAGTCATCGATGAATTGTCACTCTTTTTTCTCTCTGATTTTTCATGCAAGAGATCTGAGTTTTTTGACACTTACGATTCGATCTGCAATCTCTTCCTACTAAAAGAGAAGGTGGATGAAATCAAGATAACTAGTGCAAAGTTGATTGGACTAGATCGTTCATTTGTAACTGCCTTTAGATCGCTTTTCCCAGATATTAGTGTCCAAGTAGAGCAAAAACCAAGAGATAGGTTTAACTTAGGTCGAAGGATCGTCTCAGACTTGATCTATGCTCTTAAAGTGATGGGCGTAATTTTGCTAACTATGTTGACAAGAACTTCCCAACCACCCACGGCAACGAAGCGAAAGTTCTTTTCATTCTTTCCTTCCATGTTTGACGACACTGGAGTCGAAACGAAGTACCGAACACTGATTAAAGACCCAGAAGAAGTAGCGGTTATGGTTTTAGCTGATGGGATGCACCAGAATATATCGCTGCGACAATACCGGCGTTCTTCGCAAAAACTGAAGGCTCAGAAGTTTGCCTTGATCGATGAGTATTTGCGACCTGCAGATGTGAAGCAGGGATTGGTTTGGTGGCTAAAGTTGTGGGTCTTTTTCGCTCGTAGACGTGATGAAAAAAGAACGTTTGCGGGTATAGATGTATCTGGGTATTTTCGCCGTGAGCTGCGGTTTTCAGTGAGTCGTATTATGCGCCTACTGATTCTCAAAGGAGCTGTTGATAGATTCTTGACTAGGTGTCATCCCCTCGAGCTCTACTATTATCCCGTCGAATATCCCTTCGGTCGTATGGTGTCTTGGGTTTGTGCGCTTGCTAGCCCGGAGACCCAAAAGGTCGGGTTTCAGATGAGTACTGTGTCGCCGAGGCGGCTTGAGCAGTTTATGGCCCCTGGCGAGGGATCGACTCTCCTGCCATTTTTGCAACAGTCTCCTTTGCCTGATCGTGTGCTGGTGGAGGACGAACGTTCTGCATCAATCTACCGTTTTTCTGGATACCACGGTGTTGAAGTAATGAGTCGTGTGTATCGTTATGAGTATTTATCAAAGATCCGTCCTGAAAAACGCGAAAATTTAAGCTTAGTCGTTCTGGGACTGCATGACGGACCCTTACTCTTGAATGTATTATCGGACACGATTCAACGGCATTCTGAGATTTCATGGTTAGTTAAGCCTCACCCACGCGCAAAGAATAGTTTTCTGAATGACTGGAAGGCGGTATCTGGGGTGACAATATCATCGCAGCCAATTGAAAAGCTTTTGGCAATAGTTTCGCAGGTGTATGTTACATATAGCTCTGTTGGGCTTGAGGCAAAGGCATTGGGAATCAGAGTACATATTGTTGATGTACCTGGACATGTCAATACGTCACCCTTGATTGATGGGGATCGCGGTTTTTTAGGAATTGAAGGCGATGATCATCCTGCATCGAATGCGTCTTTACCCTAACGAAGCGCTGTGGCAGTGAATAGCAGGTGATATTATTTGGAAACCCCGCCAAAAAAGGTGTGTATCCAGGGCCTTGGTTTTGTAGGGGCTGCTATGTCGGTAGCGGTCGCTTCTGCATGTTCTTCAACTGGGGAGCCCCTTTACGACGTAACGGGAGTGGATCAGGATACTGACTCTGGAAGGCAGCGGGTGGCCGCTATTGAAGCGGGAAAATTCCCTTTCTCAGCGCAGGACCCAACCTTAATTACGAAGCTCGAAGAATGTCATGAGCGTGGCAATCTTCATGCAACCACCGATATCGAGGTCTACGCGTCAGCGGACGTAGTAGTAATTGACGTATCGCTAGACATTGAGTTCACGGATGAAGAACCGCGTTTGGACCTTGAGGGATTGAAAGCAGCATTTTTAGATGTAGCGAAAAGGGTGCCAGCAGGCGCTCTTATTCTTGTGGAGACGACAGTGCCTCCTGGAACATGCGAGAGGGTGCTTAAGCCAATTTTGGAGGAGGTATCAAGATCTAAGCGTCTAGCAACAGACGCGATTGATTTAGCCCACTCGTATGAACGGGTCATGCCGGGAGATTATTACTTTGATTCCATCACTAATTTTTGGCGGGTCTACGCAGGTACAACGACTCGCGCTGCCGATGCGTGCGAGAAATTTTTGTCGACACTGATTGATGTAACGCGGTTTCCTCTCTCTCGTCTTGCATCCACTACTGCATCGGAAACCGCCAAAGTAATGGAAAACTCATACCGTTCAGTCAACATTGCATTTGTTGATGAATGGACAAAGTACGCGGAGAAAGTTGGGATCGATTTGTTTGATGTAATCGACTCTATTCGAGTGCGCCCAACTCACTCTAATCTCAGATTTCCCGGGCTTGGGGTAGGAGGGTACTGCCTTACAAAAGATCCAGCATTTGCTCCGGCAGCAGCTCGCGAGATCTTTGGAATAGCAGATTTAGAGTTCCCATTTTCAAAGCTGGCTATGAAAACCAATCAGCTGATGCCTCTTCATTCAGCAGAGAGATTAGCCGAAATGTTTGGAGGCCAATGTGACAGACGGAGAGTCCTTTTGATGGGGGTAAGTTACCGACAGGATGTGGGAGACACGCGATTTTCTCCAGCAGAAACTATGGCACTGGCATTAATTGATTTGGGAATGACTGTGGAGGCTTATGACCCCTTTGTTTTGGAGTGGACTGAAATCGATGTCCCTTTATATCAGGATCTACCGTCAGCGTCGGGGTTCGATGCTGTCGTATTCTCGACACCGCACAATATGTTCCGAGAGATGGATGTTGGTGCCTGGATTGGACCGTCAAAGCCGATTGTTCTGGATACGGTGAATGTGATTGCCAAATCTGAACGTGACTGGTGTCGCGCCCAAGGGGTTCATGTGGAAAGCATCGGTCGCGCGAGAGGATTATGAAACAGAGTATTCTGATTACCGGTGGTGCAGGTTTTATTGGGTATCATCTCGCCCGGTCTCTTGGAGAAAGTGGCTATTCGGTCTTTCTCGCTGACAATTTTGCCCGCGGGATTCTAGATCAACACGTAAAAGAATTAGTCGATGACATGAACGTTAAATTATTGGAGGCAGATCTCCTTAATCTTGACCACGTTCAATCTTTAGGCAGGGAGTTCGATGTAATATTTCATCTTGCAGCTATTATTGGTGTCCGTCATGTTCTAAGGCAACCGTATGAGGTATTGACAAAAAATACACGTATGTTGGAACATCTAATTGCTCTAGCAAAACAACAGCGTAAATTATCTAGAGTGCTTTTTGCCTCGACCAGCGAAGTCTATGCGGGTACGCTGCAGTATTTCGGTTTAGAAATTCCCACCCCAGAGAGTGCCCCGCTAACAGTCACTGACTTGAGTGCGGCACGAACTTCTTACATGCTTTCCAAGATTATGGGAGAGGCGATGGTCCAGAATTCGGGCTTACCTTTTACGATCTTCCGTCCACACAATATTTATGGACCACGGATGGGTATGGCACACGTTATTCCTGAGCAATTCAGAAAAGTATATTCGGCGAAGGATGGGGCTTCGATATCCGTGCCCTCCGCTTCGCATAGAAGAGCATTTTGTTATATTGATGACGCTGTACAAATGCTTAAGAGCATGGCGTTTTCAGAGCGCTGCGAAGGCAAGACACTTAATCTTGGAACGCAGAGTCCTGAAGTGAGCATGCTGGAGCTTGTTAAGAAGTGTGTTGCCTGTTCGGGGAAAACGCTATCGTTAGTGGAGGGTGGTGTAACGCCTGGGTCGCCGGAGCGGCGCGCGCCACAAATGACTAAAGCAATCAGTTGCTCTGGTGTTGAGTCGGAAATTTCCCTTGAGGATGGACTTAAGAAGACATGGGACTGGTATTCAGTCAATGTGTTTGGGCCTGGACTTGAGACTGCGCAGTGAACGGGCGCAGCTTGGGTCTGGCGTTTATTGATAAAGTTCGAGAAATCTACGGAACTCGCAACGCGGTTCCCTTGCATGCGCCCACATTCTCTGAGCGGGAAAAAGACGCAGTTGCCCGGGCAGTGGAATCAACCTTTGTTTCTTCGATTGGACCCGATATCGAAGTGTTTGAGCAATCTATAGCAAAGGTGACGGGAGCAAAGCATGCGGTCGCGGTTAGCAGCGGAACCGCCGCTTTACATGTAGCACTACTTACTCAAGGGGTAGCCCGTGGGGAGGAAGTGATTACGAGCCCAATTACCTTTGTAGCAACCTGTAATGCTATAGCGTATTGCGGTGCAGACCCTGTGTTTGTAGATATCGAAGGTGAGACGTTAGGTTTGAGTCCTTCCGCGTTAGAAGAGTTTTTGGCGGAGTTTGGTGAGGTGCGCGACGACGGCATTTGCTGGAATAAAGGTTCCGGTAGAAAAATCCGCGCCTGCTTGCCCGTTCATAATCTAGGTCACCCTGCACGCGTTGCGGAGATCAAAACTATATGTGATCAGTTCAAAATTGCTGTCGTCGAGGATGCGGCTGAATCGCTTGGAAGTCTTCAGGGCAAAAAACATACTGGGCTGATTGGAGATGTTGGCACGCTTAGCTTTAACGGAAACAAAATTATCACTACAGGAGGAGGCGGTGCATTAATCACGAATGCATCAGAACTAGCGACTGAGATGAAGCATCTAACAACGACTGCAAAAAGAGCCCACCCCTGGCTTTTTCAGCATGATCGGGTAGGATTCAATTATCGTCTTCCTAATCTGAATGCGGCTCTAGGAGTGACCCAAATTGAGCGACTAGATGATTTCGTATCAAAGAAGCGACGTCTAGCTCAGGAGTATTCCGAGTGGTTCAAAGGTCAGTCCCAAGGAGAGGTCTTTCTTGAGCCAGATAGAGCGAGATCAAATTATTGGCTTAACGCCGTCGCATTGACGGATCAAGAAGAGAGGGACGATTTCTTGAAAATCACGAACGACGCTGGAGTGATGACAAGACCGATGTGGACTCCGATGCATACTCTGCCGATGTTTAAAGACTGTCTGCGGTCCAATCTTCAAAATGCAGAGCAAATTGCCGCAACATTTGTTAACTTGCCAAGTAGTGTCGTATCTCTCGACAGCGCATAAGCCATCTCTTGAGTCACGTGTTACGTAAAAGAAAGATCTGTGTAGTAACTGGGTCTCGAGCAGAATATGGACTGCTCTACTGGATCATGCGTGAAATTGAACAGGCAGATGAACTTGAGCTGCAATTAGTTGTTACCGGAATGCATTTGTCGAATGAGTTCGGGCTGACGCTTGATGAGATCAAAAAAGACGGGTTTCACGTTGATCATAAAGTTGAGATGCTGCTTTCGAGTGATACGGCGGTTGGAGTAACTAAATCGACCGGCCTAGGAATGATTGGATTCGCAGATGTGTTCGAGTCTCTCAGGCCAGATATTGTTGTTATTCTAGGTGATCGTTTCGAGTTGGTAGCGGCAGCGTATTCCGCACTTTTCGCAGTGATTCCAATCGCACATATCCACGGAGGCGAGTTGACCGAGGGCGCGTTTGACGATGCGATCCGGCACGGCATCACAAAGACGGCTCAACTGCACTTCACTTCAACTGAGCAATACCGAAGGAGAGTCATTCAAATGGGTGAAAACCCAAGCCATGTCTTTAATGTCGGTGCGCCGGGGGTTGAGAATATTTTCCGTCTTAACCTCCATGACCGAGAGGAAGTCGAACACAGGATTGGCTTGGAGCTCGGATCTCGAAGTCTCCTTGTTACCTTTCATCCGTCGACAATGGAGCAGGGAAAATGTGGGGAACATTTTTCTAATCTCCTCAATGTTCTCGGACGCCTTGAGCAGACAAGCATAGTTTTTACAAAAGCAAATGCAGATACTGAAGGACGACTGATCAACGAAATGATCGATGATTTCGTGTCCACGAGATCAGCAGCGGTCGCACATACATCTCTCGGCCAGATTTCTTACCTCTCTTTGATGAGATTGGTATCTGGAATGATTGGAAATTCTTCAAGTGGGATCATCGAGGCGCCAAGTTTTAGGATCGGTACAGTTAATATTGGCGATCGGCAAAAGGGGCGGGTTCGCGCTGAGAGTGTAATTGACTGCGATGTCGACGAACAGAGTATCGAGGCAGCATTGGATGAATTGTTTAGCGGGGACTTTCAGAAAAGACTAAAAAACGTGGATAATCCACATGGAGCAGGAGAGGTCGCTGAGAGGATAGTAAAGGTCCTACGAAATGCTCCACTAGAGGAATATATCAAGAAACCGTTTTTTGATATCTAACCCAGGTCTGCAGCCACAAAATTCTACCCGAAAAGTCCCTGATGATTTTGTATAAAAAGAAGAATTCGCTTGTTCATGAAGTGAACTACCTCGCACGTTTTGATCGGCCGCGGGAGTCCTTAGAACCGCGATATGGATTGCCAGGAAAAGTGAAGTTCTGTAGGCGCTGCGTTATCTCAAACCAAAGACCAAACTCCGCTGTAGAGTTCCAGCATAAGCCAGATAGTGAAAAGAAGACGATCTACTTTGATGAGGAAGGAATCTGTGATGCTTGCAGGCTTGCAGAACGTAAAGAAACGGAGGTGGATTGGCAGTTACGAGAAAAGGCGCTTTGGGAACTTTGCGATCGACACCGCAAAGACGGAAAGAAATATGACTGTTTAGTTCCGGGGTCAGGCGGTAAGGACAGCTTTTTCGCAGCACATATTCTGAAATACAAATATGGAATGCATCCTCTTACGGTTACGTGGGCGCCTCATATGTATACCGAGTGGGGCTTCAAAAATTTCCACGCGTGGCTATCGGCAGGATTCGATAACTACCTGATGACGCCCAATCCCAGAGTGCATAGGTTATTGACACGCTTAGCGGTCGAGAACCTGTTTCATCCTTTCCAGCCGTTTATGTTCGGGCAGAAAGCACTAGCGCCGAGGATAGCGTCGCTTTTGAATATTCCTCTCGTGTTTTTCGGAGAAAACGAAGCGGAATATGGGAATCCGCTTCAAGATAGTAGCTCAGCGGAGCGGGATTGGTCCTATTTCACCGCTAATGACCAATCCGAGGTTTTTCTTGGCGGTGTCTCTGTCGAGCAATTAGTGGAAGACTTTGGTTTAACGCAATCAGACCTTCAGCCCTACCTTCCCTTAGATCCTGGTGTAGTTGCGGCTAAGGAAATGGAGGTGCACTACCTCGGATATTACTTACCTTGGCATCCCCAAGCTGCGTATTATTATGCGGTTGAAAACGGGGGATTCACACCGTCTCCCGAGAGGACGCCCGGTACATACAGCAAGTACAACAGCATCGACGACAAAATAGATGACTTTCATTACTATTCAACCTTCGTAAAATTCGGCATTGGTCGAGCAACTTACGATGCTGCGCAGGAAATTCGTAATGATGAGATTACGCGAGAAGAAGGAGTCGCGTTGGTAAGAAAGTACGATGGCGAATTTCCCGATCGGTTCGCAGAAGAGATTTTCGAATACCTAAGCATTCCAGAGATTGAATATCCCATAGCAAGCGGGTGTTTTGAGCAGTTGATCATGGATCGAGAGTACTTCGATAGCTTGGCAGATTCATTCCGGTCGCCCCATCTGTGGCGAAAGGAAGGTGGCAATTGGAAGCTGCGGTACTCGGTGTGGATGGATTCATAAGTTGCGAAACATCCGTCTGATTGCGCGCCTAGATGTTAAAGCGCCGAACCTCGTTAAGGGTATACAGTTTGAAGGATTGCGTAAGCTGGGAGATCCTAATCTATTTGCAAAAAAATACTATAACGATGGCGTAGATGAAATCTATTATGAAGATATTGTCGCCAGTCTTTACGAACGGAACAGTCTGGTTGACATCGTTGAGAAAACTACAGAGGAAATCTTCGTTCCCGTAACAGTAGGCGGTGGTTTGAGACATGTCGATGATGTTGCAGCGGTTTTGCGCGCGGGAGCCGACAAGGTGTCAATCAACACTGAAGCAATAAAACGGCCACAGATCATTCAGGAAGTGTCCGACCGTTTTGGCAGTCAGTGTCTGGTATTGTCTATTCAGGCAAAGCAGCAGGGAGATCGGTGGGAGGCGTATTTTGATAATGGCCGGGAACGGAGTGGAGTAGATGTCCTAGAGTGGGTGGAACATGGAGAAACGTCAGGTGCAGGAGAGATCCTCCTTACTTCAGTTGATAGAGAGGGGACATCGCGGGGGTTTGATCTTTCTCTGACCAAGGCCGTGACGGAAAGAGTTGAAATTCCTGTTATCGCAAGCGGTGGTATGGGGTGCGAACAAGACCTAATCGATGTGGTGAAGGTAGGCGGTGTTGATGCTGTAGCTATGGCTCACGTGCTTCATTACGAGAAATGCCATCTACGCAAGCTTCGTGAAAAGTGCCATGCTGAGCGGATACCCGTCCGTGTCACAAATTGCTAGGCGCGTTGGAATAGAGTAGACGTGGTTACGGTAATCGATTCTGGAATCGTAAACATACGCAATATTGCGCGCGCGCTTGAGCACGTAGGTGCAACTGTCTGCGTTTCCCGTGATGTCAGCGATGTCGAGAGGGCAGAGCGCATCATTCTCCCCGGCGTTGGCGCGTTTGCACCTGGTATGAAAGAGTTAAGGGATCGCGGGCTAGATCAAGCGATCGTGAGTGTTGCCCATTTAGGAATGCCAGTGTTGGGTATTTGCCTGGGGATGCAGATGCTCTTCGAAAAAAGCTATGAGAAGGGGTGTCATTCCGGGTTAGGAATCATCCCAGGAACAGTGATTCCAATCCCTAGGAGTGGAACAAGTGCGGAGGCGTCGCGGAAGGTTCCTCACGTAGGTTGGAGTGAGCTTGAACGCGCGCCAGATAGAGGCTCATGGGATGGAACGATCTTGTCAGCGACGACTCCAGGAGAATACGTGTATTTCGTCCACTCATTTATGGGGTCGACAGAAGAGACAACATGGCCTTTGGCGCAATGTACGTATCAAGGACTGCCAATACTTGCCGCGGTAGAGTACGAAAATATTACAGCAGTCCAGTTTCATCCCGAGCGAAGCGGTTCTGTTGGTCTGGGAATTCTAGAACGGTTCCTAAAGAAATGAATTTCTTTAACCCTGATCAGTCGGTCTTCATAATTGCTGAGGCTGGAGTAAATCACGACGGTGAGATAAAAAAGGCGATGGAATTGATTGAAGTTGCCAAAGCTGCTGGAGCTGATGCGATCAAGTTCCAGACCTTCACCCCCGCCCTGCTGGCGACACGTGAGGCAGAACGAGCGCCGTATCAGAAAATGAATGTTCCTGGCGAAGAGTCTCAGTTCGAGATGCTCGAACGATTGGCGCTGCGGGAGGACGATTTTCGAAGACTGAAGATCCACTCGGAAAAATTCGGTTTGACCTTTATGTCTACAGCTTTTGACTCTCCGAGTCTTCATTTTCTAAGCAACAAGCTTGACCTATCAGTCTTGAAGATTTCGTCAGGAGAGATCACGAACGGTCCATTGTTGCTTGAGTATGGACAAGCAAATAAGAATATTATTCTCTCGACTGGCATGTGTTCGCTACGAGAGGTATGGCAAGCACTTTCGGTCTTGGCATTTGGTTTATTGGGCCATGAGAACCCAAATACCGATAAGTTGCGCTCCGCGTTCGAGAGTAAAGAGGGCCAGGACAAACTTCGCGCAAAAGTCACTCTCCTACACTGTACGACCCAATATCCCGCCAAATACGAGAGTGTCAATTTGCGAGCGATGGCAACACTCAAAGAGCATTTTGGACTTCGGGTTGGTTACTCTGATCACACTCCTGACATAGCAGTGTCAGTAGCAGCCGTAGCGATAGGTGCATCCGTTATTGAGAAACATGTTACGTTGGATAATCGACTTCCAGGACCAGATCACGCAGCATCGCTTCTTCCCGATCAATTTGTTCGCATGGTGGAGGGGATCCGCAGTGTAGAGAAGTCGTTGGGGGATGGTCAAAAGTTGCCACATCCCACGGAGTTAGAAAATCTCGAGGTAGCACGAAAAAGTTTGATTGCGAACCAGCCCATAGCTAAAGGAGAAAAATTCTCCGCGGATAATATCACCGCGAAGAGGCCTGGTAAGGGTCGTTCGCCGATGGAGTTTTGGGATCTCTTGGGTGAGGTTGCTACTAAGGACTACAACATCGATGAGTTCATTTGACCAACTACCGGTCGTGGTCATTGGGTCAGGCGGGCACGCCGCTGTTGTAGTGTCGAGTCTTCTTCGTTTAGGGGCGTCGATTCTTGGTGCGACCAAGCGTGTTGGAGATGAGAATGGGTCAGAGCTTGGGATCCCGATCATTGGGGACGACTCAGTTCTTCAAAGAATGCAGCCGAGTGAAGTGATGCTTGTGAACGGCATTGGAATGACAGCGCCGGCGAAAACCGCGCGTTATCAGGCGACGAGTCGACTACGGTCCTTGGGGTTCAGATTCAGGCCTATTCTCGATCCAACATCAATTGTTGCCGCTGGTGTGGAGATCAAGGAAGGAGCGCAGGTGTTGGCGGGCGCTGTGATTCAACCAAGAACAGTTATTGGAATCGATACAATCGTGAACACCGGCGCTTGTATTGATCATGACTGCGACATTGGCGCTTATTCCCATATATGCCCCGGTGTCACTATCACTGGGAACGTCAAAATAGGAAGCGGCAGTCTGATTGGAGCGGGGACTATTGTTACGCCAGGAGTGTCTATTGAAAAGAATTCAATGATTAAGGCGGGTTCGTTAGTAACTAGTCGCTGAAGCCTAACAGAGCACACTGTAAAACACACGTAACGATGATCAAAAGTACCAACAGCGAGAGTAGTACATGATTGAAGATTTATCATCGGTATTGCTAACAAGAGACGATAGTTTAGAGAAGGCGGCGCTGTTGCTGTCCGAAAATTCATTGCAAATTGTTTTAATTGTCGACGAGGAAAGAAAATTGCTGGGTACGGTAACCGATGGTGATATTCGCCGCGCGTTGCTAGCTGGCTATTCAATAACCGCTTCGGTTGAGAACATCATGGAGGATAAACCCACGTATGTCCGCATGGATGAATCCCGTGGCCGAAGGCTTCAAATTCTTCGGGATAAGGCATTGCTGCATCTGCCCGTGATTGATGACGAAGGTTCTGTGGTCGGCCTTGAAACCATTCAAGAGTTACTCTTTCGGCGAAAAAAAAATAATCGGGTGCTGCTGATGGCGGGAGGGTTTGGAAAAAGGCTTTATCCGCTTACAAAGGACATACCGAAGCCGTTATTGCCTATCGGCGGTCGACCTATTCTCGAAATGATCGTTGAGCAGCTCTCAGGAGAGGGGTTTTATGATTTCATAATATCGGTCCACTATAAAGCTGACCAGATACGAGAGCATTTTGGCGATGGCGAGAAATGGGGGATCAAAATACAGTATCTAGAGGAAGATAAGCCGCGTGGAACTGCAGGAGCGGTAGGAATGCTCGATAGCGAGCAGATTGAAGAACCCTTCATCGTTATGAACGGTGACTTAATTACCAAAGTGGACTTTTCACAGCTCATTGGTCACCACATCCGAAGTGGAAGTTCAGCGACAGTTTGTGTTCGAGAATACGAATTCACGATTCCTTTTGGGGTAGTCGAGGGGGATCAGGAGAATATGAAAAAAATTATAGAGAAGCCCACGAAACAATGCTTCATAAATGCCGGAATTTATGTTCTTGAGCCAGCACTGATCGACTCGTTTGAATCAAATACAGCATTAGGTATGCCAGAGCTATTAAATAAGGTTGCTTTCGAGGGGCAAAAGGTGACTATGTTTCCAATCCATGAATACTGGGCTGATATCGGTCACATGGACGAATATCAGCGCGTAATTCTTGAACACGAAGACGCTTAGTGTTTTTGAATCGCCTATAAGTCGGAAACAACTCAGATCAAAAGACATATAGTGGGATCTTCGGTATTTATACTGTCTAATGCCTTGTCAGGGGGAGGTGCCGAGGTAGTTGCCCGCCAAATGATTGCGCGCATCGATAACTCTACCGGTTTAGTTTTCGAGAATGATGACGGGATAAGAATCCCCGGTAAGGTTATTTGCGTAGTTGGGCATCGGCACAAAGGCGGCATTTGGTGGACGCTTTGGATAAATCTTGTTCGACTTATCCGTACTCAAAAGCTGAAAATTCGCCTCAAACCACGCTGCACAATCAGTCATTTAGAAGGCCCTAATTTTGCCAACATGTTGACGTGCTGTGGAGGGGCTCGCCTTTTGTTTGTGCACAATAAGGTAAGTGACAGTTATCAACGTCGAACACCGCGTAATCGACTCAAATTGGCATTGTGCAAAATACTTTATAAGAAAGCCGACAGTATCATCGCAGTATCTCAAGGAATTGCTGATGACCTTGTCAATATTGCCGGACTCGCGCCCTCAAAAATACAAGTTCAGGATAATCCCGTAGATGTAAATTCAATTAGGATTGCATCAAAACAAGACACTACTTCTCTAGGTATTGTGGGACAGTATTCATACATAGTCAGTGTAGCAAGCCTTACCGAGCAGAAAAATCATCTCCAGATGCTTCAAGTCTTCAGAGAGTATCTACTTTCTTCTGAAAAAAATAGAGAGGTCAAACTTGTACTCCTTGGAGACGGTCCTTTGCGTGAGGATCTTCATAGGTCTTGTGCGGACTTAGGGTTGAATTCGTGGGCCGAGCAGACCCCCGTCGTTCAGAGTTCTGAAGCTCACGTCTTTTTCCTTGGCTTTCAAAGAAATCCCTATCCAATTGTTGCGAGGGCGAAGGCTCTGATAATGACGTCGTTTTGGGAGGGGCTACCTGTTTCCTTGCTAGAAGCCATGAGTCTAGGCATCCCATCAGTCGTATCGGATAGTTCCACAGCGATCCGCGAACTATGGCGATCGAAGACGTGTAGCGCTGAGCTAGATCTGAAGTCAGGCAAATCAATAGAAACACCTTATGGGGTCTTAATGCCTCCAACTAGCAGCCAAAGAATCGATATGCAAGCGTGGATCACGTCGATAAATAAGATAGTGTCTTGTAAACCGCCAGAGCAGTTAAGTTATCGAAAAAGGTGCCAAGAAAGAGCGATGGACTACGACATAGAACGCGCAGCTGCATCTTGGCGCACTATAGTAGATGATTTGGGCTAAACCTCATGCAGCATTTCCTCGATTATTTGGCGAACCTGTGTATCTGCACTTGTATTGGTAGGTATAGACATAAGTAGTGATCGAGATTCAAGGGTTCGTTCTAGATACTCCGCGGTGGACATCTCAAAAAGTTGATCTGCGAGAGCGCAAAAGTCTGCCATTTCTTGATCTGCCCCGAGCTTGGTGAAGGAGGGAAGTGCTTTAAGGTACTCTGAGATGCCCCAAGCACTTACTAATTCTGAATCAGCACTCGCACCAGTTATGATTTTTTTTCCGGCCCCGAATAATTCAAGTCCCAAGGTGGAGCCTGGATGCACTACAAGAGCGCTTGAGAGCCCTGCAAGATAAGAATCTAGCTCTCGCTCAGCTTTGTCGGGTGTAACGAAGGAAATGGGTTTTTGGTGAGCAAGACCAATGTAGTATGAACGCTCAGCCTTTTGGTCTTCTCGATTTCGGGTTTTTGTCAGAACAATTAAATGGCGATCCGAGTTTCCGATGTAACCAATACAAGCAGAAAACAGCCGCCGTTGGTTTTGTTCAATCAGATGGTCGAGGGTTGATCGGGTCTCGTCAAACATTGAGGGGCGATAATGTGAGATGAAAGCAATCTCTTCAGTTTTAAGAGGTCCGGCATTTTCAGGTCTCATGGAAAGACCTAACTTTACAGAGCCTATAGGAATATAACTTTCACAGGAGATTCCCAACTGGGAAAAGATTGCGAGCTCAGTCTTCCCGAAAGCAAGATAGGTAGGTAGGTTTTGTTTCGACGTGATTGAGCCGACAGTATCTCGAATCGCGTTTTGGATAAGTACGACTTGGAGAGTTTTGTTGTTTTCAGCAAATCGCGCCAGCGTTAGGTTGTTGTCCGCGACACTGACTATGATCTTTGGTGAAATATGTTCTACAGCGCCGCTTAGTAAAAGAGTCGAGATCCACGCGGGCTTTAAAGGCGAGTACTTAAAGAGACCGCGGAGAATTCCCAGGAGGAATCGGAAGCTTAAAATGACCGGAGACCCATCGCGGAAACTTATCGTTGTGCTTCTTGTTCCTTTTGGGAGGCATGTGTCTATCCAGCCAGCCCCGACTGTGTCAAATACCAAGATGTCACACCTAGGTATTCGTTGGGAAGCAATAAGTTTGAACACTATCTGCTCTCAGCGAGGTATAGAAAGTTTTCTAGAGACTGTTCTCGTACAGGGCGAGGTATTGCTCTGCGACCTTGAAGCTATCGAAATGTGTGCACGCAAGCGCGCGAGCGGCAGATGAAGATAAGTGCCTGTTGGGTAGGTCAGGAATTAATCGACTTAAACTTTGCGGGAATTGGGGATCAAAGAAGACGCCGGCATTATGTGTGCGCTCAAGAATCTCTCTATGTGAGGGAATGTCGGACAAAAGAACAGGCAGACCGGTTGCGAGCGCTTCAAGGACACTATTTGGGAGGCCCTCGTCAGATGATGCAGAGATGAAATAATCGGCAGCCCGTAGATACGGAAGAACATCAGGCACTGAATTTCTGAAATGTATCCCCGGATGATGATTTGCAAGTTGACGAAGCACTACGCTCTCGGGACCGGAACCTAGGATGATCAGATGATCATCGCTAATATTTAAGGTCGAGAATACCTTAATTAAACAGGCGATATTTTTTCGCGCAATCAACGGTCCAGTATAAAGAAACAGACGGCCCGTTTTCGGTAGTGCGAGCCGTTCGCGAAGGTGCGTTCGTTTTGAAGGGTTCTCAAGAGGAGAAAATGATTTCACGTCAATGCCGTTCGGTATGACGAACGACCTACGCTGGTTCTTTTTACTCTCTTGGTCGATGCTTTTTGCACACTTCACAACTAAGAGATTGCGCTGAATGTAAACATGAAATAGCGCACTCAATCGACCAACAAGGGGCCCGTAGAGGCGAGGATAATCCGAGGATGGATTATTGCGCTGGGTGGTGATCTTGACTGGATGTTTGAGATACGCGCAGAGTGCATCGGATCGTAATCCCTGCGAATGAATAATGTCGGGGTCCAGTTCCGTGATCAGGTTTTTCAATCGGGTAATTCCGAAAAGAATACTTTGAAGTCGTGTGAGATCTAGGCTGTGGAGAGTTAATTTTGAGGAACGAAAAAGATCAATCAGACTTTCGTTGGGTTCGGGAGAAAGGGTGACAATGTGCACTGCCACAGACAGAGCGCACAGATGTCTCGCGAGGTTAAGAAGTTGTCGAGTGGGCCCCGTACGCCCCAGTGTGGACACGACCAATACAACACAGAGTTTAGAAGACGGGTTAGTGGGCATCGTATTTCATCAGAAATATCTCAATGTCCCCGGAGACCCAAAGCCTTTCGAAAAGACTTGGATGATTTTCTATAAAGCTATCTAAATCAGGTGGATATTTTTGAGATACTTGGAGTGTATTTGACGGCCAGTGTCCGGAATATCGTGCGCTATCCGTAACTTTTCCATCACGTCGGTTAATCACCAATATTGATCCCGAATGATCAGACTTCAAGAAATCGTGCTGATAATCTTGATTGTGGTTGGGAAAATAGACATCCTTAGATCGGGATTGCACGTGTCCCCGCATCGAGGCGTTTAGGATGAATCCCGTCGTCGAGTCGGTGATGATCCTTTTGATGGGAATCTGAGACTGAATTACGAGAGAGGCGTCAATCAAATCTTTCCACAATTGAGCCCCGCTAGTTGCCTCAGTGGGGTAGAGACTCGGTATTCGGCTAGTCCTATTGTAGAAATCTCCAATCTGCCACGGGACGCACGCAGCAATCAGAAAAATTAGAAGTAGGTAGTCGGGAATTCGATTTCTGCCGTCTGCTGATCGAAAGACGTAACTCACGATCAAAAATGCTGCCAAGATTCCAACAGGAAAGAGATAAGCTGTGCGCCAAAGAATAGAGGGCATATCCAAGCGTAGGAAAAGAGCGGCATAGAAAGGATTAAGATTAGTTAATAATGGAAGAAGTAGACTTACCAGTAAAAACTTCGATTGCACCACCGTTCGCCAACGGAAGATGGCCCAGATGAGAACAACCAGCCCTGAATATCCAATTGTGTCCCACAGTCTGAAAGAAGGATTATCTAGCGGTAGGCCTTGCAGTAAATTGAAATATAAGCCAGCATCGACAACATGCGGTGTACCGCTCCATTCATTTAACTCAAGCCTAAGAAGAAGGCTAATTGCAAGGATAATGCAAACTATTGTTAGGTAGAAGAGTGACCTTCTTCTGGACTGGGATGAAGAATCTAAAAAAGATCTTTGAGAAAAAAATGTCTCAACGCCATAAGCCAATGCTAGAGCAGCTAAAACCACCAGGGAAAAGAAAGCTTCCTGACGATGAATTCCCTGTATCAGCAAAATTAAGACTGGGATGGATAACCAGCAAATAAGAGTCGACCACGATCTACCTTCCAAGAAGTCTTTAAAGAGTAGGATCACGAGAAAAAATACGGGAAAAGCGAATACAACGGGAAAATAACTGTAGTACCGCACGAAGGAAAAAGATGCGGTTCCAAATATTAGTAGCGTTAGTAGTGCGGCAAGAGCCCCACCTAGAGAACAAAGTCGACTGGGGACTCCACCATCATAAAAAACACATAAACTAAAGAAATAAACAGACAATAAAAAGATCGATCCAGCCACTAAGGTGCTGATGTTTATAAGATCAATTGGGTTAACTCCTACCAATGTTGCAACAGAGGAGTGGAGAAGATAAGTTAAATGACCTTGATCTGATACGCACTGAACCGGAGGGCAAACTCCATTTGCTATTGAATCTGACCCTAGGAAGATATTATTGACGCGCGCTAGATGAATCCAGATATCAGATGGAATTTCCGAGTACGGCCCTACGGCAAGGTGATAGAACGAAAAGCTAAAAAGGACGAGAAGCGCACCTAGTTTTTGGTTTCTCGGCTCGGATGGGGTTGATCGTTTCTCTCGTTCTGCGTCAGATGTTTGTTGATAAGGTTTGCAAAACAAGTTGATAGTAAATAAGACAACTACTACACAACCAATTAATTTAAGCCAGCCTACAGGGTAATACCCGGCGGCAGAGGCTACCACCAGGGTTGCCGCCAATATGAGCAGGCTAAGTGAGTACGAGAGAAGGAACTTATGGTGACTTGGAAACAGAAGCCTCGCCAATAGCCAGCCAGGCGTTAGTAATATTCCAACATATATGAGTCCCGCAACTAACTGAGTCATGTGATTATTGCTGCAATGGCGCCAAACATAGCACTCTCTTTGTTGTTGGGTCTCTGGCTACTGGGCCATATACTTGTTTTTGGATTATTGTCCCGTAGGACAAATTATTTCTCAGTATTTGTTTCGCTACTAATTTTGACCGCGGTCTACGCGACTAAACCGGCGACATTTGATCTCCCGAGGTATTCTGTTTACTTTGAGACGGGAATACCACCCTGGATTACTTCTGCATACCAAAAGAAAGACGGTTGGAAATTAGAAGACTTAACGGAAGTGGAGCAACGGGAATATCAATCCCCAGGGTTTTTTCGGAATTCTCCAGCCTTTAATTTTCTAATTGATCTGACCCGTCCGATACTGCCGCACGGATCTTTTCTCCCAAGAATAATTAGGGATAGGCATGTCTCAGATTCTCTGGTACTGCTGGTTGGAATACTTGGTCTGGCTCTTCTCTCAACCGCACTTTCACTTTTGTATTCACAATTAGCACAATCGAAGCCTAATGCCTATTTCTATGGTGTACTCGTCTTGGGAATCCTTGGCTCTGTATTTTTCTTTGTAGGATCACAAAACGCCATTCGTCAGTTTGTCGGAACATGCTCGAGCGTTCTGGTATTCGCAGCGGTAGTCCAAAAAAAATATAGGCTTGCTTCAGTGAGTTTTATCCTGTCGTTTCTTTTCCATCCCTGGAGTTCAGTATTCGCGATCACGTCACTGTTATTTTGGAAAGCGAGGCAACTATCTGAAATCTTCCGATCTAGCAAAATTCGCAAGATAGCAATAAACGAATACGTTCTTGCAATCATACTTGGTGTTGCAAGCGTGGTGGTCATCAAAATCGGGATCAAGTTGGGACTGCCATATTTTACAACCTACTACCACATTGATACCTCAGAAGAACTTTTTCGAACTGCAGCGCCGATTAAACTTGCACTGGTAGGCGCGGTGTTATTATTTACCGAGATAATCGCAGGTAGATCAAAAAGAGAGAAATATCTTGACCCTAGATTTTTGCGTCTTTGTTTTTTTATTTTTTTGATTCCGCTTGTTATCTATCCAGAAATCTTTTCACGTCTGCTAGTGTTTTATTTTGCTGCCGAATTAATTTTCTTAGTCTGGGCACTTCTACATACGACTAAGCGGGTTCAGTTGAGTGGCTGTGTGGTTTTTCTTTCTTACGCGGTAGCGCTAAACGCTCTGAATATCCTTTTGGATAAAGACTGGCTCGAGATAATACTTAATGGGTAATAAAGTTCACCCGGAAAGAAAGTATCCGCGCTTGGAAAGACGAGGTGGACTATGGGTCTTTGTATTTTCCATGCTTTTTTTTACGATTTGTCTCCAGTTTATGCCAGATTCAGTTCGGCAAAAGAGTTGTAGCGATTGTGAGGGGTGGTACTTGCCAGTCGCAGAAAATCTTGTGGCGGGAAACGGCTTGGGAGTTGGAGTCGAGAAACGACCGGCGTTAGACAGGCCGCCCGGCCAGGTGGTTTTGTTGGCAGGTTTATTCTGGGTTTTACCTAATACGTTGGTTGATAGAGAGACTGCAGTATATGCGTACAACATTCTCTTACTGGCGTTATCTTGCCTAATACTTTTTAGTATTTCTAAAGTTTATTGGGGCGGAAGATTGGCGTTGTTTACAGCGGCGGCATGGATGTCTAGCCCATTCGTACTTTGGTTCTTAGGTCAGCCGTACAGCGAGGTGCCATTTTTTTCGGCATTGTTTTTTGCTGCTTGGGTGATGCTGAAATCAACAAATAAGGGCCTTAGTCGGCATCAGTTACTGTGTGTTGGAGTCGCCTTAGGTGTTGCGACATTGATTCGACCAATCGGGGTTGCTTTGGTAGTGCCGTTTCTTATATTTTTCTGGATCGAGCATCGGCCGGCAGCTTGCTCGTCTCGGATAATCGGCGCTGTCTTTTTGCTCTTTGGATATATAGCGACGTTAACACCCTGGCATGTTTACCTTTACGAACAGAAGGGAGAGTTTGTATTCTTATCAGACGGGGCTCATGCAAGTCGTAGCATAGAAGAGGGTTTTATTTTCGGTCTTCGCTCAAAGGAGTACAAAATAGAACTCAACTTGGCCCCTGACGTAAAAGAGTTTATGGAAGATATCTACGCGGTTATTTTTATGCCGGGAGAGGGTAGCGGTTCACTTAAGATCGGTAATCCGGCAAATGTTTATAACCCGCCATCGACGCAGCAGTTACTACAAGCTGTTTATGAGCGATTTGTGGATGACCCGACACTGGCATTACGTTTCTTTGTTCTCAAGTTAACTAGGAGTTGGTATGGTACCGATAGTCACCAAAACGAAGATATATCCCAAGTTCTTATCAGTGGCTACTTGGTTCTGACAGTTTTCGGATTCTGGAGTGTGATCAAAAAAAGTCATACCAGACGCTTAGGCTTATTTGTTTTGATGATTACGTTATACTTTTGGCTATTCGCGTTTTTGTTTACGCCACTGGTGAGGTACATGATCCCGGCGCTAGGTTTGCATTTTCTACTTATACCGGCAATTATTAATTGGGTGTTTCAGAAGAAGCAGATTTTAAGCGACTGAAAGCAGAGGCATCATAGGACTCCTAGCACAATCTTGCGCCAGAAAATATAATTCTGAACTATTACAAGCTAGGCACGATAAATGAATTGAACAGCTCGGTCGAGTCGAAGTCCTTTCTGGTCACAGGAGCAACAGGATTTATTGGCAGCACTCTTGTAAGGTATCTAATTGGGAGAAAAGTGGCGGTTTGCGTATTGGTTAGATCGAAAAAAGATGCTCGTTTTTTCGGAAAACCAAATCGTTACTTGTCGTTTTTAGAGCATGATCTTGCAACGGCTTCACAAGAAGAGCTAAATCGCTCGTTGCCCAAAGTGTCAGTCGTGTTCCATCTCGCAGCAGCCGGAGTCACAAATCTCTCGTGTGACTCGAAGGATTTAACAGCCGTGAATGTATCGGGAACGCAGAAATTGCTTGCGGCGGCCCGAGACAATGGGGTCCGACGGTTCATCTACATTGGTTCCTGCTTCGAGTACGGAAGTGGAGAAAGCCTGTATGAGAGTCAAGAACTTCGTCCTCTATCCCTCTACGCGAAAACAAAAGCAGAAGCATCTCGAACAGTTTTGTTGTCATCGCTGCTTTTCGATTTGGGTACGGTAGTTTTGCGGCCGTTCATGGTGTATGGCCCAGGTGAGGCCAGTTCCCGATTAGTGCCTTATCTAATCCAAAAAGCGCTCGCGGGACATGAGATTAAGCTAACCAGAGGTGGTCAACTAAGAGATTTCGTTTTTATCTCGGATGTAATTCAGGCTTTCATGCAAGCAGCAGAATTGGAATGCGTTGCGGGACAAGAATTCAACATCTGTAGTGGGCACGGCGTCAGAGTAAAGGCAGTAGCAGAAATGGTGCTTCGGTTAACCAAATCGAAATCGGAACTCATACTTGGGGCTCTGCCATATCGAGAAAACGAGGCCATGTCTATCGTAGGTAGCCCTGAGAAAGCGCTGGCTTCTATGAACTGGTCTGCTGAAACAAATTTGGAGGATGGCCTTGCAAAGACGATATCCCATATGACATCGGGCCCTTTAGTCTATGGTTAATTCTTCTCCGAAAGTGCTTTCTGTGGTAGTCCCGGTCCTGAACGAGCGGGGTAATCTAGAATCTGTTTGTGAGCGAGTAGAAGCAGTAATGAGTCGTGAACTTCCCCAGTACGATTATGAGATTCTCTTCACAGATAATCACAGTGACGACGGCAGTTTTGAGGAGCTACTGAGACTTTCAAAAACACGACCGCAAATCAGAGCGCTTCGGTTCTCACGAAATGTCGGCTACCAAAGATCAATACTGACCGGGCTGCTTTCTGCAAGAGGGGATGCTGCAATTCAATTGGATGCGGATCTTGAAGATCCACCAGAATTAATCCCTTCGTTTCTTCGAGAGTGGGAAAGGGGTGCCAAAGTTGTTTATGGAATCCGTGAGAGGCGACAGGAAGGTGCATTTCGAACTTTTATGCGTAGGAGTTTCTACAGGATGCTAAAAAAAGCATCGAGTGATGATATCCCTGTTGACGCGGGTGACTTCCGGTTGGTCGATAGGCTGGTCATTGAGCAGTTGGCTCGGGTTAAGGATCAGAAGCCATATTTGCGTGGGATAATCTCGGCTATTGGCTTTGAGCAGGTAGGAATTTCTTATGAACGAAACATGAGACAGTGGGGGAAAAGCAAGTTTCCCTACAAAGCAATGATCGCGTTGGCTATCGATGGATTTCTGAATCATTCCGACATTCCTTTGAGACTGGCAACCAGAGTCGGAATTTTTGTCTCATTGTGTAGTTTCATGCTCGGTATCATTTATCTGATCGGAAAACTGGTATTTCAACAGCAGTGGGCAGCAGGGTTTGCGACAACAACAATCTTAATCCTCCTGTCGCTTGGAATTATCTCGCTACTTCTTGGAATTATTGGCGAATATTTGAGCAGAATTCATAACGTAGTTCGAGGATATCCTACCGTGATCGTGGAGCGAGAAATTTCTGCCCGTAAGTCACCTACCGATTAAAGGGGCAGCGTATTGGTAGCTTCGTGTTCTGTTAAAACGTTTTTCCCATGCGTATAGACAGTCCCCAGTCCGATGGGCTACTGGGCCAACAATTAATTTTGTTCATCCTGGTTTCCCTAATCATTTTGGTTGCGTACGGAGTCGATGTCGATAGATTTCTTACCTATAACTTGTTCTACTCAGACATTGTTTTTCAACCAAGTAAATACGACGATTTCCCGCTAAGTCTTGTAGCAGAAAACCGACCGATATCTCTCTTCCATCAGTTTCTAGGGGCAATTGTTTTGACCCCTGCAATCAATCTGATTGCCGCGGTTACCTTATCCGTCATGGCAATGTGGGTTGGCTTCTTTGCGCTGAAGACTCAAGCAACAAGCACAAATGTAGGTCTCGTAATCATCATCGTCGCCTTAGTTGCGCACGGATTTGTTCCAGGATTTGATAGTTCATCTCTAGTCTTTGATCGGAAAGCCGTTATTGCGTTTCTTCTGATTGGGGGAATTTATTCCCTAGCAAAAGACTACATAGCTCTATTTCTTGTTCTTTCATGCTTCGGTGTTTTGATTCACCCGTTGGATATGTTGTCGGGCTTGGCATTCCTCCTGCCAGGTTATGGCCTCTATGCATTGATCAGAAGCAGAAGACGTTTTTCTCGCTTTATTTTGTTGGCCGCCTGTTTAGTCGGTTTTGTTTTGCTTGTCCGGCCCGAAACACATGCTGGTGCGACTCCGCTTGAATATTCTGTTTTTGATTGGTATCGCTTTGCGCTGATGTTAGAAGTGGGGGACGTCGCACTCTATGATCTTCTTTGGAAGACAATGGGAATTAACGGATTGTTAATCTTATTGTCGACGTTAATTGCAATCCAGAATCGACGTAATCTGAGATTCATTGACTGTTTGGCATTAACGTTTGGACCGTTAGCCACTATGTTGGTTTCTTTTGAGCTAATCCAGGCGGCAGGCCTAACTTTTGGATTAGCGAGCGAGTTCTTTATATCACTACAGTTTCGTCGCGGACTTTGGGTGGTCAGTATTGTGGCACTCACTCAAATTCTGTTATTTTTCTTAGAGCAAAGCGAAGAACATGGCAAGACAGGGCGCATTGTTTTTTCACTCGTGCTTTGCGCTGCGCTTCTTCATTCACTTGTTGTAATTGGCCTGGTTGCAATGGTCTTAATCGTGTTTCGGGCGAGAACGTTGGGATTGCGCGGTTGGTTGATGCTGGGATTTGGAGTTTTGCTCTTGGTATTTCAATTTGTTATTCAGATTGATGATCTCCGATTAATGGCAGAGCTGCAAAAAGTTTTGTTATTGATTGCACTTACAGTCACAGGTTGTTTCATTATGAAAAAATCAATTCGAAGGGGTGCTCTCGCAATTATTCTGATTTATTCTGGCATCATTCTAGGCAATAACAATTTTCGTCATGAGGTGTTTAACGACAGCTGGTCACAGCTTAGTCAGAACGACAAAGAATTGACAGAACAGATTTTCGCTACTGTGTCTTACAACGCAAGTGAAGAACTTCGTAGACAATTAGATATTCTTAAGAGCCTGAACGAGCTCACGTTGACATCTAGTGGCGCCGTATTGTTTGCAAGTCCTGTTCTCGGGTACGCGGGACCCATAGTGTCGGATCGGCAATTTATATTTAGTCGTTGGGACAACACACTGATGTTCGATAGGAATTTTGCTGCAAGATATGTCAATAAATTAGAAGACTTCGGGGTTGACTGGAAGACATGTTGGGAACAAGAAAGTGGAGGAACTGCTTGTTTGCTTAATCGAATTCAGAGTCGGATAGAGAAATTATCAGAAGAGGAACTTTTGAATCTCGCACGGTCTTATGATTTCCGCTATGTCATAAGAAAAACTCCCCTGGGCGGAAAGCAAATTTATGGGGGCTCAGGCCTCAAAATTTATGATTTGGCTAATTTTGAGGAAAAGCAGATTTGAAAGCAGGTCCTGGAAAAAGTTTACGCTACCCGCAAATCGTAGCGAGGGTGAAAAGATGTTTACTTAATGCCGGAAACTCTAGGACATAGCAAACCCGACTGTTGTGGTAAAAATCGAAACAATACATCTTTTAGTGATTGAGTCAGATGGTAACAAACTCTTCGATAAGTGTGAGAAATCGAACTAAGAAGTTGGTGGGGATTTTCTATCAGATAATTTGTCGGATATTGATGCTTCCGGTCGCTGTACTTGTGTTGTTTTCGGGGATCGTTCGTCGCGTGCGGATCGGATATTTCACATCAGATCGGGTTGGTCATTTCATTTTCGACTTCTTTTGGTATCGAGATCAAATTCAAGACCACCGCCGATATTTTGACATCTTCTTTTTTGTGGGCCGGTCTTCAAACCTTGCGTTTGAAAGAATTGTGCGGCGCGAGATTCGAGTCTGGAGTTGGGCGGAGCATGCCGCATACTGGCTTCAGCTCTATGAAGCAATCCGGCAAAAGCATATCCTTGATCCGGCTCGTGTTTCTGCACATTCGCGTGATCCTAGGGGAAAGTTGGACGGCGACCGAAACCTAGAGGACTTATTTTCCGAGAGTGAGAGTGATCAGGTCAGTTTGTTTCTGAAGAAGTATGGCTTAAATCCCACGGATAAGTTTGTTTGTTATGTAGTGCGGGATGCTGGCTATCTCGCGCATGTTTCTGGAAAGCCACCGGGGCATTGGGACTACCACGGCTACCGGAACTCAGAAATCAAAGACTTCGAATGCAGTGCCAGGGCCATAGCCGATAGGGGCTATTTTGTATTCAGGGTGGGTCGGTTCAATAAACAAATATTCAGATCCGGTATACCTCGGGTAGTAGATCTCTCGGGAGACGAAGAGCTGGATGACCTAATTGATATTTGGCTTCTTGCCCATTGCGCCTTCGTTGTAACCACGGGCACGGGCATCGACACGATGGCACTTTGCCTAGGTCGACCAATGCTTTTCGTAAACTTTCTACCGATAATGCATACGTGGTCTTGGCACTATACGATGACATATCCTAAGCGGTTAACCTGGGTCGATACGGGTGTGGAATTGACCTTTGAAGAGTATGTTCAGAACAGTTGGCAACGGACGCAAGCGTATAGAGATGCTGGAATAAGAGTGGACTCTTTGTTACCCAAAGAGATTCGTGACGCCGTAATTGAATTCGATGACCGTTTAATCGAAAAGCGGTGTGAAACTCCAAAAGAAGCTACATTGCAGACAGCAGCGTGGCAGTGTGTTCTAAGCAATAGCGACAAGGTCGCGAGTCATCAATTCATACATCCAAAAGCATGTTTCGCTTCAGCGTTTCTTTTATCAACGAGCACTAAAAAGAACCGAAATGAAGGGAGTCGTCGCAGAAACTAAGTCGAATCTAGTAGGTAACAGGCCTTAAGCGAAAAAAATTGTAAGGCAAGGTTATACCAAGGTCTCGAGAGAACAGGTAAGATAGCAGGAGGTATGCGTATTTTGGATTAGGGTAATCGACGCAATGACGATGGCTAACACTAGCACAACCTCCAACTTGGTCGGCACACTTCCACCAGAAGGCTCCCCAAGTCAATTAGAGCTTCTCGATAGTCTATTGAGTGCTGGACTTTTGAGTTCCGCGAAATTGGATGTCGTAGAGTTTTCGGTGAATCTCGGCATAGCTTTTCTCTTGTGTTACGCGGTCTCTGTCTTCTATTCGAGGTTCGCTCTCGCCCTATCAGATAAGAAGACGTTTGCAAAGACATTTGTAATTATAGGAATGACGACTATGCTAATCATAAGCATAGTAAAGTCATCGTTGGCCTTGTCACTTGGGTTAGTAGGAGCTTTGTCGATTGTTCGATTTCGGGCGGCGATAAAGGAGCCTGAAGAACTGGCTTACTTGTTTTTGGTGATTGCCATCGGACTTGGTCTTGGAGCAAATCAAACTAAGGTTACGGTAGTCTCTACTGTGGTGATTCTCGGGCTGGTTTTCCTGCAGAAATTCACCAGAGCAAGTAGCAAAACAGATGCGCTGCATCATCTGTCTGTCTCGTGGCCAGTTTCCAATGGACTTAGCCTTGATTCGGTTACAGAAATCGTCTCTGAGCGAACCAGGAGTCCAAAAATTAAACGCTTTGATGAGACCTCCGATGTGGTAGATATTTTATTTATCGTTGAGATTGAAAACTTGGAGGTTCTTACGTCGCTTGCACAGGACATTCGCTCATTAGCACCGGATTCCTCAATACGGGTCATCGACAGCAAACCAATCATATGATCTCGTTGGAGAATGCGTCCTCGCATACGCAACCCCTATCTGATCATATAAAGTTCAAACTTCCAATCAGGAGATCCCTCCGGTCTCGACTACGCCGGATCACCTTTTGCTTTCTCGGACTGGGTGTCCTGGCGTCCTCGGTGGCAGTATTTAATCTCTGGACAACACACCCGAGGGTTGTCCGCGATGCTGTCAGTAAAAATTTCTGGCTATCACATGCGGCGAGTATTTTCCTCGAACCAAATGTTGTGGGGAGAACTATACGAACGTATTCAGAGGCTGTGCCGATTGTCGATTTAGATCTTGGCTTCAGGGCGGTCAAGACTTTAGAACACGCAGGTTCACTTGCTATTGATTCCGGAAAGTCAGCCCTCTTAGAGCACGCAAAAGTAACAGGATATCTCCAAAAAGGTGATCAAGCCTTTCGTGTTAGTTTGCGCTTTAAAGGTACCGACGTTCGTACCCATGTTCAAGATCAGAAGCCTTCATTTAGAGTGGTTATCCGGGATGATGGGGCGTTTTTTGGTTTCCGCCGATTCGCATTAATGTCACCAAAGAGAAGAGGATTTCTACACGAGTGGGTCTTTCGAAGAGCGCTTTATCGGGAAGGGATAATTGCCAAGCGTTATGAACTTATCAGACTACGAATTAACGGACAGGAAAAAGGGATTTATGTCGTTGACGAACACTTTGATGTTCAGTTGGCTGAGTACAATCGTCGTCCCGACTCAGTGTTTGTGAAATTTTCCGACCCGTGGGTCGTTTCTGGCGATGACCCGCCCCTTCCATCGGACGATGTTAAATTTTTTGAAACAGACGTAACAACCTACGGAAGATATCAAGAAGAGAACTATAGAGAACTACTTCAACGCGCCACGTTTTTGCTAGCATCTTTTCGCAATGGCGAAAGTACAGTGGCAGAAACCTTTGATGTCCCGCTGTTCGCGCGCTACTTTGCGCTAGCCGACATCTTTAATGCATGGCATGGATTGAGTTATGTAAATCTCCGATTTTTCTTCAATCCAATTAGTGGATTGCTAGAACCTGCGCCCGATGATAACTATAACGAACTTGTCACGGGTACCCCCTCAGATCGGTTCTCGCGATTGTTCGACTCCTACAATACGGGGTTTCTACTTCGTGAATTCATGGATGATCCGCTATTTCGGCAACATTATCTAGAAGAGTTGGCCCGTCTTTCGGATTCCTCTTATCTGAAGGAGTTTTGGTTAGATATACAACCTGAATTAGATTCGAGGATAAATATCCTGCGACGAGATTATCCCTTGTTTGATTTTCGTAATGTTGCCGATACTGGAGGTATTGTTGGAATCCTACAAAATTATGGTGTCGGCATCCAAGAGATAGATAAAAAATCCAGGGAGCTGAGAGTCAGGCACCAGTCTCTAGTCGACGATTCTGAACGATTCGCGCTCTCAGGATCGAAACTTAGCACTGACAAAACGCACCGCTGCGAACTAGAACACGGGGTATACAGTGGTGACACCTCTTTGACCTTGGATAGATTTCTGAACGGCTACTCAGTTCTAATTCCTAAAGGTACCTTGCTTATTGAGCAAGACGTCGTAGTTCCTGCTGGATGTATTTTGAAACTTGAACCGGGTGCAAAGGTCCAGCTAAATAATGGCGCGCGATTGGTATCATATGCCCCAATACTCGCAGATGGATCTGAGTCTGACCCGGTAGTGTTTAGCACGTCAGATCCTAATGGCAGGCCTGGCGGTATTCTTGTCATGAAGACAACGGGAAGAAGCGTTTTCGATAATGTGATCATCGAGGGCCTCTCAGTTGGAGTTAAAGAGACGCGTTTCCTGAAAGGTGCTGTGACGTTTTACAAAGCAGACGTAGATATTTCCAACTCCACTTTTTCCGATAATTTTGACGGCGATGATATGCTAAACGTCATTGCAAGTGATTTCTCTCTTCGGAACACCAAGTTTTTCAACAGTTATGCAGATGGGTTCGATGCGGATTTCGCGACTGGAAATATTTCGACAGTAGAACTTGGGAATATTGGGAGAACGCCAGATTCTGGAGGAGATGGGCTAGATATCTCCGGCAGTACAGTTCAAATCCAAGACCTGCGAATCTCGAATGTTGCAGATAAGGCGATAAGTGCAGGCGAGAATAGCAGGGTTGAGGTCAAGCGACTTTCTGTAACAGGGGCCCCGAACGGAATCGTCTCAAAAGATGGTACTCACTTAAGAATAAAGGGTGCAAAGTTATCTTCGGTCCTGCGTGGGCTCTTGGCGATTAGAAAAAAGAAAGGCTATGCGGTAGCGACTCTTGAAGCGCGTGATGTTTCGTTCGACAATGTACCTACGCCTATCCTTTTGGATCGCGGGCTAACTTTGATAATTGATGATGTTGATCAAAAAGCAAACGTTCTTCGTGGAGCTCAACTGGTCTACCCTGAGAGACTAAACTGAGATGGGGAAGTTCAGTGATGTGGAAAATGACTATAGATTCGAGCGAAAATTTCGTACAAATCTTGCCACCAGACGGGAACTCATCGATAGAGTTTTGACAAACCCCGCACTTTTCCGGGAGCAATTCTCAGGTCGTCAGATCAACAGTGTTTACTTGGACACGCTTGATCTGCAATTTATGGCGGACAATTTAGCTGGGATAGCTAGTCGACGGAAACCGCGCTTTAGGTGGTACGGTAGGAACTCTACCTACGCCGAAGAGCCAAATCTCGAACTAAAGATCAAGCAGAACATGCTCGGGCGTAAAGAGCGGTTTAAGGCTAAGGGCTTTTCGCTAAATTCCCCAACCTTTCGAGTTGAGTTAAGCTCAGTGGTGACAGATGTTGTGTCCAGCAATCCTCACCTAGAGTTCCTTAATGTACTTGAGCCTACGCTCCTCGTTACATATTTTCGGAAATACTTTGTCTCGGCGAGTGGAGAGTATCGCGTTACGATCGATTCGGATCTTAAATTTGTATCAATCAGTAATCGAGGATCGAATGGTGTAATGTGTTACGAACCAAGAGGAGAGTTGATACTTGAGATTAAATACGGGGCGACAGCTAGCGAGCAAGACCGCGTGCTAGGAAGTTTTGGTCTACGCTTTGCTCGGTGTTCGAAGTACGTTATCGGGATGCTCTCGGTCTGAGAATCGCGTGTTGGATGGGGGCGGTCGGCAAGCAGAATACCTTAGAAATCAACCTCACCGCGGTTTTTTTCAACTACGAAATTTCCTATCGAAAGGGTATCTATGCCGGATGCGACAAACGTCCTTAAAGCATCCTCAGGGGTTTCTACGATAGGCTCCCCTGCTAGATTAAAGCTGGTATTTATTACCCCACCATAGCCAGTCGCTGTCTTGAGTTGTGTAAGCAGAGGGTAGAGACTCTCGCCTTCTCGAACTGTTTGAACTCGAGCGGTATTGTCGACATTTATGGCTTCCGCAAGGAGACCTCGATCAGACTCAATAAGAAGGGCCGAAGTCATAAATGAATTCTGAAAAGGTTTTGGCGAGTGTCTTGATACCTCTGACTCGAGTATCGCTGGAGCGAAGGGCCTGTATTGTTCTCTGAACTTGATTTTTTTATTCAGTCTATCCTTCATGCCGGAAATTTGCGTTGAAGCAAGGATGCTACGGTTGCCAAGGGCGCGTGGCCCAAATTCTGAGCGACCCTGATGCCACCCCACTACTAACCCCTCAGTTATTTTCTGCGCAACTACTTGGGCCGGGTCTTTTTCTTTTGAGAACTGCAAACCAGAGTTCTTTAATGTTTGATGGATGTACTCATCTGAGTAGGAGAGACCTAGTGACATCGAGGGAACAGGGCTTGGTGTATCTGCTACCGATGATGCGACGAAGAATCCAGAGCCAATACTCAATCCCCGGTCAGATGCTGCTGGCATGATGTAAACAGATTTTTCTTCGAGTCTAGAATTGGCGAGACAATTGAGAGCGCAACCTCCAGATAGGCAGATTTGGTTTTGATTGTATTTTTCACTGAAGTGGTTGATCATTCCTAAATAAGCGTTCTCGAAACCTTTTTGCACGCTGGCGGCAACATCATAGTGATCCTGGGTAAAATCATGGGTCGACCTAGGGCGGTCTATACCTAAATATTTGGCTAGATTGGGTTGATAGTATGGTTCCGAGAGAGTACTCCGCTGGCGCGGATTCATTTCACTGGGGAAATTGGTCACAATCTTTTCGCTCGAATGACAAAATGACATCGCGTTAACGATTGCTTCAAAACGGGGTTCCCCGAAAGATGCCATACCCATCAATTTGTATTCGCCTTCGATGGTTTTAAAGCCTAAAAATGAGGTAAAGATCGAGTAATAGATTCCGAGTGAGGTCTGAATTGGCTCTTTGTGGAGCAAATTTAATCCTGACTCCCTGTTTGCCATAAATATGCTCGTCGACTCCTTATCACCGACACCATCGACGCTAAAAACGAGCGCATCCTCGAATGTGCTCGAGTAAAATGCTCCTGCCGCATGAGCGGCGGGGTGATGGACTATTGAAATGGTGGGACATTCTCCGTAGAGGTGTTCTATGTACCCTTGAATTTTCTGCCCCATTTCACGATATGTCGAACCATCGACTGCAATCAAGTCAATGTCTCTGATGGACAACCCTAGAAAATCTAAAGACGCTTTAACAGCTCGTTCGGGGAACTGGCCAGAAGCAGTCTTGTTTCGAGTCAGCCGTTCTTCTTCGATGGCGAATTGCACACTCCCCTCGGATATAACACAAGCCGAGGGATCGTGGGTATGACTGTTGAAGCTGGCATGAAGACCAAGAATATTCATCTAAGTATTGGGGAGAGTTAGACTTTGCGCGTATGACAGGACGACTCAAGCACTAAAACAAGTGGAGAGGTGGAATCGAAATGACAAGCAAGGTCACAATTATAGACGAATAGATCTGATTCGAAAAACGGCGTTGAAAATGTATTTCTTCTTGATCCTATCTTTAATTGGAAGGGTTTCGTACGTTGATATTGTCAGTGTAGAAGAAAAGTTGAGTGGTAGGGTGCACTGGGAAAATATGCGTCTCGCAGGATGTAGATGTAATGTGACTTAAACCCTACCAAGTTACGAGTCTCGAAACGCATAACTATAGAAATCGCATTTCCCGTCGAAAGAGTACCCGCCAGTCATTATGAATAAAACAGACTTCACAAGAGAGCAACGATTTACCCTTTGGCAAGCCCTTTCTCGTCTAGTAGGGCAATATCCAGCGGCTTTTGTGGTTTTGTTGTTTGTAACGGCAGCGCAAAGTGCTGTTAACGCAATGAGCGTCATAGTGATCGCCCCCATTGTTGATGTTCTATTTCAACCCGAAGGGTCTTCGTCGAATGCGCTCACTGAATGGCTTAATAAGGCAGTTGCAGCCTTAGGACTTAATTTAGATATCGAGACGTTGTTCTTTGTGTTCGGCCTTACACTTGTTCTGGGCGGACTTCTCGGGGTGTTAACAAAGTTTCTTGTTCTTAAGATCAAATACCGCGTTCTGGAGGATTTACTCGCTTCTACCCTGCGCCACTTTTTCACCGCTGGCTACCAGTTTTTTGGTAACGGGGAGATTGGCAAACTTCTGAACTCTTTCCAAAAAGAGGTCGAAAAACTGGGAGATACTTTAGGGCTGTCAGTGACCGGATTAGTCTCGGCAACTCAAGGATTGGTATATCTGTCAATACCATTCGTTCTTTATCCAGGCATCTCGTTACGTTTTTTTCTGATTGCCAGTCTTCTGACTCTTCCTCTGTGGATGCTCCGGCGGTTTTCTAGAAAGTTTGGTGCGCAGAGCACGCAGACTGGTAACTCAGTAATGAAGGCGATACACGAAGCATTGACAGGTGCCAAGGTGATCCTTGCGTTTGGCCGCGCCAACGATGTAGCAGTTCGGTATCGGAATGCATTCTCTTCGCATGCGAAAGCCTCGATCGCATTTTCGACGTTGGTAAGCGGTGTGTCGCTTCTGTTTGTGCCAATGGGGAGTGTTGCGGCATTGTTCGCTATTCATCAAGCATACCAGGCGGGTCATGCAATTACTGATCTAGCAGTAGTTCTCTTCGGATTTTTCCGTGGCTTGCCGCATATTGCTGCCGCGCTCCAATCAAAAACCAGTATCGAAGGATTCTTGCCAGCCTTCGAACAAGTTGATGGTCTGAACGCGCAAGCAAGAAATTTAGCAATGGCCGATGGTGTTCGAGAGTTCAATGCGGTAGATAGAGAACTAGCGTTTGAAAACATTAGTTTTGGGTATATGGGCTCCTCGAACACGAGAGCGGTGAAAAATGCTAGTTTTAAAATTAGAAAAAATAGCTTAACTGTATTGACCGGTGAGTCTGGTTCTGGAAAGACAACTGCTATGGACCTTATGTTAGGTCTTTACGCTCCGACCGCCGGACAGATTTTGATTGATGACGTGCCAATTCAAGAGTTTTCTCGATCGAGTTTTTTGAAGAAGGTAGGATACGTTCCGCAGGATCCCTATTTATTTGATGGTTCTATCAAAGAGAATCTTCTCTGGGCTAACCCCAAAGCCACTGAGACAATGATGAGAAATTCGCTAGCGTATGCTCATGTCGGAGAAGCAGTAGAAAAACTCGAAAGTGGCCTAGACACGCGACTTGGAGACCGAGGCGGTCGATTGTCAGGAGGCCAAAGGCAGAGGATTGCTTTGGCAAGAGCAATCATTATGGAGCCGTCGATCCTTTTGCTTGATGAATTTACAAGTGCACTTGATGAAAAGTTGGAAGGCGACATTATTGAGACAATACAGCACTTGAGACACTATACAACGATTATCGTTGTCACCCATCGGCGAGAGTTAATGAAAATTGCAGATGCAGTTATCGTCTTTGATCAAGGCTCTATCGTTAAATAGGGAAGATACCAGTCCATATACGGCCCCATTGACTGATTCGTTATCGAGGATGCGATCAGTCTATAAACCCCGGCAATTGGGCTTTTATTTCCGAGAAGCACAAAATCAAAAATTACCATTGCAGATTCACAAAAGTATTTTCTGGTTATGTATCAGCGATAGTCTGGACGGAGAGAGTTCCTATACGACTGGGCCTCTTCATACACATGTTTGGGTAGGCGAGTCTCGACGTAGGGCCAACCGGACCCACCATCGTTTCCTTTGTAGTACAGAAGTCCAGGGTCTGCAGCGGAATTGATTTTGACACCAGGAATTTCTTCATTAGTCATTAGACGATGAAACTCTGTGCCTTGATAAGGTGCCATAATGGTGGAATCGACATGATTTTTAAGAGGTCTTCCCTGCGCATCGACTCCATTCACTGGGTTCTTAGAGACAAACTCGACAAGTTTGGTCGTTGCTTCAAGGTCTTTTTCATCTTCCCAAGGGTAGATCATTGTGAATGCGTCAACAGCAATCCCTAGATCATTCGCAATTGAAATAGCATCAAAATGATCCTGAACAGACTGTCGTTTGCCGTTGCGTTTGTTGATCAAATCCAGAGATCTTTGAGATCCGGTTTCAATTCCAATACCAACTCGTTTTCCACCTGTGTCTCGAAATGGCCTGAAGAGTTTGTCTTTATGTCGGACGACAAGGTACGCATGTGTAAATGCCCGCCAAGTAGCGAACCCATGTCTCGAAACTAGATGAGCCAGCCGTTCGACCTGTTTAGGGCTCATTAGACCGACGTCATCGAAAAACATGACCGCACTCGACGAATGCCCTAGTAGTGAGTGAGCGTTAGCCATCGTTTCAAGATCTTTATCGATCATCTCGGAGGAGAATGTACGGACAGCCTCGATGCCAGACTCACAAAAGTAGCAGGTAAACGGACAACCAAGCGCAGTAATTGTGTGAAACGCCGGCGCTCCACCGATTTCAAAGTTGTACCGCTCCATCAATTTTTGCGGCCGCGTCGGCGCCGGGATATCTAGAAGGCGAGGCAGGCTATCGCATAGGACCTGAGTTTTTTCAGACTTTTTGACTTGATTGGTTGCTATCTGAAGCATCGGATGCCAACCATCCTGAGGCACAACAAAGTCGAATCGGATGGTCTCGGGAAGATTGACAACTTGTTCTTGATAGTAGCGTGGATGAGATCCGCCGATTACTGAAGTGATTCTGGAGTCATGTTTTCTGATTACTTCGTTCAGAAGATAGGCATCGGGTGCTTGAGGTGTCATTACAGACATAGCGACAATATCGTAGTCCCCAAATATTTCTTCATCGAAGGCAACGTCATGATGGGCTCCGTCAGCCTTAATAAGCAGTACATCTAAGTCACTTAAAGAAGGGCTAATTGACGAGTCCAGTTCGCGCGCACGCCGAGCGGTTGCGCGCTCGTAAAAAACAGCAAGGTCTGATGGAATACTGTGCTGTTCAAGAAAAGATTGCAGATAATGCGGGCCAAGTTGCTGGTATACAAACTCGTTCTCCAAGAAACGATCCGGAGGCTTAACAAAGAGTATTCGAGGAGGCGGTTGATACATTTTATCTGTATAAAGTTTGGGTAGTTAATAGGTCGCCAGAGTAAACGATTTGACTTACAAAATACTGTATCCCCGAGGCTGTGAAGACTTTAACTCTGTTATGAAAAATTCGCTGAAGTGGACTAACTCTAATGCATTTACAAAACTATTTGCCCCCCTACTAGAACACTACTTACAACCCCTGGAAGCTTTTGCTCAAAAAGGGGGCAGTTTAACCCTTGACTGTGTAAGGTATCAGGAGTGAACCGCCGAGTTTGGTTTGGGTTGAATACGCAAATATCCGCAGGAGCACCGGGTAGCAGTCTTCCAACGTCGATTCCAAGGATTCTAGCTGGATGAGCAGTCACCCGGGCAATGGCTTCTGGTAAGGAGAAGTTCGTTTCCTCCACAAGCTTCAGGACCAAAGACAAGAGGGTCTCCAGGCCGGAGATGCCGGAGGCGGATTCGCTAAAAGGAGCAAGCTTTGCATCCATCCCGTGCGGTTGATGATCGGAACAAACCGCATCAATCACACCGCTGATAACGCCTTGTCTTAATGCCTCCCGGTCAGCGATGCTGCGAAGCGGAGGCATGACATGATAGCGTGTGTCGAACTCTCCAATATCCTGCTCGCTGAAATGAAGGTGGTGCGCAGAAACTGCTGCCGTTACCCGAAGACCCCGTGCCTTGGCCTCTCGGATTTTTTCGACGGATCGGGCACAGGAAACCTGTGAGATATGTGCCCGCACCCCGGTGGTCTCGATAAGTGCAAGATCGCGCGCCAGAGCGACGATTTCTGCCGCTTCGGGGACCGCGGGGAGGCCAAGGCGGGTGCTCACTTCTCCTTCGTGTACACAGCCATTCCCTCTTAGCCAATGATCGAGTGGTGTCAAAAACACGGTCAAGTCAAAGGTGCTCGAGTACTGCATAGCGCGACGCATCACAAGCGTGTTGTCGATGATCTGGTTGGCGTTACTTACTGCAGGGCACCCCGCGTCGCGCAGCGCAGACATATCGGTAAGTTGCTCACCGGTTAGTCCAACTGTAAGCGCACCCAGTGGGTACACCCGGGCCTTTTGGATACGCCGACCACGCTGGCGAACCATATGCACCATGGCCGGCGTATCAATCACGGGATTGGTATCAGGGGGCACACAGACGCTCGTAATGCCCCCGGCAACTGCGGCCGAGAGTTCGCTTTGCATGGTGGCTTTGTGCTCTTCGCCCGGTTCGCGAAGACGAGCTTGAAGGTCGACGAGTCCGGGGCAGACGACACAGCCTGTCGCATCAATTTCCTGATCAGCGGAGAAATCATTTCCTGCTGTTCTCGGGTCAATAATAAAACCCTGGTTGATGAATAAGTCGCGAACCGAATCTTTTCGGACCACCGGATCAATCACACGCCCGTTTCTTATGCGGATCTTCACTTTATGTTGCCCCGTTTTCTTCCAGCCCTTGCACTCCAACAAGCTGAGCCATGATTGCCATTCTTACCGCGATGCCGTTGGTCACCTGAGAAAGAATTAGGGACCGTTCGCTGTCAGCGACATCCGAGGCAATTTCGAGGCCCCGGTTCATCGGTCCTGGATGCATGACAACGGCGTCCGGTGCTGCGCGGTCGAGCCTTGCTTGATTAAGTCCATAACAGCGAAAGTATTCCTGTGTGCTCGGAATCAGTTGGCCTTCCATACGCTCCAGTTGTAGCCGCAACATCATGACGACATCGACATCCTTAAGACCCTCGTCGATATCTGTAAAAGCTTTTACGCCGAGGCGCTCAATCTCAGTGGGCAGCAAGGTCGCTGGCGCAATGACGCGCACCTCCCGGGCACCGAGAATCTTGAGAGCTGCAATCTGAGACCTTGCTACTCGCGAATGCAGAATGTCCCCGACGATCGCAAACGTGAGGTTCGAGATCTCACCTTTGCGTTCGCGGATCGTGTACATATCCAGCATGGCCTGGGTGGGGTGGGCGTGGCGTCCATCTCCCGCATTGATGATATGCACATGTGGCGGAACGTGTCGGGCAATCAAGTGTGCAGTACCACTTGCACTGTCGCGCACGACAAAGATATCGGTATCCATCGCCTCGAGTGTTCGCACTGTGTCCAGTACGGTTTCGCCCTTACGCGTCGACATTCGGGAAGAGTTCAGGTTGATTACGGCGGCACCAAGGCGTTTCGCCGCGATTTCAAAAGTGGTACGGGTACGGGTACTGTCTTCAAAGAAGAGATTCACGACCGTGTGACCGATAAGCAGATTTGCCTGTTCTTTTCGCTTCTCGCTATCGACACCGATGAAAACACTGGCGGCGTCCAGCAGTTTTATCAGCTGTGTTTTGCTTAGGCCTTCAATCGTCAAAAAATGCCTGAGATGTCCGGTGTCATCTACTTGCGGATTGATGGGAGAGATATTTGTCGCTTTAGACGACATTGCTTTTTTGACTCTGTTCGTTGAAAAACGTACTAAGAATAAGTTCTGCCGCAATCTGATCCCGAAGGTTTTTTTGTCTGCCAATCATACGTTTACCCGCGGGGGTTGCCCCGGCAACGACGCTTTCCGCAACGCGAGATGTCAAGGTTTCATCAATGTAGTGAACTGGACGGCTGAATCGGGAAGCCAGTTCCGTTCCAAATTGACGGGCTGCCGTGCTGAGCATAGTTTCAGCCCCTTCTTTGCCTAGGGGCAACCCCACAACAAGCATGTCAGGCTGCCACTGATGAATTAGCTCTTCGATGTCGTTCCAGGGTCCGTTCTTACCGCTATTTCCCACCGTAGCGACACCTTGTGCCGTGCCCGTTAGATCCTGTCCGGTCGCAATTCCGATACGTTTGGTACCGAAATCAAATCCCATTGCTGTATTGCTCATGCGTGGCCAGCTCCGGAAGCCAATCTGGAGAGATCGAGTCCCATAGCCTCCATGGACTTTTCCCACCGTTCATGGGGCGGCGTATCAAATACCAGATCTGGTCGGGCTTTTACTGTTAACCAGGAGTTCTGATGAATCTCTGATTCCAGTTGGCCTGCGCCCCAACCGGCGTAGCCAAGACTCAGTAGGGCGCTCTTTGGTCCGGTGCCATCGGCCATGGACTCGAGGATATCCCGGGAAGAGGTAAGACCCATATGTTCGCCTACAGGAATGGTCGACTGCCACGACCCCAGACCCTCATGGAGTACAAGGCCCAACTCGTTATGGACCGGTCCGCCCGCGTAGACGGGCTCCAATATCGCGGGCTGATTCAGCTTTACCCTGAGTTCGAGTTGGCTGAGCACGTCATGCAGTGCCAGACTTTCTATCGGACGGTTGATCACCACACCCAGGGCACCGTTTTCATCGTGCTGACAGATCAGGGTCACGGTTTGGAAAAAGTTGGGATCCTTAAGCTCCGGCATCGCTACCAGAAAGTGGTCCGTCAGGGAGGGAAAATTGGTTTGTATTGCCATACCTAAAAAGCGACAGAAGTCCCTATTGGTGTAAAACGCCAGGTTCTCGTTATGTGCAATATATCAACCTCTTCACGAATGATTTCGGGCAAGGGCTCAAAGGGTCCAGCAATTTCAGCGATATGTAGAGCCGCCTGGTCGAGAGCAGGCTGGTCGGAAGAATTCAGGACCTTGATCGCATGGATGCGTCCGTCTGCCTTAATCGATACAGCCAAAAGGACCTCTCCATACAGCTCACTGAGTTTCTGATTTTTGGCATACCGATTGCCTGTTGCTTCGATTTTTTGGCGCCAGCGGCCCATCCATTCACTGTAAGTATTCGGTGTATTTACAGCGCTGATAAACACTTCGCGATCCAGGAGATCGATACTCGCTTGAAGCGACTCGATCTCATCTTGATAGCGTTTGACAAGTGGTTCATGGCTCAACGTATGGCTCGTCGTTTTTGGATCGGTCTTGACTGATTCAATCGAAGACGGTCTCTGGTCGGGGCCGCTTTCGGGCAACAACAGCACCTCCACGAAAGGGGGTGCCGGGGGCATGAGCGCGGGTTTTGCGGCCACAAACCCTATTCCCCCGATCAACAGAGCATGTAACAGGATTGACAACCCGAGTGCGTGAGCGGCCCTTGAGCCAGCAGGAGTTGCAACAGCGGTACCGTTGATCGTGCCGATGTTCGAACCGGTGGCGATCACGGATTGCGGAGAACGGAGACTCTTATGACGCAGAACTTTAACCTCGAGGGGTAGATTTTAGCCGGGTGCGGCTAATCGGTCACGCGTCGATATTCCATTTCTTTAGTCTTATGAATGCGAAAAGGTTTCTTTGGTATGCCCTCAACGTTAGACTACAAGAAGATGATCTCGACTATTTGATCTCGGATTTGATTTGCCCTTCAAAAGCCCGCGTATTCGATAACTAAAAAATAATAAGTTATTGATTAATTTATTCTATTTCTCGACTTGGCCCCATTCATGAGCGGTCTACCAGAGCTTTCAGCCCTGCGTCAGATTCTGACTGATGCATCTGAAAAAGCGGGTCTTTCCAGTTTTGGTCTGCGCGAGACCAAAGCCAAAGTAGATGGGAGTGTCGTCACCGAGATTGATCATGAAATGCAGCGGCTCATCTCGACGGAGCTTAAGACCGGTTGGCCCGAGTTTTCCTTCATGGGCGAAGAGATGGACCATGATGAGCAGGCGCGGATTGTTCATACAGGGCAGGATCACGGATTCTGGGCGCTAGATCCCCTGGACGGTACGACTAATTTCGCAATGGGCTTTCCCTTTTATGGGGTGTCACTTGCCCTCGTAAAGAATGGTGAATCGAAGCTCGGCGTGGTCTATGACCCGGTCCGCCGTGAGTGTTTCAGCGCCAGCGCGGGTGGCGGAGCTTATTTGGATGGAGAGCCCCTGAAAACTCCTCAGGCGCCACTCGCGCTACGTGACTGCGTCGCCAACGTGGACTACAAGCGTCTCGTTTCCGGCTTGGCGGACTCACTCGTCCGGTATCCTCCCTACCGGTCCCAGCGGAATTTGGGATCTTCCGTGTTGGAGTGGTGCTGGATCGCTGCGGGAAGAGTACAGCTTTATCTGCACGGAGGCCAAAGAATGTGGGACTACGCAGCGGGAAGTCTAATTTTGAAAGAAGCGGGTGGGGTTTTCTCGACCATACCAGGTAACGTCCTTGATTGTCGCAAACTCACCAAGCGCTCGGCGATTGCCGCGATAACACCGGAACTTCACCGATTGTGGATCGGTTGGGTTCGGGAAAATGAGAATCCCTAAAGTAAATAAGTAAAACTAAGGCCTAAATCAATAATGTTTGCTATATCTTTTTGTCCGCTCTTGGCAAAGTGAGTTTTAAAATTCTGCTTTCGCATATCGGGATTCATCAATACCGCTTCCCTGATAGGTGATGAGGCGAATATGGGTAGTGAAGCCCGGTGATCCGAGTGTGTTTCTGACGTCAAACGAGAGATCTTCATGAGTACAACAACCCCAGGCACTCCCAGTACAGTCGATCGACAGACCAAGGCAAATGCTATCCGTGCTCTCAGCATGGACGCGGTGCAAAAAGCAAAAAGTGGCCACCCCGGTATGCCGATGGGGATGGCCGATATCTCAGAGGTGCTTTGGTGTGATTTTCTGAAGCACAACCCTTCGAATCCCGCGTGGCCGGATAGAGACCGGTTTATTCTCTCCAACGGTCATGGCTCAATGCTGCATTACGCTCTGCTGCATCTTGCAGGCTATGACCTGCCTATCACCGAGCT
>MDSX01012036.1_pt1 | contig 51185 bp, 52 predicted proteins | sample 811141 | NCBI WGS metagenome assembly MDSX01 (sample SAMN05326642, study PRJNA326480) | marine metagenome | isolation source: seawater | place: Atlantic Ocean: South East | collected 2010 | reverse complement strand
ATTTTTTAAAGCCTCAATGACAACGTCATCAGTTGGAAGGTCAGCATAGCCGGTTAATTTTATAGCCCGAGCAAATTCAACAAAATTTGCTGCATTATCTCTTATTGTATTTAGAGCTACATCAGCCATTTTTTGAGCCGAATCATGCCTAAAAAGATCTGCCCCCCCATATACGGTATGTACAGGTTGTCGTTCTGAACTATCTCCTGGATATTTCTGTTGAAAAACTTTATTTGCTGTTGACAAATCATTGAGTATTCTCTGTTTGTCTTCTGTTGGTATAGAAGTATTCATCTCTGTTACATTTTATAAATGCTTAATCAGCTAATATTTTATCGTTGAATTCACCCCTCCTTCTCTAAGCGTAAATTCCTCCTCTCATTTTAAAGAGAGGTGTTGGGGGGAGTGTCTATCCTATAGTCATGCGATCCTTGTATGACTCATTTTATTCCAATAATAAACTCTAACTTCCTCTATATGTGCTATATCCATATGGGCTCAAAAGCAACGGTATATGATAATGGCTTTCATCGGTTATCTCGAAAATGATTGGAATTTCTGGATAAAAACTTTTCAAGTTTTGGTTTTCAAAATAAGCCTTAGTCTGAAACAACATTCTATGTACCCCTTCTTCTAGCACTTGATTATCCTTGAGTAAATCACTAATTCTTCCATCAGTATTAGTTATACCAGAAGCCAATTCAGACCAATTATTATTTTCATCCAATTCTTCCAACATTATTGTAATCCCTTCAGCAGGTTTTCCAGTCATTGTGTCAAGAATATGTGTTGTAATCTGACTCATTCCAAAAGTTTTTCTAATCTCAGTTTAGTAATTTTATTCTGTTCCTGCATAGCTATCAGAATTTCCTCTTCCGGATCATTCTTTAATCTCATTTCTAACAAAGCAAGCATCTCTTCTGCTGATTTCCCACTAGCAAAAACAATAAAAATATAACCAAATTTATCTTCGTATTCCTTATTACCTTTTGCTAATTTTTTGATCGTTTCAAATGTGGCTTCCTTTACACTTTGCTGTTCATTTTTCGCCCAATGAGCAGTGGAAGCAAACTTCTTTTCCAAATTCGCAACACTTCCAATTTTGGGATGATGACTGAATGCTTCGAGTGCATCCACATTGGAACAAATACTCCATGACATATCTGACTTTTTAATAAGATCACTCCGAGATTCGAAAGGACGTGCATCAAATACATTTTTGGCCCAATAGGTTGATCCACAACACTTCAAAAGAGCTTCTTTTACCTCTTTGAGAGGAGCAATATTTAATTCTGAAAGTGTCATTTATCTTATGATGTTTCCTAAAACACGAAGTCGACTAATTCCTCCATCTGGAAATATATTCAATCTAATATGAGTCAGCATTTTATCGGTTAAAATTTCCCGTTCAAAAATATGTTCTTGATCAGGGCCAAGTTTAACTCTATCTAATAATGAGAACCAATCTTGCTCTTGTGGATCTGTATTTGGAGCAAAGCAACCATCAATCGAACATGTATCTGGATAATTTCCTTTAAAGTGTTTTGTATCCACAACTATTTTCTTCACCAAACCTTTATGGGCTAATTTAATCATTACCCAATCTCTATTTTCTGGAGTACGGTTTCTTTTAGTTTCCCATCCATCTCCCATGTTTCTGCCCTTTCCGGGCATAATTAGGTTATCCATATGACTAAAAAACATATCATTACAATTAATGGACTTACCTCCATTAATAGCCGCTGCGAGATCTATTAACTCATTATTTGACACCTGTTCCCAATTCTTTTTGACTTCACCATATATTTTCAATCGGGCCACTCCTCCATCAGGATAGATATGCAATTTCACATGTGTCCATTGACTATCATTAAGGATTTCAAAAAAGTGTTGGGATCCTGGATCTAGTGGAGATTTAGGCAATATTTCAAACCATTCTGAAGATTCAGAATCACCACTTCTGGAATTACATGCTTCGATAGAACAATAAGGTGGGTGATTACCTAAAAAGTGATTAGTATCAACATCTACACCCTTTATTATAGATGTTTCTGCAAGTTTTACAATGCACCAGTCATGTCCTTCGATTCGTTTTCTTCTAGACTCCCATCCATCCATCCATTTTCCTCTGTCTGTATATTTATCAGCGATAAAAACACCTCTACCCTCTTTTAAAAGGTTTTCTTTTTCAGCAAAGAAGTCATCAGAACAGGACATAGATTTTGCACCTAGTTTTTCGGCACCTACATTGATAAATTTTAGAAATTCCGGATTTTTCATCTATTATTTTAATATAATTTCCCCTCTTGGTTTTTCACCAAAATCACCATTATCAAAAACCTTATACCCTGACACATATGTTTTCCTAACTACACCTTTCAATTCGCTATTAAGATAAGGAGTGACTTTGTGTTTATGATGCAAATCATGTTCGTTTACAACAAATAATTCTTCTGGGGACCAAACCACAATATCTGCATAATAACCTTTCTCAATTTGGCCTCTTTCTTTATCTATTCTTAAAAATTGAGCCACATTACTGCACATCAACTCTGACAGCTTTTTGATTCCTAATCCTTCTTTTTGCGCTCTTGTCCACACAGCGGGCAAGCTCAACTGTAAGCTAGCAATGCCTCCCCACGCTTTATCGAAGTTACCTGACTCAATTTCTTTTAACTCAGGAGGCGCAGGAGAATGATCTGTTACAATGAAATCAATAAGCCCGTCTCTTATAGCTTGCCATAAGGCTTTATTATTTTTCTTTCCTCTGATTGGTGGTGCACATTTGTATTCTGTGGACTCGTCATTAATGTCTTCAGCATTAAAAACCAAATAATGAGGGCAAGTTTCTACAGTCAGTGGTAAGCCAGATTTTCTGGCCTCTCTGATTTGCTTTAAGCTATCTTCTGATGACAAATGGACGATATGACATCTTACATCATACTCCTCACATAATCTGATGATTAGAAATATTGCTTCATCTTCCCAACTTGCTGGTCTAGATTTTAGATAAGCATCATAAGAGTAAGGTGATTTTTTTAAAAAAACTTGATCAGTGTGATCACTTTCTAATTCGCAATGCACAAGTAAAGGCAGGTCTGCTTCTTTTAGAATAGGCAGTGCTCTACGTAAATCTTCCTCTGTTACATTTGGAAAATCATCAATACCAGAATGACAAAGGAAAACTTTTATGCCCATGACTCCACTTTTCAACAACTCTTTTACTTCTCCCAAACTATCAGGGACAAATCCACCCCAAAAACCGCAATTGGTATGAATTTTAAATCTCGCTGAATCTAGTTTTGCTTCAAATGCCGCTACACTAGTTGTGACTGGACTAGAATTCAATGGCATATCAATTAGAGTCGTAATTCCTCCTGCTGCCGCAGATTTAGTAGCGGACTCAAATCCTTCCCAATCTGTTCTTCCTGGCTCATTAATATGTACATGACTATCTATCAGTCCGGGCATGATCACATCATTGCCACAATTTTCTATCTCATATCCACTTCTATGTATAAGGCCATTTTCGATCGCAGATATCCGATCACCATCAATAAAGATTGTAGCTTCTTTTATCTCTTCTTTTAGAACTACTCTTTTACTATATAGTGCACTTTTCATAAAAAATGATCTCAGTCTATTTTAGCTCCTTGTAAAATCCACCTTTTTAGAATTTTCCTTTCGTCATCAGTCATATTGGTCTTATTGGCTTGAGGCATTGTCTTCGTTCTGACAGCTCTTGCCATTATTTTGTCACTCATATTTTTGACTTGCTCAGGAGTATCGTACATCACACCATTTGGAGCTGCCTTCCAGACATCATCAGTCGGGCTTGCAGAGTGGCATTGTATACACCTATTGTCAATTACCTCTTTCACTTCTAGAAAACTTACAGGCACAGCCAAGTCCATCTTAGCTTCAAAAGCTGGAGATATTACTAATGCCAATGAGAATAATGACACCACAGAGATGATTAATATTTTGGTATTTTTTTGACCTCGTTCAACAAGGTTCCAATAATGCTTTATTCCGGCACTAGCTAATGAGATTACTATTAGTACCGCCCAATTATATTCATGTCCAAATGTGCTCGGAAAGTGATTGCTAATCATAACATAAATCACAGGAAGGGTAAAGTAATTGTTATGCAAAGATCTTTGCCCAGCTTTTTGCCCCAAGGAAGGATCAAGAGGAAGTCCTAAAGTGGCCGCTTTAACCATTTCTTTTTGAGCTGGGATAATATTGAAAAAGACATTTCCGACCATTATCGTTCCGATGACCGCTCCAAAGTGAATGAAAGCTGCTCTACTATTAAAAACATGAGTCAAAAAATAGGCTAGGCTTGAAAGAAGCAAGATTCCTAAGAAAATAAATAGCCATGACTTATTTACAATTGAAGACTTACACATCATATCATAAATCCACCACCCTCCTACCAAACATAATAGACTTATTCCTATAGCCATGCCAATAGAAATATCGGCTACTGAAGGATCGATAAGGAAAGAGTCCGCATTCATATAATATACAACCACTAGCAATGAAAAACCAGTAAGAAATGTGAAATAGGCTTCATATTTAAACCAATGTAAATCATTAGGAATTTGATTTGGAGCTACTCTATATTTTTCAAGAAAATAAAACCCTCCTCCATGAACTGCCCATAAATTACCAGCTAATTCATCTCGGATATTTTTAGTTCTGTTCAGATTATTTTCAAGAAAAACAAAATAGAATGAAGCTCCAATCCACATAATCCCAGCTACCACATGAGCCCATCTTATGATCAGATTTAACCATTCCATCGTATAACCTTGCATCATCGTCCCCTTAACGGCTATATAAATCAAGTAAGAAAATATTGAAATAGGAATGATATAATACAGCGCATTTAAAGTAGCCTGAAAGTATCCTTGGTTTTCATTGTTTTCAATATTTGCACCGGTTGATATCTTCTTCTTATTTACAGCATTATAGCTCTCCACAAAAACATGAGCCATGTAGTAAAGCACAATGAATATGAATATCAGTAACAGAAAGAAGGGCAAAAACTCATCCGCCAATAACTTGTCAAAATAGGACACCTTCTCTTCAATATCTGATGTGTTCACTATTGAATTTTGGACTATAGTATCTGCTATTTCAATAGTGGATGTATCACCTTGGTACATCGAAGAATGAGCATAACCATCAGCTACCAAAATGATAAAGCAAAATGTTGCAAAAATTTTGAATATAGTAATCAAAGGTTTAACCAATTTCAACTTTTGTATTGTTCGTTCAGTCTCGGCAAGATATACATCATTTTAAGAGTAAGTATAATGTCTACATTAAATGACTTAATATTATCACAACAATTATAGTACGAACTACAAAAACTCAAATTTTAATTGAATATCTGGAACAAAATATTAGAGGAGTTAAATCAAAAGAAGAAACTTGTTCTTATGTGTGTGTTGGATAGTGACGGCAGTAGTCCAGGTCGTCAGGGTTTCAAGATGTATGTTACTGATGATCATAAACTTGAGGGTTCAATAGGAGGAGGAATAATGGAGCACAAGTTGATAGAACTTGCCAAATCACTTTTAGATAAAGGATCATTCCAACCATTTATTAAGAAACAAATACACAGAAAGAATATAGAAAAGGAACAATCAGGAATGATTTGTTCTGGAGAACAGACTATTGGCTTTTATCATTTTGATGATTCTGCCTTGCCATTCCTTGAAAAAATTAATACCAACTCTAAATCAAAAGACCACCCGTTCCTAATTCTAAATCATTATGGATTTAATTTGATAGAGGATGAATTTACAACTTCAAAATCCAATTTTGAATCGCGTAGTCCTAAGGAATGGACATACAAAGAGTCCATAAATCATAAACTTATGGTCCATATTATTGGTGGTGGGCATGTTGGACTTGCCTTATCTCAGGTCATGAACCAACTAGACTTTCATGTCAAAATTTATGATGAGCGCAACAACCTAAACACCATGGAGAATAACTCTTATGCTCATGAGAGGCATGTTGTAAACTATCAAAATCTAACTGAAGTGATTCCTGACAACTCCACTGACTTTCTTGTCTTAATGTCTTTTGGGTATAGGACAGATGAGACTTGTATAAAACAACTTTTAAATAGAAATTACAGATATTTTGGTGTGATGGGAAGTAAATCTAAAATGGAGACATTATTTACTTCCCTTTTGACTGATGGATTTGAGCAAGGACAATTAGACAAGATTCATACTCCTATTGGAATCGAAATAAACAGCCAAACTCCTATGGAAATAGCAATAAGTGTAGCAGCTCAAATAATTGCTGTGAAAAATGGTAAATTCCTTATTAATTAGCAAGATTTAAGCCTAATATGGATTCTGAAAAAGAAAACAAATTCATGAGAGCAGCAATTGAGCTCTCTATAAAAAATGTGACCTCTGGACAAGGAGGACCTTTTGGTGCTGTGGTAGTAAAAGATAAAAAGATAATTGCTCGAGGCACCAATCAGGTGACTTCGCTTAACGACCCTACAGCACATGCTGAAGTAATGGCTATAAGAAATGCATGTAAGGAATTAAAAACTTTCCAACTTGACGACTGCGAAATTTACACTAGCTGTGAACCATGCCCGATGTGCCTTGGAGCAATTTATTGGGCTCGCCCTAAAAGTGTATTCTTTGCCAATTCTAAAATAGATGCTGCCCATATCAATTTCGATGATCAATTCATCTATGAAGAAATATCAAAGCCAATTTCTGAGAGAAAACTTTTTACTAAACAAATCTTAAGAGAGGAGGCATTGATTGCTTTCGAGGAATGGGCTAAAAGTGAAATCAAGATCAAATATTAAGTATGATCAGCTTTATTCTGAATGACACCACTATTGAAACTTTGCAACCTGCAGGTATGACATTATTGGATTTCATCCGATATGAAAAACGACTGGTAGGTACAAAAATCGGTTGTCGCGAAGGTGATTGTGGAGCATGTACCATATTATTAGGTGAATTAGTAGATGGACAAATGCAATACCTGTCCATGACTTCTTGCATTACACCATTGATCAATGTACATGGCAAACATGTGGTAAGTATTGAGGGAATCAATGGCTCAGACTTGACTCCAGTGCAACAAGCAATAGTAGATGAATCAGGATCTCAATGTGGATTTTGTACTGTTGGTTTTGTTGTATCACTCACAGGTGAATGTCTTTCTAGGAAGATATCATCATATGACGATGTAGTAGGAGCAGTAGATGGGAATATTTGCAGATGTACAGGATATAAATCTATCGAACGTGCTTGTAACAATATACATTCACATTTAAAAGAAAAAGATATTTCTAACCCAATTCCTTGGTGCTCAAAAAATAAAATTGTTCCTGATTATTTTAATCGTATTGTAGAGAGAATTGAACATATAAAACCTCTTCCACAAAGTATTGGGGCAGTGACTATTGGAGGAGGAACGGATCTTTTAGTTCAAAAACATGATGATGTTTACGAATCAAGCATACAAGGTCTATTTGGTAAAAAAGATTCAATAGGCATAAAAGTTTCAGAAGGTAAATGTTCAATTGGAGCTATAACATCTGTCAGCGAGCTGATGGAATCAGAAGAAATGATAGGTATGTTTCCAAACCTATTTAATCATATGAAATTAGTAGCTTCTACCCCAATAAGAAATAGTGGAACCATAGGAGGCAATCTTGTCAATGCCTCGCCAATTGGTGATTTGACAGCATTTTTTTTAGCATTGAATAGCTCAATCCTTATCCAAAATAATAATGGAGATCAACGAGATCTTTTTCTCAAAGATTTCTATCGAGGATATAAAACCTATGACTTAGCTGTTGATGAGCATTTAATTAAGATTCAATTTGATATGCCTAGGGAAAATACACATTTCAACTTTGAAAAGGTTAGTAAAAGAACCTATCTTGATATAGCCAGTGTGAACAGTGCTATGAGTATTATACTCAGCGGAATGATAATTTCAGATATACATATCTCTGCTGGTGGTGTAGCCCCTATTCCAAAGTATTTAGCAAAAACCAGAGCATTTTTACTTGGAAAGATTTTAAACGAAAAAACAATATTAGCGGCTATCGATATTATGCAGGATGAGATTGCTCCTATAAGTGATGCTAGAGGTACAGAGTCTTATAAAAGGCTCTTACTTAGGCAACTTTTTTGGGCACATTTCTTAGAACTTTTTCCTGAGAAATTTGAATTGATCACTCTCAAAAGTGTGGCCCAATAATGAAAAACATCGATTCAAATAGCCATGTAAAAGGGACATCTATTTATCTTGATGATATCCCGGTTAGAGCAGGTACTTTGTATGCATTGGCTTATGACTCAAGTTGCGCCCATGCTCGAATAAAGAAAGTAGATTATTCCACAGCTGAGAACTATCCAGGTGTCATAAAAATCATAACTCACAAAGACATTCCGGGACAAAATCAGATAGGAGGAATTTTCCCTGACGAACCATTATTGGCTGAGAATGATATACATTTTTGGGGAATGCCAATTGCTTTGATCATAGCCGAGTCAGAGTATATTGCCAGAAAGGCAAAAAAACTAATTAAGATTGAAGTAGAGGAACTACCTGTGATCACTGACCCAAGAGAAGCTAGAGAAAAAGGGCATTTAATCTTTCCACCTCGAACCTTTCAAATGGGAAATATGGATAGTGCATGGGATCAATGTGAATATATTTTAGAAGGTAGAGCTGATTCTAATGGTCAAGAGCATCTATATATCGAAACTCAAGGAGCCTATGCCTTTCCAATGGAAAATGGTTCAATAAGAATCTCTTCTTCTACACAAGGACCTACCGCTGTACAGAAAACAGTTGCTAGAGTATTAGGAATTCCAATGCACAAAATAGAGGTAGATGTAACCAGATTAGGTGGAGGCTTTGGAGGTAAAGAGGATCAAGCAACGGCCTGGGCAGTAATGGTTGCCTTAGCAGCCCAGATACTGAATAGACCTGTGAAATATGCTGTACATCGGATGGATGACATGAGAATGACAGGTAAAAGGCATCCCTACAGTTCTGATTATAAAATTGGGTTATCAAAAGACTTAAAAATCCAGGCATATGAGGTAACTTTTCATCAAAATGCAGGAGCCGCTGCCGATCTATCTCCAGCGGTGATGGAAAGAACTTTGTATCATGCCACCAATACTTACTTTGTTCCCAATGTAAAAGCTACAGCATACTGTTGCAAAACCAACTTACCTCCAAATACTGCATTTCGAGGGTTTGGTGGACCACAAGGAATGTTTGTAATTGAATCTGCAATACAAAAGGCTGCAAATCATATAGGCATAAAAACCAGAGATATTCAAGCTGCAAATTTGCTCAAAGAAAAAGATGAATTCCCTTATGGTCAAATCGTGAAAAAATGTGAAGCAACAAATGCATGGTATGCTACTCTAGAGAAGTACAACATAAAAGAGCTTGAAGAAGAGATAGATTCTTTTAACAAGAACAATGTGAATTCAAAAAAAGGATTGGCAATAATGCCAATTTGCTTTGGTATCTCATTTACCAATACTCCTATGAATAATGCTAGAGCATTGGTACACATATATCAGGATGGAAGCGTAGGAATCAGTACAGGTGGAGTGGAAATGGGCCAAGGTCTCAACACTAAAATGGTACAAGTCGCAATGCATGAGTTATCTCTTAGCTCAGATCGAATAAAAATTGAAACCACTAATACCACAAGAGTTGCCAATACGTCACCCTCAGCAGCCAGTGCAACAGCCGATCTAAATGGAAAAGCACTAGAAATAGCATGTGTCAAATTACGCGAAAGATTACTTGAGTGTGCAAGCAATTATTTGAATATTGATCTTGTCGAGTTGAATTTAAAAGATCAGGTTCTATACCACAATGACACAAAAACAGATTTAAGTTGGGATCAGTTAGTTACAATAGCATTGGCAGATAGAGTCTGCCTCACAGAGAATGGGCATTATGCTACTCCATTAATTAATTTTGACAAGTCCATTGAAAAGGGGCATCCATTTGCATATCACGTCTATGGCACAGCAATCATAGCAGTGACTCTAGACTGCATAAGAGGAAGATATGAATTTGACTATGTGAAACTAGTCCATGACTTTGGTCTTAGCATGAATTATGCTGTAGACATTGGACAAATAGAAGGGGGCTTAGTACAAGGAATTGGATGGATGACTATGGAAGAGCTTTTATATAATGACAATGGAAAGCTACTATCTAATGCACTATCTACTTATAAGATCCCAGATATATATTCTGTGCCTAAAATCGTGGATATTGAATCATTAAATTCAGAAGGTCATGAATTGGCAATAAGAAAATCTAAGGCTGTAGGCGAACCGCCTCTTATGTACGGCATAGGAGCATACTTCGCGATTCAGAATGCCATCAAAGCTTTTAATTCTAACTATAAAAACTCTTTTGATGCACCGTTTACCCCAGAAAAGGTATTGATGGCGTTATACAGCTAGAATAGGATGGTATAAGAACCAAATCTAAAATTCCAAATTCGACTGTTTACATTGGAATTTGGAATTTCAGGTTTAAGATTTTCTATGCCGCCTCTTTTTTCCCAATTTTAAAAAATTCTTGGGCAACTATTTCGGTAACATATTTTTCAGCACCTTCTTTATCCGTATACGATCTATACGTTAACTTTCCTTGCACAGCCAGTTCACTACCCTTTTGTGCAATTAAGTGGATATTCTCAGCAAGCTTTCCCCATGCTATTACATTATGCCATTGAGTAATAGTTTGCTTTATGCCATTTTGATCTTTATAAGATTCATTAGTAGCTAAAGTGAAGCGTACCATCTTTTTGTCGTTTTCGAATGATTTGATTTCTGGGTCCTTGCCTAAGTTTCCGATAAGTTGTACTTGATTTCTAATTGAATTCATAACTTAAGATTAATGTGTCCTGATGTATTAGACTGATCAGGATGATGTTTGACAATATCGTCGAGCCAAAGATGAAGGCATGAAAAAGTGAGAGTCGTATATTAAACGTTTGTATCCGATTGTAAACGTTTGTAAACGGATATTTGGCTTTAGAAAAACGAATGTTTCAATCGTAAATCATTGATAAACAATACTTTATATTTTTCATTTGCTCTTTATTATTTTTGAATAATTGGAAATGTCATAAATTCTGGAGCAAATTCGGCTATTTTGATATTAATTAGAGCTTTAGATTGTTACGTTTATACAGATGTTAGCTGCAATTAAATCAAAAAATGGGTTATTTTACCCTTTTTTTGTAAATCAATATATCAAAAATCATGAAAAACATTTATTTAGCTTTAGTAAGTATTTTAGTATTTGCCTCTTGTGGGCAAGAGCCAGCCAGTGAAATAGAAAATAAAATCAAAGTAGGATCTTTAGGATTTCATGTATCATTTGTAGTGCCTAACGATGCCACAGAAAGAATGGATCAGTTTATTGAGACACATGAACAGTTTATGCGCGAGACTCATCACTTATCTGGTGATCAAGAACCCATTGTTTTATCTTATTCTGTATTTAAGTCCCCAGAATTGAATAATCCTTTCGATCCCAACAGTGGTGAAACAGGAAACACACTTTATGGTTTAACAGAAATTTATAATGGCCCTGAAGGTGTTCAGGCTCATATGACTTTAGGTCAGCAACGTGAAGCCATGTTTGCTGAATTAGTAGACTTAACAAACACATATAGTGTTGCAGGAATTCTCGGAGCACCTGTAATCGCGGCAATGGAATAATTAAAACTTATTTTAATTTATCAAATGATATAGCTGTGCTGCAACTTTAAATATTAGTAGTTGTAGATCGCATCTACAAGCTATTTTTAACTTTAAATAAATAAAAATGAATTTAGTAATTAAAGGGAAATGCACGTCAAGTTATGACGCGGTATATAAAGACTTTATTGGATTGTCAGAAACAAGAGCACAATGTTGTGATGAATCTAAGACAACAATTAGTAAAATAGACAACAATAATTTTGTTGTTCTATTGTTTGATGTTGACATGAGTAAATTGAAAGAAATATTATCTACTCCTGAAAGAGCTGAAGTAATTAAAAAGAACGGTATTTCAAATGAAATGTTTCATTTTTCGTCTTTGGGATAGGGGCGTAAATAAATATGTTTAGATATTTGGAACCCCCCCACTTTTTATTCCCAAGAATAATTTTTTATAATTGGGAATAATATTTTCTAAAAACAGCTAAATCAGACCTAAAAAAGTTCGACTTCACTCCCTTCTCCTCCAAATATTATTAAATTTTGATTATTTTAAAATTGTGAGTAATTGAATCGTCAAAAACTTTTAATATGTAAATTCCAGCATCTAAGGAATTTAATATTAAAGTTTTTGCTTTATAAGCACTCATTATTTTTTTTCCGTGTATATCGAAAATTTGAATATTATATAATTCATTAATCCCATCAATTACTAGGACATCGGAAACAGGATTTGGGTGTATTTTAACTAAATTGATTGCAAAATCATCAGTGCTGAGTGTGCAATTTGATGAAATTTGATCTCCAACGAAATTCCAACCGAAATTGTCTATCAAATATTGTCTTTCATTGTAACTATTGCAATAAATCAAATTTTCTGCTCCAAGAGAAACATTATTTAAAACGTTTTGCCCAGACCAACCAATTAGGATATTGTCATAATTAGATTCAGAGATTCCTGATAAGCTTAACATATTTTCCATATTAGAAACATTTGAAACGTCCCAAGAACTCAAATCTTGGTCAAAAGCTTCTGCTAAAAAAAACATTTTCTCCATATCACCTATTGAACTAGTATCCCAATTATTTATGGGTTGATTAAATGTGGTTGCGGCTTCAAACATATAGATAGCGTTTGTTACATTACTAACATCCCATGAATTTAAGTCTTGGTTAAATGATGAAGCACCACTAAATGAATATGAAATATCTGTAATATTCGAAACATCCCACAAACCAATAGGTTGATTAAACGAAGCAGCACCCATAAACATATAGCTTATGTCTGTAACATTCGAAACATCCCAATTATCTAGTGGTTGATCAAAAAGTGATGAATTATAAAACATTGAACTCATCTCAGTTACATTAGAAACATTCCAATTATTTAAAGGCTGATTAAAAGTAGATGCTATTGAAAACATCTCACTCATTTTGACTACATTACTAACATCCCAAGAGTCTATTGGTTGATTAAATGATGAGGCTTGTAAAAACATCTTTCTCATATCTTCGACATTACTAACATTCCAATTATCTAAAGGTTGATTAAATGATGAGGCTTGACTAAACATATTTGACATGCTCCAAACATTACTAACATCCCAATTATCTAATGGTTGATTAAATGATGATGCTATCCAAAACATTTGCTGCATATCAACTACTGAACTAGTATCCCAATTATCTAATGGTTGGTTAAATGACGAGGCATCATGAAATGCATAAGCCATGTTTGTAACATTTGATGTATCCCATAAATTTATATCTTGATTAAATGAGCTAGCACCATCAAATATATATGACATGTCTGTTACATTAGATGTATTCCATGAACCAATAGGTTTATTAAAATCAGTTGCATATGCAAAAACGCCTCTCATATTGTTTACACTAGATACATCCCATACAGAAATATTTTGATTAAAATCAGCACAATTAATAAACATGGAATCCATATTGATAAGATTACTAACATCCCAGTTGGATATCTCTTGATTAAAGTAGAAGCAACCATAAAACATCTCCCTCATGTTGATTACATTGGAAACATCCCATTGACTGATATCATCATTAAAATAATTATGATTTTTAAAAAGTTCCTGCATATCAGTGACTGAGGAAGTATCCCAATTTGATATATGACCATATGTTGTTTCAGCAGTTACTTGATCGGAAATCCACAAATCAACAGCAGTATTTATATTTGTGTTATCTAATGCTGTTTGAGAGAAACAAAATGTTGAAAAAAAAACAAGAATATACCTAAACATAACTTTAATTTTTAACAATTTAATAAAATTAATTTACAAAACCCCTAATAAATTATACAAGAACGAATAAATTATCATTTAATGGTGTTTCTGCAAAGATTTATTGCTTAAGTATTTTTATTATTTCCGTTTTAAAATAGTTCGACTTCACTCCTCTAGGCTCCACTTTTTATTCCCAAAAATAATTTTTTATTCTTGGGAATATTTTTTTCTAAAAACAACTAAATCCTCCCAAAAAATTATTCGATTTCATCACCTTCGCTTCACAATACTATTCCCAGAATAAAATTTATTGATTATCTTGAACTACAAAAAAAGGGTAAAATAACCCATTTATTAATTTAAAATTAAGACTTTTAAGTAATGAAATATCCAAATTTATTTAAAGCATTTAATATGTATATAGACTTACCTATTAAAGCTTTTGAGATCAGTGGTAGTGCAAATCATAAACAACGAATTGAAAATTTAAAGAAAAAATAACAGAGGCTAACAAAACCTAAACTGCATTAAAACGCAGCTTAGCCAAAACGTTAGCTGCAATTAAATCAAAAAATTAAGTAATGAAAGTTTTACCTAAAGAAATAAATAACAATTATGACTGTTGTAAGGAGCTTAATCCATATGTTTGCAACAGACGGAGGCGCTTAAACGATAGCAACAATTCCCTTAGACACTTTTACAAATGAAGGTGCAAGTACTATAATACTTATTTTTTCACTTTGGGGATTATCACAACTAATTATGGGAATATTTTATGTAATAGTTAGTTGGAGATACAAATCCTTAATACCATTAATGTATCTATTTATCTTTATTGAATATTTAATGCGTTTAATATTAGGAGCTCTAAAACCAATTGAAACTAGCGGGACAGCTCCAGGAGCAATTATAAACTTCATTTTTCCTCCTTTAGTAATTGTTCTGTTTATGTTGTCTTTAAATTCAAAGAAATCTAAAAAGCTGAAAAATGTGGCTAGATAAAAAAGCAGCTAACACTTTATATAGCAAATAGAGCTGTTAGTGGTTTACGAAAGTTCAGTGCTATTTACAAACGACACCAAATCGTTGATTTGGCTTTTAAGAATGAATAAATTAAATACAAAATACAACTCTTTGGCTCAGTGCTTAATCGGAATTTTATTACTTTTAATTTCCGTACTAACCATAGCCTAGCGTTCTCATCAATTAAAAAATGAAAATAAGTCATGTAATATACAAGGTTGATAATTTAAAAAATGGATTCAAACACTTTGAAAGCCAGGGATTTGAAATTGAATACGGATCAAAAAGAAATGCACATAATGCCTTGATTTATTTTTCAGAGGGACCCTATATTGAAATATTAGAAAATGTAAATATTCCACCCTATGCAAAACTATTTTTAAAGCTAATCGGCAAGCATAAAGTTATTGATAGATTGGAACGATGGAATAAGGAGAAGGAGGGTTTTATTGAATTATGTTTAGAGAATTATGATACCGACTTTAAAAAAGAAGAGGAAGTTTTAAAAAAGTATAAGCAAGGTTACTTTGTTACGAAGAGCAAAAGATTAGATCCATCAAATAGATTACTAAAATGGAAACTACTTTTTCCAGAAGAACGGAGAATCCCATTTCTTATGACTTATTTTAATATTGACCCCAAACCAAAAAAAAATAATCATCCAAATGGCATAAAAAAAATTAAGAGCATTTCATATGGTACAAATGCAGGGTTCATTCCAATAGTTAACGAATTATGCGATGATAACATTCTTAATTTATTCATTGGTGATGGGGTTTCAAATTTAGAGTATGAAAAATAACTAAGGAATTGAAAAAGTATTATTTAATGGAGTGATTATATCTAAAATTGGTCTATTTTCATTGAATAAATTAATTCTCAAATCCTTATATAAAAATTCTTCTAGAATTGGAAGCGAGTCTAATAAATGATGGTTGTTTCCAAAACCCTCAGGACACTCTTCAATATCTATAGAGTAACTTATATTACCTGAAATAAGATTGAAATCAACTTCAATCTTATTTTCACAAAATGCTCCCCAATAAGAATAATATGAGTTAAGTAGGAATGTATCCTGATAAAAGCTATAAATGTGACGTTGAGACCATCTCCATCTACTTCCTCCACTATGAGAAATATAAATTTGATTACTATCTATATAAGCCCTTTGAAAAGGATCTCCCATTGCACCTCCTTCATCAGAACCTAAAATAGTTGTACTTGATTTCTTCCACACATTCCATGTTGAATCATTCATTTTTAAAATAATAAGGTCTCTTGGAATATTGTTTTCAGAAGTATCTAAACGGTTAAGTACAAGCATTAGCTCTATATTCTCATCACCATCAAGATCTCCATAAGAGAATTCAATTATTTTAGAATAAATGTCTTTATCGATAGCTTTAATTTCATCAATCTCCAAGGTTTGACTAAAGCCTAATACTGTAAAAAAAGAAAAAAATAGTATTAGTTGTTTCATAAAACAAACTTACTCAATAATTTTTGAAAAAAGTTCGAAATAAGGACCGAGCGGTCCATTTTGAAGCATCGCAAAATTATGAGTAAATCCTTAAAAAGCCCTGTAAATTTATTTGTAAGGGCTTTGTTGGTTTTGGACGCCTTGTGCTGATAAGTTTATGCTAAATAAGAGCACTATTAAGATTATAGTGTTTTTCATGTTATTTTTTTTAATTAAAAAAAAAAATGTAACTTAGTTTCTTAATTTTAAATCAATATCCATGATAAAACGATTTCAACTTATTATAATTATTAGTGCATTGATACTTCCCTTTAATTCATCAAGAGCAGGCACAGAAATACTAGTTGTAGCAAAGGACTCATCAGAAGTAACTGTAAGGAGCATGGAATTTGGGGTAGCACTCAACTCAAACCTTAACATACAGCCAACATGCACAGAAATACTAGTTATAGCAAAGGACTCATCAGTAGTAACTGTAAGGAGCATGGAATTTGGGGTAGCACTCAACTCAGACCTTAACATACAGCCAAGAGGCGAATCTTTTACAAGTATTACACCAGATAGCACACCTGGTATGCAATGGACAAACAAATATGGTTATGTATACATGAGTGCCATGGGATACTCTGTGGCAATTGATGGCTTAAACGAAGCTGGGTTGTCATTTGGAGGGCTTTATCTACCTGGCTACACTGTTTATCAAGATGTTCCAAAGGGAGAAGAATCAAAAGCACTTTGGAACTTGGATTTTGGATTATGGGTACTGGGAAATTTTAGCACTGTTGAAGAAGTAAGAACCGCAGTACAATCAGTCTACGTTTGCTTTTTAGAATCATTTCCAATTCCTAGCCCATTGCACTTTAATGTTACAGATGCCACGGGTAAATCCATAATAATTGAATACACAGCTAAAGGATTAAATATTTATGATAATACATTGGGAGTGTTAACAAACTCGCCTCCTTATGACTGGCAAACAACTAATATAACAAACTACCTTAACCTAACACCAAATAATCCTGAACCCACATCATTTAACGGTAAAACATTCATACCCGTTGGGCAAGGTGCTGGCTTTGTTGGGATACCAGGTGACTGGACACCTCCATCACGTTTCATAAAGTCAACATTAATGTCGCACAATGCAATACCACCCACTGATATTACAGAAGCAGTAAACCTTGCATTGCATTTTATTAACGCAGTTGACATTCCACTTGGAGTATCACGAATGATAACCGATGGAAAAAAAGATTATGACTATACTCAATGGGTAACCATAAGAGACTTAACAAACCGCAGGTATATGTTTAGAACCTACGACAATTTACAAGTTCGTTCCGTAGACCTAAACAAATTAGACTTAAAGGATGGTGCCAAAAAACATGTAATTAAAATCACTGGAGGTGATGGTATTGTAGATATAACACCAAACCAATAGTTACATAGTTTTGTTTGCTATGGGCTCCATAACAAGTAACCTCCTATTTTATAAATTAAATTTGAGTTACCCAATCAGAGTAAAAACATATTTTACTATTAGCTTATATTCTATGAAAACTCAAGACCTAATAACTCATCTGTAAGAAAGTAGATTTACGTAAAAAAGCCTAAAAACGTGTAAAAAACTATCAAAAATGAGCTAAAAAATATCAAAAACTTCTTAAAAATGTCCGAAATGAGTAAAAACGAAATATTGAAATTCAGCTTAAAAGAATATTATTTCTTTATATAATACCTCAGCTTATTATCAAAATACAACTATCTAATTAAGTGATATTATAGAGTTATCAGGTATTTGTTTTTTTATTTAATAACTATTATCTTAGTAAAAATTATAACATTCAAATAATGAAAAAAATAGCAATTATACTCCTGATTTTCGCAACCTTATCTTCTTGCAAAAACGACAACAAAGAATACAATAAGACTTATGACTCCTGGAAAACAGAAATATCACAAATTAAAATTGGACACACTGAAGCACTTTCTATTTTGGATAATTTTGACCAAATTATTTATAACCACAAGAAACGATTAAAAGAATTTACTGCATTCATTAATACTCAGACTTCAAAAGAAATAGAAAATAGCTCTAAATTAGAAGAGGATATCGTAAGTGAAGCTAATATAAACATTAAAAAGCATGAACATTTCATGGTTTTTTTAAATAACTTAAGTGCGCTCCAAGGAATATTTGAAAATAAAATATTTGAGTTATATAGCATATCTAATTTAACTCCATTTCCCCAATTTAATTCTTTAAATCAAGCTACTAAATTTTGGTTAAATGAAAAGAATATTATTAATGATGCCCACAATAAGGCATTGTCAATTACCAAAGAATTAAAAAATCACATATACAATCATCAAAAAGAAATTAAAGAATTTACTGAGAAAATAGAGAAATATAAAATTGAAAAAAAAGCAGTATCTAAATTGGAAGATAATTACAATCTTAATAAAATTAAACACGACCAATTTGTTTTATTCCTAAATAATTTAAAAACAGTTCAACAACAATTTGAAGAAAAATAATGAAAAAACTTATCTATTCTTCCAAAAAGATTTAAAAAACAAACTCTTAAGACTAAACCAGAAAGCAAAAATTCCAGGCAGGTTGGTTTTAGGAGACTTCCCTTTTCCAATACGTTGAATTTGAAGTTCATACCAAGGTAATTCTACACCACCAAGTTGGTCTAAAAACGTAATACCAATTTTTGGGATCGGAGTTTCAAATCGTTGTATGGACCCGTCAAAAATTTGATTAGCCAAATTAGGAAACAAACAAAATGGTCTAGCCAAACCAACGATATCTAAACTATCATCTTCCAAAGCTTTCTCCATTACTGAAACAGAACGAAACCCTCCCGTAAGAAGCAAAGGTGTTTCAATTAATTTTCGTGCTTTTTCAATATAATCTAGAAAATATGCTTCACGCGATATGGTACTTTTCTTTCGATCTCCCTGCATCATAGCTGGACTTTCATAAGTTCCACCAGATATTTCAATTAAATCGATTCCCTCATTCCCAAGAAGATGAATCACTTCCATAGATTCTTCTTCCGTAAATCCACCTCTCTGAAAATCTGCAGAATTAATTTTAATTCCTATCGGATAATTCGAGCCTACTTGACGGCGAATTTCACGATAAATCTCTAAAACAAAACGCACCCTATTAGAAAGAGAACCGCCCCATTGATCAGATCGAATATTACTATTTGGAGAAAGGAACTGACTTATTAAGTATCCATGGGCCCCATGGATTTGACAGCCTGTAAAGCCTGCTTCTTTCATGATTCTTGCGGTATTCCCAAAGCGTTTTATAATATCCCAAATTGCTTCTTCTGTTAATGCTGTTGGCATTTTAAACATCTTGGAAGCACTACCCATATTTAGCGATATCGCAGATGGAGCTACTGTTTCTCTGTTAATTGCTGCAAAAGCCTGCCTACCTGGATGGTTTATTTGTGGCCAAAGATGCACACCAGTTCCTTTCACTGTTTTAGCCCATTCTTTTAACAGCTCAAAATCCTTATAGTCTTCAACTACTACATTACGCGCTTCACCTAGCGCATTTGAGTCTACCATTATATTTCCTGTAATCAGTAATCCTGGATTTCCTTTTGCCCAAACCTGATATGCATTAATTAAACCCTTACTTGGGGCATGGTATCGTGTTCCAAAATTTTCACTCATTGCAGACTTTGCAATTCTGTTTTTTAAAACAGAGCCATTCGGTAACTTAAAAGAAGATGCTATGTTCTTCATTGATTTTTTTTGTAAATATATTTAAAACATAAAATGAAAGGCAAAAAAAGAGTTTCTATTTTACTATTTAATTTTTAGTACCTTTTTATTTTCTGTTTACGTTCATTACAGTAAGCTTAATTCTATCCTACTAAAATACTACGATTTAATTCACTTGTCCCCCTCGATATTATTTACAAGAATAATTTTTTTATTAAATTTTCTAATATCGACAACTTTAAACGAAAAAACCCTCCACTTTGGGAGGGTAATATCATTTTTTTTAAAAATAAATTATAAGAACTACAGTATTAAAGCTTTGTAGATAATTCTGGCAGCATCATAAAGTCATAAGTAGGACGAGTCCATTCAACTAAACATTCATTGTATTTTTGAAAATCATCTTCCCAAGAACCTTCACCATACATTTCTTCATACATATCTACTACGACCCCTTCCTTTCTCTTACCTTCTCTCTCATTTGGATCATTAAATGCTGTGAGAATCCGAACAGTATTGGTGTTTCCTCCAGAGCTCATAACAAAAATCGCTTCTTGTACGTCGGGACGTGCTTTTCTCAACACTTCGGAATGACGCTTTAAATAACGCCAAAAATCTTCGTTATTACCGTTCTTAAGAACACGAGTAAAAGAACGAAAATATTTAGTAGGTCGAGCTTCCTCAAAATTTATTGACAAACTTTTGATTCTTTGCCAAACATATGGGCCTTTTCCAGTTTGAATGTATTTTGCAACATTTTTTTGCCAAAAACTTGACTCTTCTGAACTTAAAGATTTACTATACCAGTCATTTGTTCGGCGAGGCATTATACGCTCATAACGACCGTTTTCAGCTTCAGTCCCAGTCATTAATACTGCAGTATAAGCAGAGTTTTCGGCAGTGTTAAAAAGAGTTGTTTTCTCTGCAATAGCGTTTTCAAGTTTTTGATTCATTCCTTGCTTAGGAGTGTATTCATAGGTAATCCAAAGTTCTGGTTCGTTACTTTCCTGACCATAAACAAAACTGAAGGCAAGTAAAGCCAATAAGTAAAAATAATTTTTCATCTTTTTAATTTAAAAGTTAAATTCAAAAATAACAATTTTAATTGTAAAATAAAACTAATAATACCTTAGTTTACTAAAAATTAGTGTCAATATAATTTTCCAAAAATAAAAGCTGAATCTATCAATTATTAACTGAGTTAAAGTTTAACTAATAATATTACAAATTTATGTAAATATCAAAGTTTAGATAAACTGACTTGGACTTGCCTGACGTTTTAGCACTCTTGATAATAAATAAAATTTTATTTTCCAAAAAGTTTAGCTAAAGCATAAGTCGCTATTAAAAAAAGCCCAATTATCACTAATGTATTCCCTTGAAAAAGACCCAAACCAGTATGTGTGACTTTCATTAGATATCCTATTGATCCAATAAATATACCTACATATTTAATTTTAGAAATCATAATAAAAAAATTAAGTTTAATCAAAAAATCATATTTCCTCAACCAAAAGAGATAAGCAAACATCAAAAGTTAAAAGGATAGTAGAATTATTTTCAAGTAAAATTTCAAAACTATTATCAAATTTTTCTATGTGTAGTATTGATAAAACTGACCCAAGTTTAATTTTTTTCTTATTCAAATAAAGCAATAAATCTTTAGAACTATTTTCTAGTCCGCATAATCTCACCTTTTGTCCTGGTTTAATAGTAGACAAATTCAAATAGTTTACTTTTAAAACTTTTCCGTTTTTATCTGGGATTGGCGAACCGTGTGGATCTAAAGTAGGGAATCCTAAAATTTCATCCATTCTATCAAAAAATAAATTGGAATTAATGTGCTCAATTTCTTCTGCAATATCGTGTACTTCTTCCCATCCAAAACTCATTACTTGAGATAAAAACATTTCTGTTAATCTATGCTTTCTAACAATTAAAGCTCCTAATCTTTTACCCTTAATAGTTAATTTAACTGGCTTATACTTTTCATAAAACAACCAACCTTTTTCTTGCATTTTCTTCACCATATTATTAGCGGTTGGTTTACTTACGTTCATCTTTTTTGATAATTCTGTAATAGAAACATCAATGTTTTCCTGGCTAAGAAAATAAATTGCTTTAAGATAATTCTCTTTCGTTTGTGTTGGCATGTTATCGATTAAAATGTAAAGATAAAAAATATTATCAGAATAAATTTGTTAGATAAGACTAACTTAATATATTTGCATTACAAAACAATATTAGGATCAATGAACTTAAAAACAACTTTCACCCTACTGTTTGTAATGGGCATATTTAGTCTTTCATTCGGACAAGCAGGAATTATTAACGGAACTGTTAATGTGGATAATAATAAACAAGAATTTGTAACCATATCCATATCTACAGATCCAATTCAAGTTGCTAGTACGAATTCAAAAGGATATTTTTATATCGATACAATTCCTTTTGGAACCTATACAATAACAGCAGAATTTGCAGGTTATACAAAAGTTACTAAAACTGTTATTTTAAATGAAAATAATCAAAAATTAGAGTTAAACTTTAATTTAAATGAAAATTTAAATTTACTTGACGAAATTGTGTTAACTGGCTCCAAAACCTATAAAAGACAAACAAATTCAGCAGTAATTGTTGGAATTATAAATAGTGAAACTTTAAATAATATACAAGCTTGTAACTTATCTGAGGGATTAAAATTTCAACCAGGTTTAAGAGTTGAAACAGATTGCCAAACTTGCAATTACACACAATTAAGAATGAATGGAATGGCAGGTGGATATTCACAAATTCTTATCAATGGCCGTCCTATTTTTAGTCCATTAACAGGTTTGTATGGTTTAGAACAATTGCCAACAAATATGATTGAAAAAATAGAAGTGGTAAGAGGTGGCGGTTCTTCATTATATGGTTCTAGTGCTATAGGTGGAACTATAAATATTATTACTAAAATTCCCAAAAAAAACTCGTATGAATTAAATTCTTTTTATCAAAATATAAACGGAAAAGCAGACGATATTGTTTTTAGTGGGAATGCCTCTTTGGTTGCTGAAAATAAGAATTCGGGAGTTGCCTTCTTTTTTAACCATAGAGATAGAGACTGGTATGATGAAAATGATGATAATTATTCTGAATTACCAAAACTTGAAAATACATCATTTGGAACAAACTTATTCTTTTTACCTAAAGACAATCAAAAATTAGAAATTAGCATTAGCAATTTAAATGAATATAGGTATGGTGGAGAAATGGTTGAAAAACCGGCATATTTAACACAACAATCAGAAGAAAGAACTACCAATGTTTGGATGGGAAGTGCCGACTATCAAATGAATTTTAATGATGATAATTCCTCATTTATTACGTATGCGGCTTGGCAAAACACAAAACGGAAACATTATACAGGGATATTCCCAGATCAAGAACCAGAAATCCAAGCACATCTTGAAAACCCTCCTTATGGAACTTCAAACGTCACTACTTTACAAGGAGGATTTCAACTTAATCATAAAGTGTATGATTTTATAAAAGGAACTAATACCTTTATTTTAGGAACCGAATATGTGTATGATGATGTTTTTGATGAAATTTCTACCTATGATTATTTGATAGACCAGACTACCAAAGATATTGGTGCCTTTTTACAAAGTGATTGGGAAGTATCACCTTCTTTAACTTTTCTTTCTGGACTTAGATTGGATAAACACAACTTGATAGATAATTTAGTTTTTAGCCCAAGGCTATCATTGCTTTACAAATATAAGGCCAATACACAATTTAGGCTTAGTTATGGAACAGGATTTAGAGCACCGCAAGCATTCGACACAGATTTACATATTGCTTTTGCTGGTGGTGGTGTTTCACGTATTTTATTATCACCAAATTTAATCCCAGAAAAGTCAAAAAGTTATAGTGCTTCTATAAATTATGATCAACCAACAGAACATTATGTAGCAGGTTTTACATTAGAAGGGTTTTATACAAGATTAAACGATGCCTTTTTTCTTCAACCAATCGGACAAGATGAGTTTGGCGAATTATTCGAAAAACAAAACGGACAAGGAGCAACCGTAAAGGGAGTTACTTTAGAATTAAGAGCCAATTTCGTTAAAAAAATACAATTAGAAACAGGTTTTACCATACAGTCGAGTGAATTTGATAATGCGGTTGAATATATAGAAGGAGTTGAAGCTATTAGAAAATTTACAAGAACACCCAACGATTACGGATACGCAACTTTATCTTTTAAGCCAAGTAAGAAATTTAATGCTAACCTAAATTACGTATATACAGGTAAAATGGTGATACCACATTTTGCAGGTGCACCAAATCAATTGGTCGATGAAATGTATACTTCAGATGCGTTTTCGGAATTAAGCGCAAAGATTGGTTATACCATTGAAATTGAAAAAACACAATCAAACCTAGAATTTTATGGCGGTGTGAAAAATATTTTTAACTCCTATCAATCAAACTTTGATATAGGAAAAAACAGAGATAGTAATTTTGTTTTTGGCCCTTCACTTCCAAGAACTCTTTACGTTGGAATTAAAATGATGTCAAAATAATACTTAGACACAAAAATAAATATAGATAGTTACAGGTTTTAGGTTACAGTTACGGTTAATATTTTAACTCAATTAATAAATGTTAATAGTATATTCATAAACACCTTTCCCTAAAGTATAAATCAATAAGCTTACCTTTGTCCATGGTATAACTTTTAGCCACTATATAAATATGGAACAAGCGGAATTTTTACAACAACATGTATTTTCAGATTTGAAAAATCTGAATGACGGATTTGACCAAGAAGATATTCACTATTTTTCTGAATCGGACTTCGAAACCATTCTTGAACGAGCGGAACATTATGGGATTGGTATTTATGAAATCAAGCCTTTTTTTAATGGAGAAACTTATAAGGTTTCAGGACATTTAGACCATAATAAGAAAGCTACAGACCCAAAATGGTTTAAAAAAGCATTTTTAACCTTTAGAATGGGTCAATCTGGACTTATTTATTCCGCTTCTTATAAAGTTTCTAAAAAACTTTTAGCGAGATAGTCTTTAGGTATCCAAAAGGTGAAACTAGTTAAGGGTATTGAACATTAAAATAAACATGCCAAATTATAATAAACCATTGTTTAAAATTAACCTGCGCCAATTATAGGCTCATTTAAACTCATATCTGAAAATTTTCACAAGGATAACAACTTAAATAGTTTATTCAACCACTTAATTACTTACTTCTAATTTACGTTCCTTCCACATTAAAAGTCCGCCATCCATATCATAAATTTTAGTAAAACCCATTTCTTTTAATCTTAATGCAGCCTGTTTGCTGCCCAATCCTTGATTACAATAAACATAAACAGGTTTGCTTTTATCTAAAGTTTTAACTTTTTCATTAAAATCCTCATTGGTCACACAAATATTTTGCGCTCCTTCTAAATGACTTTCCTTGTACTCTTTTGGAGTTCTCACATCGATTAACTGAATAATATCTTCACTATAAACAGCATCGTAAACTTGTTGCGGTGATATCAATTCAATTTCACCCTTAGCAACTACTTCTTTAGAATTGTTTTTACAAGATTGAAATGCAAACAATACAACAAGTGTAATTAGTAATAGAATCTTTTTCATAATAAATAATTTAATGAGAGTGGCTAAAATTAAACAATGCTTAACAAGCCATTTACTTATTAACGTTCTTTTTATGTAATTGTTACAAAATTGTTAATTAAATCGATTTAAAAATTGTTTTAAGACACCCTATCGTTAGGATGGGTAGTTAAATATTCTTTAGGGAAAAGTAATTTTATATTTTCATAAGAACCTTGTAATGCTTTTTGAGACTTTTCAAAGTTTTTCCATTTTGCCTTTTTTATTCCTTCCTTAGCTTGCGGAACTAATTCTATTTTAGATTCTGTATACATTTCGTACCAATAAGTTATCTTTAGTTTAAATTTACCATTGCGTTTAAACACATGGTATGTCTTTGCGATAAAACTTCTAATTTCCAGGTCCTTCACCCCTGTTTCTTCCTCCACTTCTCTTATTGCAGCTTTTTCAAAAGTTTCTCCTTTTTCTAATACACCCTTTGGAAGATCCCATTTAGAATTACGGTATATAAAAAGTATTTCTCTTTTATTATTATACACTAGTCCACCAGCAGCTTGAACTACAGGTAATTTTTTTTTAAGAAATTTTTCTAGTTTATCTTCATTTTTATGGTATAAGTTAATATAATGTAGGTCTCCTTTTATTATTTGTTTGATCAAATTTTTAAAATTTACAATTTTTAAGGGTATTGCAGTATACTGACTCCCAATATTTTTTTTAGTGGAGAGAATTATTGGTATGTCTTTAACAAAAACTTTATACATTTGCAATATGATTTTAAATAAAGAGACAGCTCAAAAAACTGCCGAATTACTCCTGCAAATTAATGCAATTAAATTACAACCACAAAATCCATTTAAATGGGCTTCTGGATGGTATTCTCCTATTTATTGTGACAATAGAATTACACTTTCATATCCAATTATCAGAAATTACATAAAAGAAAATTTAGCTAAACAGATTGAAGAAATCTATGGTAAACCTGATGTAATAGTTGGTGTAGCAACAGGTGCTATTGGTATTGGCGCATTGGTTGCTGAGGCTTTAAATCTTCCTTTTTGTTATGTAAGGCCAGAAGCAAAAAAACATGGCCGTAAAAATAAAGTTGAAGGACATATAGAAAAAGGACAAAGTGCGATTATCATTGAAGATCTTATAAGTACCGGAAAAAGCAGCTTATTAGCTGTAGAAGCTTTAAAAGAGGCTAAGGTAAATGTCAAAGGTATGGTTGCCATATTTACGTATGGATTTGCAATTGCTGAAGAACACTTTAAGAATGCTAATGTCAATTTACATACACTGAGTAATTACAAAAATTTACTACTTCTAGCTGAAAAATCTAAATACATCACTTCTTCTGAAGCTGAAATTCTATCAAAATGGAGAATTGATCCAGAAAATTGGGGTAAATAATTGGTATTATTTTACTAATTAATTTAATTACAAAAAAAGCAATATGAATTTAACAAGTAAAAAAGTAACCGTTCAAAAATCTGCAGAAACACTTTTTGATTTTTTATGTGATGTGAAAAATTTCGAAAAGCTAATGCCTGATACTATTAGTAAATTTGAAATTATTAGAGATGATGCCTTTATTTTTGCTTTAAAAGGAATGCCAGAAATCGCATTAGAACTAAAAGAAGTAAACAGTCCTATACAGCTGAAATTAGGCGCTATTAGTGACAAAATTCCATTTACTCTCATAGGCAACATTGAGGCTATAAATGAACAATCTTCTGATGTGAGTTTACAATTCGAAGGAAATTTTAATCCAATGATGGCAATGATGATAAAAGGACCTATCACAAAATTTATAGAAACCTTATCAAGTAACTTAGAGAACTTATAATTTTAAAACAACATTTTTATTTCCTTTAATTGATATGAATTCAAAATTTCATTTTCATTTTCAATTACAATTTTCCCAATTTCATTAACGCCTTTTATTTTACCGTTAAAACGATAACCGTCTTTAACTTCAAATACAGAAATCATATCTTTTCTAAAAAGAGATGTTTCATATTTTATTTTCAAATCAGCATAATCGCCTTTATCAAGTTTCGTTAATTGAATTAAAATTTCTTCAATTACAAGTTGTAAAACTTCATTTAAATTAAATTTATTCCCAGTAGTTAATAACATTGAAGTAGCCTGAGGTAGCGATTTAAATTTCTTTTCATTTACATTAATTCCAAGCCCGATAACACTAGAAACGACATTTCCTTGTTTTATCTGATTTTCAATTAAAATTCCTGCCATTTTTTTTGAGCGTGACATTATGTCGTTAGGCCATTTTATAGTAATATTTGGTATTTTATATTTTTTAAAAGCATTTTCTAAACCTAATGAAACCGCATAAGTAATATTAGGTATTTTGTTACTAGGAAGATCTTCAAATCTTTTAAACACGCTAAACAATAGACTTTGTTGTGGAACAGATTGCCAACTAGTCCCATGCTGTCCTCTCCCCTTTGTTTGATTATTTGTGATAACAATAGTTGGATCTTCAAGATGTACCGCCCTACTTAAGTTAAGCAGGTAAGAATTAGTTGAATCAATGGCATTAAGTTTGATTATATCCACTATGAATAAAAAAATGTGTTAATGTAACGTTAGAATAACGTTTAAATAAACAAAAAAATAATAACTTTACACCCTAATAACTTGGGATAAATATATAAATATTGAAAAAAGATAAAGGGACTGATCAACTTATAACACAAATTATAAAAGGGATTGAAGAAGTTAAAGGCCAAGATATTGAAATTCTTGATTTAAGAGACATAGAAAATACTGTTTGTGATTATTTTATAATTTGTAATGGTAATTCAAATACGCAGGTAAATGCGATTGTCAATTCAATACAAAAAATAGTAAGTAAAGCTATACAAGAAAAACCTTGGCATGTAGAGGGAAGTAATAATGCCGAATGGGTATTATTAGACTATGTCCACGTAGTAGTACATGTATTCCAAAAACAAATTCGGGAGTTTTACAATATCGAAGGATTGTGGGGCGATGCAAAATCAGTTATCATAGAAACAACAACTAAAAAACAAGAAGCCTAATGGCAAACAATAATAAAAAATCGGAATTAAAAAACCCAAAATTTAATAGTTACTGGATTTATGGAGCTATAATTATTGTGTTTATAGCCTTGAATGTTTTTGGTGGTGGAAGTTGGTCTCAACCAAAAAAAACTACTCAAGGAGAATTTGAAACTCTTTTAAGAGATGGAGATGTTGAAAAAGTTGAAATTGTTAATCGTAAAATTGCCAAGGTATATCTTACCCCAGAAGCAAAAGACAAAGAAAAACACACAAAAAACAAAAAGGGATCTAATTTCTTGTCTGATGGAAAGCAGGCTTCTTACCAATTTGAATTTGGAGACTTACAAAATTTTGAAAATAGCCTTGATAAAATAAAATCTCAAGATAATTTACAAACGACTGTTGTATATGAAACCGACAACAATGTGATGAGTGAAATATTGATTTCACTACTTCCATTTGTTATCATCATAGGAATTTGGATATTTATTATGAAAAGAATGTCTGGCGGTGCTGGAGGAGGTGCTGGAGGTCAAATTTTTAATATTGGGAAATCAAAAGCAAAATTGTTCGATCAAGATACAGACGTTAAGACAAGTTTCAAAGATGTTGCGGGTCTTGAGGGAGCCAAAGAAGAAGTACAGGAAATAGTAGATTTTCTAAAAAAACCTGAAAAATATACTTCTTTGGGAGGAAAAATACCTAAAGGAGCACTATTGGTAGGTCTTCCTGGTACTGGTAAAACTTTATTGGCTAAAGCTGTTGCAGGAGAAGCAAACGTACCTTTCTTTTCTTTGTCAGGTTCAGATTTTGTAGAAATGTTTGTTGGTGTTGGAGCGTCTAGAGTTCGTGATTTATTTAAACAAGCAAAAGAAAAATCTCCATCTATTATTTTTATAGATGAAATCGATGCCATTGGTCGTGCTAGAGGAAAGAATAACATGTCTGGATCTAACGACGAAAGAGAAAACACGCTAAACCAATTACTAACTGAAATGGATGGTTTTGGTTCAGATTCTAATGTAATCGTTTTAGCTGCAACTAACAGGGCTGATGTATTGGATAAAGCATTAATGCGTGCTGGAAGATTTGACAGACAAATTTATATTGACCTACCAGATGTTAGAGAACGTAAAGAAATATTTGAAGTCCATCTTCGTCCCTTGAAGGTTGATGAAAAATTAGATACCGATTTCTTATCAAAACAAACACCTGGTTTTTCTGGAGCAGATATCGCTAATGTTTGTAATGAAGCTGCGCTAATAGCAGCTAGAAATGATAAAAAAACTGTTGAAAAACAAGATTTCTTGGATGCTGTAGATAGAATTGTAGGTGGTTTAGAAAAGAAAAATAAAATAATCTCTCCAAAAGAAAAAGAAGCAATTGCTTTTCATGAAGCTGGTCATGCAACCGTAAGTTGGATGTTAGAACATGCTGCTCCTTTAGTAAAAGTTACTATTGTTCCAAGAGGGAAATCTTTAGGAGCTGCCTGGTATTTACCCGAAGAACGTCAATTGGTTAAACCAAATCAAATGTTGGACGAAATGTGTGCAACACTTGGAGGAAGAGCGGCAGAAAAGGTAATATTTAACGAAATATCAACTGGGGCACTTAGTGATCTTGAAAAAGTTACCAAACAAGCAAGAGCTATGGTAACGATTTATGGTTTAAATAAAAAAATCGGTAATTTAACTTATTATGATTCCTCAAGTGGAAACGAATATGGTTTTACAAAACCCTACAGTGAAAAAACTGCTGAACTTATCGATGAGGAAATTTCAAAAATGATCGAAGAACAATATCAAAGAGCTATCAGTATTTTAAATAAGCATAAAGATAAATTAACTGAACTGGCAACGGTATTATTAGATAAAGAAGTTATTTTTAAAGATAACCTTCAGAAAATATTTGGGGACCGCCCTTATTCTAAATTAGAAACTAACGCTATAAAAGATACTTCTAACGATGTAAATAGTGAACTAATTGAAGATGATAAAAGTGAATCTATTTTAAAGGAGAAAAAGAATAAATTATAGTTTATTTCATTCATGTTTGTGCTTATTAAATTAAGCTAAAATAATACCTATTAAACATAGATTTTATATATTTGAATTATAAGTAACATAAAGTCTTTAATAAATAGCAAATGAATCTGCTTAGAAAAATTTTTGGAAAAAAACCAAAGTCAGAAATTTCCATAAATGAATCTGAAGAAAGTAGTTATTTCCCAAAAGACGGTGCGCCAATAGATGAAAAATTCACCTATATTTTCAATAAAAATGGTGGGAAATTCCTTTATTGCTTATCTATGGATGAAGTATTGGAATCATTTCAAAATATACTTGAAGAAAATAAAATTGCTGAGGAAGACATTTACTGTATCAATCAACAGTTGGGTTCTAAATTTAATTCAAATAAGTTTAATTTTAAAAAAGAAAAAGAGAATTCTTTTTTCCTAACTACTTGTGAATCTTTAATTGCAAAAAATGGATCTATATTATTCTCATCCAATCAAATAAAAGAAAAAAAATTAAACGAATTACCCTCGAAATTTATAGTTTTTGCAACTACTAGTCAGTTAACTGATACAATTAGTGAAGGGATGCGGAAAATTAAAAATCAAAGTAAAAATCTTATTCCAAGTAATATAACCACCATACAAGATTTTGAAACCAATAAAGAAAAGGATTTTATGAGTTATGGAAGTAGCACAAAAAACTTATATTTGTTGCTACTCGAAGATTTATAATTTATGAAAGAAGTTATTATTCGGTTGTTATCTGGAGTAATTTATATTTCAATTATTTTATTTTCACTATTCATGGCACGTGAATGGTACATCGGCTTACTATTCATTCTTGCGATTATCACTTTAAATGAATTTTTAAAACTGTTAAATTTAAGAGGAACAATCGCTTATATCATTCTTGCTGTTTCATTTTATTTTTTAGCTTATAAGTTAATAAATAGTGTGTTAATTTTAATTTTATTGTCAGCAACTATTTTAATAAATCTATTTTTAATTAGAGATGTAATGGTCTTGAATAAAATATCCTTGTTAAAATCAAAACGTTATTTATATATTATATTTTACATTATTAGTGGGTTTGTTTTTTTAGCACTAATTCCTTTTACTAATAAAGTTTTTGAACCAAAAATAATATTAGGCATTTTTATATTTGCCTGGACCAATGATACTTTTGCTTATTTAATTGGGAAAGGTTTTGGAAAAAGAAAACTAATGGAAAATATATCTCCTAAAAAAACGATTGAAGGTTTTTTTGGGGGTATGGCGGGGGCTCTTTTTGCAAGTTTTATTTTTTTTAAGTTCACACCAATATCTGAATACAATCTAATATTTTGGTTATTTTTGGGTTTATTAGTTTCTGTTTTAGGGACAATTGGTGATTTAATTCAGTCAAAATTTAAAAGACTAGCTGGAGTAAAAGATAGCGGAAACATCATGCCTGGTCACGGTGGTGTTTATGACAGGCTTGACAGTATTATATTTGCGAGTCCATTTATTTATTTGTTTATAATTATAATAAATTATGTTTCATAAAGAAGGGTTTAAAATTATTACTATTGTTTTTTTAATAAGTGCAATTTTAGCAGTTTCTGCTCACTTCTTAATCGATAATGAATACCTAGAAAAAGGAGTTTTATTAATTATTTTAATAGTACTGTTTCTAATTCTTCAGTTTTTTAGAAACCCAAAAAGAGATTTTAAATTAAATACAAGCCAAGTTTTGTCTGCTGTTGACGGTAAAGTTGTGGTTATTGAAGAGGTTTTTGAAAAAGAATATTTTAAAGATAAAAGACTACAAATTTCTGTATTCATGTCACCCTTAAATGTTCATGTAACAAGGTATCCGATTAGTGGAAGTATTGTGTATAACAAATACCATCCTGGTAAATTTTTAGTAGCATGGCACCCAAAATCCTCAGAAGAGAACGAACGTACTTCTGTAGTGGTTAAATCTTTAAAATTTGGAGAAATAATGCATAGACAAATCGCTGGTGCTGTTGCCAAAAGAATTGTAAATTATGCAGAAGAAGGTCAGGAAGTTTTCCAAACTTCTGATAGTGGTTTTATAAAATTTGGTTCACGTGTAGATATTTTTTTACCTTTAGGTACGAAAATAAATGTGAAGCTTAATCAAAAAGTAAAAGGAGGAATTACGGTATTGGCAAACAATGACAACTGAAGAATTAGAAATAGTATTTAGAAAAGCTGTTAAAAGCGTTAACGATCATAAAGATCCTTTTCCTGCAGATTTATTATTGCGTTTGTATTCTTTTTATAAAATTGCTACTAACGATCAAGATACCCCAAGAAGTAAAACACCTTTAATTAATGCTTTTAAAACAAATGCACTATTTCAAACACAAGGTTTAACTCCTGATGAAGCCAAAGAACATTATATTGAGTGTGCAAAGCACTATTTTTTATATCGAAAATAATTAAATATGATGATTCATCATATAGGGCAAAATAATTCTATTTTAAATAAATTTATTGCAGAAATTAGAGACGTTTCTATTCAAAAAGATTCACTTCGATTTAGAAGAAATATAGAACGTATAGGCGAAGTTCTGGGATATGAACTCAGTAAATTTGTAAGGTACAATAACAAGAGTATTATTACTCCATTAGGAATTAAAAACATCCATCTCCCAACTAATAAAATAGTAATATGTTCTATTTTACGAGCTGGTTTACCTTTGCATCAAGGCTTATTAAATTATTTTGATGACTCAGAAAATGCTTTTATTTCAGCATACCGACACCACCCAAATCAAGATAATAATTTTGAAATCAAAGTTGAATATTTTGCAGCTCCTTTATTAAAAGGTAAAACCCTATTATTAGCAGATCCCATCTTAGCAACTGGTCAGTCTTTAGTTGCAGTTTATGAAGCTGTCAAAAAGCAAAGAACCATTGGTGATATTCATATTGTTTCTGTTATTGGCAGTACTGAAGGAATCGATTTTATCAAATCTCATTTTCCTGAACACACACACCTTTGGATTGCTGCAATTGATGATGAACTAAACAGCAAGGGTTATATTGTCCCTGGATTAGGTGATGCAGGTGATTTGGCATTTGGATCAAAACTTTAACACCCTAACTTATTAATGAAATACACTCCTTTTTTAAATTATATTAAAAATTTCGTAGACTTAAATGAAAAAGAAATAACTTTTTTACGTTCATATACCAATTATAAAAAATATTTTAAAGGTCAATACATAGTTAAGCAAGGTGAAGTTTGTAACCACACCAACTTTATTATCTCTGGATGTACTGAAAATTTTTACATGGATCAAAAAGGTCAAGAACATATCGTAACGTTTGCAATTGAAAATTGGTGGTCGTCAGATATTAGTAGCTTTATAACCCAAAAACGTTCGGACTTTAATGTTAAGTGTCTCGAGGATACAGAAGTCATTCAATTTACCTGTCAAAATCAAGATGAAATTTTTAAAAATATTCCGAAAATGGAAACACTTTTTAGAAAATTATTAGAAAAAGCGCTGGTCTCTTCACAAAAAAGAATTGTCAATAATTTTAGCCTCTCTGCAAAAGATCAATATATATATTTTAAAAATCAATATCCCAACATAGAGCAAAGAGTTCCTCAATACAAGGTAGCCTCTTATTTGGGTATCACAAAAGAATTTTTAAGTAAAATTAAAGCGCAGTTAGTTAAGAATAAATCGTAAGCCAGTTATTTTGATTTGTTAATCTAGTTTATTTTTTAAAAAAATATTCTTTTTCATATTTGTAGTCTAAAATATAAACCAAATTTAAAATGAAAAACAAATTTAAAAAATTATTAGCATTACTATTGATTGTTTTTGGCAGCTATTCTTTTACAACAGTATTGAACGAAAAAATAAACATCAATATCGATAAAAGCAACTTGCATTGGAAAGGTTTCAAAGTAACTGGTTCTCACGAAGGAAATTTAAAATTTAAATCAGGAACATTGACTTTTACAGAAGATGGAAAGTTAGTTGATGGAACATTTCTAATCGATATGAAATCTATGGGTTGTACAGATCTAGAAGGTGAATCTAAAGATAAGCTCGATGGACATCTAAAATCAAAAGATTTTTTTGGAACCAATGAACATCCAAGTGCTACCTTACAATTCAAAGAAATAACAGTAAGTGGCAAAAATTCTTACAGAATTAAAGGTGATTTGACCATCAAAGGAATTACGAATAGTATAGAATTTGATTTTTCAATTTATGGCAGAAAGGCAACTGCAGTTTTAAAAATTGATCGAACTAAATACGATATAAAATACGGGTCAAGCTCATTTTTTGATGGCTTAAAAGACAAAGCTATTTATGATGATTTTGACATAAAAGTAGATTTAGAATTTTAATACAACACTATAATATGAAAAATACAGATAGACCAAAATGCGGTTGTGGTAATACCCAAGATAGTAACGGATATTGTGATGGTTCTCACCAAAACAAAAAAAAATAAGACTTGTATAAAAATGCAACGTAAATTTAAAAAAACCCTTAATATATAAGGGTTTTTTTATAATTGTAATCCTTCTAAACTTCTTTTTATAGTTTCAATTTTTGATACAGCATCTGCTTCTTTTTGACGTTCGATTGCTACAACATTATCTGGAGCATTATTAACAAAACGTTCATTGCTTAATTTACCTTGTATACTTTTTAAAAATCCTTGAGTGTATTTTAATTCTTCTGAAAGTTTTACTATTTCATCTTCAATATTTATGGAACCCTTCATGGGGATAAAATATTCATTAGATTTAACCCTATAAGTTAAAGCACCATCTATTTTTTCAGAAATGTAATTTAATTTTTCAATATTACCCATTTTCTTGATTACAGAATCAAAAGATTTAGCAGCATTAATATTATTTATAACTGATAAACTTATCGTTTCTTTAAATGATATATTTTTCTCTTTTCTAATCGTTCTAATTCCTGAAATAACTTCGGAAGCAATTTCAAAATCTTTTAAAACAGTATCATCAACTGCTTCTATAGAGGGATATCTTGAAACAATTAAAGCTTCATCTATCGATCTATCTGATATTTGATGCCAAATTTCTTCGGTAATAAAAGGCATAAAAGGATGTAATAATTTTAAATTATTTTCAAAAGCATTGATAATGGCATCAAATGTTTTTCTATCCATTGGTTGTTGGTAACCTGGTTTTACCATTTCTAATAACCAAGAACAGAAATCATCCCAGACTAACTTGTAAATAGTCATCAATGAATCTGAAAGGCGGTATTTTGAAAAATGATCTTCCATTTCAGCAAAAGCACTTTGAAATTTAGAGTGATACCATTCTAATGCAATTTTACTAGACTCTGGCTGCTCAATACTATCACTTAGCTCCCATCCGCTAACTAATCGATACGCATTGATTATTTTATTCCTAAATGCTTTCCCTTGTGCCAACTTAGTTTCATCAAACAATAAATCGTTTCCAGCACCAGAACTTAGTAGCATCATTCCAGCTCTTACTGCGTCTGCGCTATAATCCTCAATCAATTTTAAAGCATCAGGAGAGTTTCCTAATTGTTTAGACATTTTTCGCCCTTGATTATCTCTTACTATCCCTGTAAAATATACATTATTAAAAGGCTTTTTATTTCTAAATTCATAACCTGCAAATATCATACGTGCTACCCAAAAGAATATAATATCTGGACCTGTAACTAAATCATTGGTTGGATAATAATAATTAATTTCTTTATTATCTGGGTTTCTAATTCCATCAAAAACAGCTATTGGCCATAACCATGAAGAAAACCAAGTATCAAGAGCATCTTGATCTTGTTTTAAATCTTCACTTTTCAATGTTGAATTTCTAGTTTTATCTCTAGCAATTAACAATGCTTCTTCCATATTCTCTGCAACTACAAAATCTTCTTTAGCATCGCCATAATAATAGGCTGGAATTTGTTGTCCCCACCATAATTGACGTGAAACATTCCAATCTCTAATATTCTCCAACCAATGACGGTAGGTATTTTCTATTTTTTTTGGAAATAATTTAATTTCTTCTGTTTCCAATACTGCTTTTAATGCAGGTTTCACCATCTCATCCATCTTCAAAAACCATTGATCTGAAAGTCTTGGTTCAATTACTGCTTTTGTTCTTTCTGAAGTACCTACTTTATTTAAGTGGGTTTCAACTTTTAAAACACAACCTAAAGATTTTAATTCTTCATATATTTGATCTCTTACAACAAAACGATCTTTCCCTTGATAATGCAATCCGAAGCTATTTAAGCTAGCATCTTCATTAAAAATATCAATTACTTCAAGCTTGTGTTTATCACCTAAAGCTTTATCATTTATATCATGAGCTGGAGTTACTTTTAAGCAACCTGTACCAAACTCTACATCTACATAATCGTCTTCGATGATTGGAATAACACGATTACAAATAGGAACAATCGCTTTTTTTCCTTTTAAATGCGTAAATCTTTCATCCTTAGGATTGATACAAATAGCGGTGTCTCCTAATATGGTTTCAGGACGTGTAGTCGCAATTGTGAGTGTATCGTTGGTATCTTCAATTTTATAATTTATATAGTATAATTTTCCTTTTTGTTCTACATATTCAACTTCTTCATCCGATAAGGTTGTTTTGGCTTCTGGATCCCAATTAACCATCCTAAATCCTCTATAAATTAAGCCCTTATTATAAAGATTCACGAAAGTTTTTATAACAGATTCACTCATGTCATCATCCAAAGTGAATTTTGTACGATCCCAATCACAAGAACAGCCTAATTTTTTTAATTGTTCTAAAATTACTCCACCATATTCATCAGTCCAATCCCAAGCATGCTTTAAAAATTCATCTCTAGATAAATCGTTTTTATCAATTCCCTGTTCTTTTAATTTCGCAACCACTTTTGCCTCTGTTGCAATAGATGCATGATCCGTGCCAGGTACCCAACAAGCATTTTTACCTTGTAAACGAGCACGACGAATTAATACATCTTGAATGGTATTGTTAAGCATATGTCCCATATGTAAAATACCTGTCACATTTGGAGGTGGAATTACGATACTATAAGGCTCTCTTTCATCAACTTCTGAATGAAAATAGTTATTTTCAATCCAATAATTATACCATTTATTTTCAATATTTTGAGCATTATATTTCACTTCTAAAGCCATTTTGGTCTGATATTTGAATAGTAAATAGCAAAAGTAAGTATATCCTTATGATTATAAAAGTGAATGATATACTTTGCGTGATGTTTTAAAGTTAACTACTTTAGCATTAAATAAAAATATTTGATATGAAAAAAATAGTAATTATTGCATTAATCGCTTTTGTAGGATTAGTACAGCAAGTAAACGCACAAGCAAAAATTGAATTTAAAACAGACATTATTGACTATGGCGAAATAGCAAAAGGAAGCGATGGATTAAGAGTTTTTGAGTTTACAAACACTGGTGACGCACCTTTAATTGTAAGTAATGTAAAATCATCTTGTGGATGCACTGTTCCTTCAAAACCAAAAGGACCAATAGCACCTGGAGAATCTAGTACTATCGAAGTAAAATATGACACCAAAAGAATTGGGCCTATTAGAAAAACGGTAACCGTTTATTCCAATGCAGATCAACCTATTTTTTCTTTAAAAATCAAAGGAAAGGTTCTAGCAACTGGTGGTGATAATGGTAAGAGTGTTTTAGAGAAAACAAAATAAATTTATTCTAATTAGAATTAAAAGGGATGTTATTTTATAATAACATCCCTTTTTTTAGTTTAAAACAGGGATGTTAAAATAAATGTTTTTCTAGTAATTTTATTGTTTCTTTTAATTTTCATAGTAATTCTCTTACCTGCTTTAGAAGAGAACAAGCCAATAATCTGATATAAATTATATTGATAAGCTCGAGTTCCATTTACGGATAGTATCTCATCACCTACTTTTATACCCGCTAAATAAGAAGGTGATTCTTTTCTGATTTCTGAAACAACATATTTTGGTTCAAGAGAAAAATCATAAGTAGAGGAAACGGTAATCTGTGTTGCTCCATCAATTTCATTTGATCTATTTTTAAAAGAATCTCGTTTATTCTTTATTAATACAAGACCATCATGCTTAATTGTTAATCCACTCATATTATAGTAAAATGGATCCTTAAATTTATTATTCTTTTTTAAGCTTATTTTTTTTAATGGATAATTCATTACAATGGTAAATCTATTTAACAATTCTCCTCCAATACTGCCATCTCTTTCTTTAAATAGTTCAATATTTTCTATCGATTCTTTATTTGGGAATGCAACTTTTATATTGGTCATTTCAAAATTACCAATACTCATTTTAGGTATTTTGGATCGTTTACCAAAAATATCTCCACTCAAACCTTGACCAAGAAAATCATCAAACCATTTATTTTTAAGTTTTATTTCAAGAATAGAGTTATCAAATAACCAAATGGCATCACTAGATCCAGAATCTATAAGTAAGGTAAAAACATCACTCTCATTTTCATAGATATTCGTAACATTTAAATATGGTTTTTTATTGTGAAAAGTTAAATCAAAAACTTCACATTTTTTACATTCTTTTTCGACGTAGTTTCCTGGTGCATACAAAAATATTTTCCTTGTGTTATAGTTTGTTTTAACTACTAAATTTTTAAAAAGATCGTAACCTATGATTCCATGAATTGGTATTCCCATTCGTTTGGAAAGACTAAGTGATTTATCAAAAACAACAAAGATTGTATGGTTAACATCTGTAACCTTACCAATCTTTATTCTATTAAGACTACTTTTTAAAGCTGGAATACTACCTCCTTCTCCTAATCCTCTTAAACGAATAAGTTTTGAATCGTTAAGCGCTAAAGAATCAATCTCAGACAAACTAAACATTATGGTTGAGCTTACTCCAGTATCTAATAAAAAAGTAAGTTTTGTTCCGTTAACTTCAACAGGAATTACCACCAAATTATTAATTAATTTAAATGATATTTTATCTTTTTTTTTGTCTTCAGGAAAAAAAAAACCGCTTTGAGCAATTCCCTTAGTTGTTAAACATAAAAGAATACTTAATAGAATGATTTGGTGATTTATTTTAAAAGATGTTTTAATATTGTTAATATAAGTAATTTTATTAAAAGACTCCCTAAGAGAATTGAAATTTAAGAATTATTTTGCAACTTTGCTTTTAAATACATAACGATGCCATCAATATCTTCTAAAGGATTAAAAATGCCAGAATCACCAATTAGAAAATTGGTCCCATATGCTGAAAAAGCAGCTAAATCCGGCAAAGAAATATATTATTTAAATATTGGTCAGCCCGATATTAAATCGCCAAAAGTTGCATTGGATGCTGTGGCCAATCATCAACTTGAGACATTAGCTTATAGCCGCTCAGAAGGCTCAGAAGAATATCGTGAAAAAATTGCTGCATACTACAATCGAAATAATATACCAGTAGTTGGCAACGATATTATTGTAACCACTGGAGGAAGTGAAGCATTATTATTTGCCATGGGAACCATTTGTGATCAAGGTGATGAAATCATAATTCCTGAGCCTTTTTATGCAAATTATAATGGATTTGCCACTGCATCTGGAGTAAATATTGTACCGGTAATTTCAAAAATTGAAGATAATTTTGCGTTACCTGCTATTTCAGAATTCGAAAAATTAATTAGCCCAAAGACCAAAGCAATTATAATTTGTAACCCTGGTAATCCAACTGGTTATTTATATTCAAAAGAAGAAATAAAAAAACTGACTTCTATTGTATTAAAACATAATTTATTTTTAGTCGCAGATGAAGTTTATCGTGAATTCACGTATGATGGAGAAGCTCATTATTCAATTTTACAAGAAGAAAGTCTTGCAGATAATGGAATTATTATAGACTCTGTATCTAAACGATATAGTATGTGTGGTGCTCGCATAGGATGTTTAGTTTCAAAAAATAAAGAAGTTATTTCAACTGCTTTAAAATTTGCTCAGGCAAGATTAAGTCCACCCACTTTTGCACAAATTGCCAGTGAAGCAGCTTTAGAAACACCACAAAGTTATTTTGATGAGGTAATTTTAGAGTATAAAGATCGAAGAGATACATTAATTAATAAATTAAGGGAAATTCCTGGTGTAAAAGTTGGAGTTCCAAAGGGGGCATTTTATTGCATTGTAGAACTACCTGTTAAAAATAGTGACAATTTTTCACAATGGTTATTGGAAGAGTTTGATTATAATGGAAGAACAATAATGGTGGCTCCTGCTGCAGGATTTTATTCTTCTAAAAATACTGGATTAAATCAAATTAGAATTGCTTATGTACTTAAAAAGGAAAGCTTAATAAATGCAGTGGAAATTTTAAAACAAGCCTTAAAAAAATACCAAGATTAATGCATATTGAAGAACATAAATCTTTAAAAACATACAACACTTTTGCAATTGATTGTAGTGCGCGATATTTTGCTTCTATTCAATCAATTAGTGACTTAAAAAAAGCATTAAAATCTAAAATTCATTCTGAAATATTTATTTTAGGAGGAGGTAGTAACCTGCTTTTAACTAAAGATATTGATGCGTTAGTTATTCACATAAATATTAAAGGAATTGAAATTTTATCTGAAAATAAAAACACCATATCTCTTAAAGTTATGGCTGGAGAAAACTGGCAAGAGTTTGTTGAATATTGTATCGATAATAATTATGGAGGTGTTGAGAATTTATCCTTAATTCCAGGAAATGTTGGTACAGCACCTATTCAAAATATTGGTGCCTATGGAGTTGAATTAGAAGATGTTTTTAATAGCTGTAATGCCATTTCTTTAAACAACCATTCAGAAAAAAAATTCACTAAAGATGCATGTAAATTTGGTTATCGAAGTTCTATATTTAAAAATGAACAAAAAGATGAATTTATCATAACAAGTGTAATTTTTAATTTAACAAAGACCAAGCACAATAAAAATATTGGGTATGGAGCTATTAAAGAGGAATTAAATAATCTTCAAATAGAAAATCCAACCCTAAAAGAAATATCGGAAGCAGTTATAAAAATTAGGAAGTCCAAATTACCAGATCCAAAAAAATTAGGTAATAGTGGAAGTTTTTTTAAAAATCCAATTATTAATAATCTTGAATTTAAAAAATTTCACAGAAACTATCCAGATGCTCCTTATTACAAAATATCAAATTCAGAATATAAAATTCCAGCTGGCTGGCTAATCGAGCAATCCGGATTTAAAGGAAAGCGAATTGGTGATGCTGGTGTTCATAAAAAACAAGCATTAGTATTAGTAAACCATGGAAATACAACGGGAAAAGAATTAGTATCCCTCTCTAAAAAAATACAAACCAAAGTGAAAGAAGAGTTTGGAATCTTTATCAGTCCTGAAGTTAACATTATTTAGTAAATTGTTAATACTAGTATAAATAGCTAAACAAAAAAGATAATTTATCTTTTACAATTCTATAAAAACATCATCAAAGAAATCAAAAACTACTCAAATCAATATTAAAAAAGTAATAAAGATTGTATTTTTGTTTTTTAATTATTTGCTATGGGAATCTATATACTAACTATTGCATTATTACTTCTTGCATTTGCAGGAATAGCTATAAAAATATGGGCTCAAAAAGATGGTGAATTTGGTGGTACTTGCGCAAGTCAAAATCCTTTTTTAAATAAAGAAGGTGAATCTTGTAGTTTTTGTGGAAAAACACCTGAACAATTTGAAAATTGTTCTGAAGAACCCAATAAATAGTTTTTTTGCAACTAAGGTATTAATTTACCTCCTTATTTTGTATTAATTTTAATTGTAGTGATTTTTTACTTTTAATAAAAATATTTTTTGAGTTTTATCAGTATTAGTTTTCATTATTTTTGATTAAAAAAAACCATTAAATCCAATAAAATTAAAATTATCCATCCAATTTATCGCAGTCTATAAACTATTAAAAGAAAGGTGAAAAGTTTTGATTTACTGGTTTCCATTTTTAAAAAATAATTTTTTTATTTTTTTTAATTAAATACATTTATTTCAACTAGCTCGTCAAAAACAGCTTTATGGAAATAACAAAAAAAAATATTATAATTCAGATTCGAAAAGCAAAAGAAGGCTCACAAATAGCTTTTAATTTTTTGTTAGATTATTATTGGAATGATGTTTATCGCTTTCAATTAAAAAGAGTTCAAAACGAATATGAAGCAGAAGATATAACAATTGAAAGTTTTTCCAAAGCGTTTGATAAAATCCATACTTTTAAGGATGAGTTTGAGTTTGGCACTTGGTTAATTACTATTTCTAAACATATTCAGATCGATAAAACAAGAAAAAAAAATGCTTCCATACATTCTCAATCTTCAACTACTTCAGATGAACAAGTAAAAAGAATCCCAGATGACTCTCCAACACCTGAAGATAAGCTAATTACTAAACAAAATTTAGCAGAATTATTAAATTTTATAAAACTATTAAAACCACATTATCAGGATGTTATCAATCTACGTTATTTTCAAGAAATGAGTTATTTAGAAATTTCTAAAAAACTTAATGAACCTCTTAATAATGTAAAGGTAAGATTACTAAGAGCGAGGAAATTATTAGCAGAAATCATAAAAGAAAATAACTCAAATTGAAATTTTACTACAAAAAAATTAGCGTTATTTTCTATTTATTAGATTAAATACAAGCATCTCTAATCTATTAAAATCTATTTGAGCTGAAGTAGATTTTGGGTTTGGACTTCTTTGAGTTTTATAAGAATAATATCATGAAACTTCTTATCTTTGTTCTTAATTATGAGAATAGAAACTGCAGAAAAAAAACAATTTACTCCGAAGCCAAAATGGCTTAGAGTAAAGCTTCCAACCGGTAAAAAATACACCGATTTAAGAGGACTGGTTGACAAATACAATCTAAATACCATTTGTACATCTGGCAGTTGTCCAAATATGGGCGAATGTTGGACTGAAGGTACTGCTACTTTTATGATTTTGGGTAATATTTGTACCCGTTCTTGTGGCTTTTGTGGTGTTAAAACTGGCAGACCAGAAACAATAGACTGGGATGAACCAGAAAAAGTAGCAAGATCTATAAAACTCATGAACATTAAACATGCGGTAATAACTTCAGTAGATCGAGATGACTTAAAGGATATGGGATCTATACTCTGGGCAGAGACTGTAAAATCTATTAGACGCATGAACCCAAACATAACCTTAGAAACATTAATTCCCGATTTTCAAGGCAATACCACTAATATTGATCGCATATTAGCAGTACATCCAGAAGTTATTTCTCATAACATGGAAACTGTTAAGCGTCTTTCTCGAGAAGTAAGAATTCAAGCAAAATACGAAAGAAGCCTAGAAGTGTTAAATTACCTAAAAAAACAAGGAGCAAAAAGAACTAAAAGTGGAATTATGCTTGGTCTTGGTGAAACTGAAGAAGAAGTTATTCAAACAATAAGAGACTTAAGCAAGGTAAATCTTGATATTATTACAATTGGACAATATTTACAACCTTCTAAAAAACATTTGTCTGTTAAAGAATTTATTACTCCTGAACAGTTTAAAAAATACGAAACTATTGGATTAAAGTTAGGATTCCGTCATGTAGAGAGTGGAGCTTTGGTACGTTCATCGTACAAAGCTCAAAAACACCTTACTTAATTTTACATTAATGGCGAAAACTATTCAAATTGGAATCAATGGTTTTGGAAGAATAGGAAGAACTCTTTTCAGATTATTAATAAACCATCCAACAATAAACGTTAACATGGTTAATGATATTTCAGATGCACATACATTGTGTCATTTATTGAAATATGATAGTATTCATGGTGTTTTAAAAGAAGAAATCAAAGCTACAAATAACGATATTTCAATTGCGAATCAAACCATTCGTTTTTCTTCAGAAAAAAACATAAAAAAAATAGATTGGGGCAACTTAGATTTTGTTATCGAATGTTCTGGAAAATATAAAACTAGAACGCTATTACAAAATCATATTACTAATGGCGCAAAGAAAGTTATACTTTCAGTTCCACCAGAGGATGAAACTATAAAAACGATTGTCGTTGGCGTAAATGATTCCATCATAAATTCTGAAGACTTTATTATATCTAATGCTTCTTGCACAACCAATAATGCAGCTCCAATGCTTCAGGTCATCAATGAATTATGTGGCATAGAGCAAGCATATATCACTACTGTACATTCTTATACAACAGATCAAAGTTTACACGATCAACCTCATCGAGATTTAAGAAGAGCACGAGCAGCAAACCAATCTATCGTACCTACTACTACAGGAGCTGCAAAAGCTTTGACAAAAATCTTTCCTGAACTTGAAAATGCAATTGGAGGATGCGGAATTAGAGTACCAGTTCCAAATGGTTCCTTAACCGATATTACCATAAATGCTAAAAGAGAAATTAGTATTTCTGAAATAAATAATGCTTTTAAAAATGCCTCAGAAACACATTTTAAAAACATAATTCAATATACCGAGGACCCCATAGTATCTATAGATATAAAAGGAAACAACCATTCTTGTATTTTCGATACTGGTATGACTTCAGCTATTGGTAAAATGATTAAGATTATTGGTTGGTATGATAATGAGGTAGGATATTCATCGAGAATAATAGATTTAATGCTCTTAGTGCCCAATAAATGAGTATATTTAACCCTTAAACAAGAACATTTTTTTTAAAACAGGGACAGGGATATCTTTTTTTTTAAAATTCAAATAAAGTTAATTTTTACAATTATTTGCTTCTTTATACTGCATCATTTTAATGCACAAGAAGCGAAGCAGGATACCCTATCTCAATTTTATAATTATCAAACAATAGCTAATAATGCTATTTTAGATCAAGACTTTGAATCAGCAATCATTAATTTAAATGAAGCACTCCAATTAGTAATCAATTCTGATGACAATATTCTTAAATCAGATGTTTATTTAAATTTCGCCAAACTACAATACCAAATTAATAATTATAAAAAAGCGGCAGCTGAAGTTTTAAATGCAATCATATTTTTAAAAAAAGAAAACAATCAATTAAAACTTGGTCAGGCTTATAATCTCTATGGATTAGTACTAACTAAATTAAAAGATTACAAAAAAGCAGAAACATACTTAAAAGATGCAGATATAATTTTCACATCGTTAAATAATGAAAAAAATCAAGCAATAACCATCTATTACTTTGGTCTTCTTGAATTAGAAAGAAACAATCCAAGAGTAGCTATCAATTATCTTAAAGCAGCTTTGCCACTATTAATATCTAATAATTTAAAATACAAACAAGCTGAATTATATTTATTTGAAGCTATTGCATTCCTTAAATTAAACAACTTAAACAATACCAATAATCTTTTATCAGCAAAAGCAGCTTTTAATAATTATAATTTATTGGTGACTAAGAATTCATTTTCAAATTTAAAAATAGAAGGCTACCGAGTTGAATCTCAAATAGCATCTAGAGAAAATAAGCCTCAAGAAGCCTCCACTTTATTGGATACATACTTACAAGAGAAAGAATTACTCTACGCCCTCTATATTAAAGCCATTGCTAAAAGTTCTGGCTATGATTCAAACATTGGTGATAAAGATGAAATTATAGCATCTCAGCAAAAAGAAATTAACAAAAACCAGAAGTCAATATATTTTAGTAAAATGACTACTGGATTAAGTATTGCCCTTATTATTATACTTTCTTTATTGGCATTATCATTATTTAAAAACAATAATTTAAGAGCCAAAGCTAATGACTTATTAAAAGATAAAAACGTTGAACTTACGATAGCGAAAGAGAAAGCAGAAAGAGCTTCTTTGGCCAAAGCTGAATTTTTATCGACCATCACACATGAACTAAGAACTCCGCTTTATGCAGTTACAGGTCTAACACATTTATTATTAGAAGAAGATCCCAAACCCAATCAAAAGGAACATTTAAATTCTCTTGAATTCTCTGGTGAATACCTTTTATCCCTTATCAATAACATATTAGATTTAAACAAATTAGAAGCCAATAAAGTAGAAATTGAAAAAACAACTTTTAGCCTTAAAAAACGAATCAATGATGTGTTAATTACACTTAAAAAAACTGCAGAAGACAGAAAAAATAGTTTGACACTTGAATACGATGAAAGCATCCCTGAAAAATTGATTGGTGATCCACTTAAACTTTCTCAAGTACTTATTAACTTGATCGGTAACTCTGTAAAATTCACACAAAATGGAGAGGTAACTATTCGTATTAATAAGTTGAGTAGTGTCAAAGATAAAGTAAATCTTCATGTTGAAATTGAAGATACTGGAGTAGGAATATCCATGCAGAAACAGAAAAGTATTTTTGAGACCTTTAATCAAGGATCACTTCAGATTAACAGAAAATTTGGAGGTTCTGGCTTGGGACTTTCCATAGTGAAAAACCTTCTAGAACTTATGAACAGTAAGGTTTATTTAGAAAGTGTTCTTGGACAAGGTTCTAAATTTTGGTTTGATATTTCGTTTAATATCTCAGAAGATAATTTTGGAGATGCTGAGTTAAGTAATAAAGCCTATAATATTGATTACAAATCTTTAGAAAAAATCTCTATTTTGGTGGTTGAAGACAATAAAATCAATCAAATGATTACCAAAAAAATACTTGAAAAGCACAAGATAATTTGTAAAGTAGCAGATAACGGATTGGATGCTATTAAAATGGTTAAAGAAAATGATTTTAAACTTATTTTAATGGATATACATATGCCAGGGATTAGTGGTATTGAAACCACTCAACTAATACGTGAATTTGACAATAAAATACCAATTATTGCTTTGACAGCAGTTACCATTGATGAAAATTTAGACGAATTTTACAAAGCAGGCTTTAATGAAATTATTCCAAAACCTTTTAAACCTGAAGACTTTTTTGAGAAAATATCCTATACCCTTAAAGCAAGCTAGGCTACAAATAGTTAATTTTTAGTACTAAAATTTTCAATTTCATTTACAATATATTCTTTAAAAAAATTCTCTTGTGATTTTAAAATTGCAATTTTAATAGGAAGATAATAAATAGCAAATTTATTTAATCTAGGTTGTAACCTAACAAAATCTTTTTCAGTAGTCAAAATAATCTCTTTTTCTTTTAAATTTTTAATTTCAGAATTAGAGAAATAATGATGATCTGGAAATTTTTTATGTTCAAAATTAAACTGATTTTGTTTTAAAAATTCAACAAGAGGCTTTGGATTAGCTATTCCAGTTACTAGAGTGAAATTCTTATCTAATAGATAGTTTAATGGCAATGTTTCAGATATACCATAGATATATTCATCATAACTAATTTTTGAAAAATAGATTTTTTGTTCAGCTCTTAAATTCAATATATATTGAATTTCTTGAAGTTTAGCATAGGAATGCTTTTCAGGACATTTAGTTACCATCACTAAATCTGCACGTTTAGCTCCCCTTTTAGATTCCCTGAGGTTTCCTGCTGGCAATATCATATCATGAACATATAAATCATTAAAAGTAGTTAACAAGACATTTGTAGAAGCACTAACTTTCCGGTGCTGAAAGGCGTCATCTAATAAAATAACATCTGCTTTAATTCTTATTTTCTCAATTCCTTCTTGTCTATTTGCACATACTACAACGATTATTTCAGGAAATTTTTGTTTAAATTGTAATGGCTCATCCCCAACATCTTCAGCCTTACTATTAATTGTAACTTCTCTAAAGCCAATGGTCTTTCTTTTATATCCACGACTTAAAACAGCTACTTTATAATCTTCTTTTAGAAAACTAATCAGGTATTCAATCATTGGAGATTTTCCTGTTCCTCCAATAGAAAGATTTCCTATACATATGATTGGCGTAGCGTATGATTTACTTTTAAACCACCCCTTATCGTAAAATAAATTACGTAAAGCTAAAATACTTCCATATACTAAAGAAAAGGGCAAAAGTAGTTTCCGAACTCTGTTCATAGCACAAAAATACAACTTCTCTTTAAAATGAGTTTCACAAATTTTTATTTCAAAATAGGAATGCATTATATTTACCTTAAATTATATTTTATAAAACGAACATGATAAAATATTTCACATAAAAGAAAGATGATTGACTGAGACAATAATGCTTGTATTCAGCTTTTAAATGATAAAAAAATCTAAAAAAAGACCTATGAAAATTAATGAAGTCATCTCCATACTAGAAGAATTATCACCATTATCCTACTCTGAAGACTTTGACAATACAGGTTTGCTTGTAGGAGACTATAACACTGAAGTTAAAGGAATATTAGTCACCCTAGACACACTTGAAAGCATAGTTGATGAAGCTGTTAAAAATGAATGTAACTTAATAATTAGTTTCCATCCTATTATTTTTTCAGGATTAAAAAAGTTGACAGGTGAAAACTATATTGAAAGAGTAGTTATGAAGGCAATTAAAAATAATATTGCTATTTTTTCGATGCATACTGCACTAGACAATTCTTGGAATGGAGTAAATGCAATGATTTGTAAAAAATTAAAATTAACAAATCGAAACATATTGATTCCTAAAAATGAAACTATAAAAAAACTTACCACCTATGTTCCTTCAGGTAGTGTTGAAAAACTTCTTGAACAATTATTTAAAGCTGGAGCTGGTTCTATTGGAAATTACAGCAATTGTAGTTTTTCTTCAAATGGAGACGGAACGTATCGTGGAAATGAATATTCAAATCCCGTTAAAGGGATTAAAGGCGAATTACATTTTGAAAAAGAAGTGCAGATAAATATCACCATGCAAAAACATAAAGAAGCTTCCGTTTTAAAAGCACTTTTCAATTTCCATCCTTATGAAGAAGTTGCTTATGAAATAATAACTTTAGAAAATACAAATCAACATATCGGAATGGGAATGACAGGAGAATTAGAAAATACAATGACAGGAATTGAATTTTTAAATTATCTTAAAACAAATATGAATACCTATTGTATTCGCCATTCTAAATTAATGAATAAATCCATCCATAAAGTTGCCGTATTAGGAGGTAGCGGAAGCTATGCTATCGAAGCTGCAATAAGTTCTGGAGCAGATGCTTTTGTTACTGCAGATTGCAAATACCATGATTTTTTTAAAGCAGAAAACAATATTCTTTTAGCAGATATTGGTCATTATGAAAGTGAGCAATTCACAAAAGAGTTATTAGTTGCTTTCCTTAACAAAAAAATTAGTACTTTTGCAATCGTTTTATCGCAAAAAAATACCAATCCAATTACCTATATTTAAGACATGGCAAAGAAAACCGAAATCACTGTAGAAGAGAAGTTAAGAGCTTTATTTGATTTACAACTTATCGATTCTAGAATTGATAAAATTCGCGACATCCGTGGAGAACTTCCTCTAGAAGTTGAAGACCTTGAAGATGAATTAGCAGGTATGAATACTCGACTTGAAAAATTAAATGATGGGGTTGATGCTGTAATGAATAGCATTTCAGATAAGAAAAATCAGATTGAAGAATCTAAGGAGCTTATCAAAAAATACACAAAACAACAAGATAATGTTCGTAACAATCGTGAATATGATTCATTAAGTAAAGAAGTTGAATTTCAAACATTAGAAATTGAATTAAACGAAAAGCACATTAGAGAATTCAAAGCACAAATCGAACAAAAGAAAGTAGTAGTCGAGGAAACTAATGAGCGTCTTAAAAAACGTCAAGATCATTTAACTCACAAGCAAGGAGAATTAGACGAAATTTTAGCTGAAACTGAGAAAGAAGAGAAAGCATTAATCAAAAAATCTGCTGATTACGAGAAAAAAATCGAAGAACGTTTAGTTAAAGCTTACAAGCGAATTCGTAGTAATGTTAAAAATGGTTTGGCAATTGTTGCTATCGACCGTGGAGCTTCTGGAGGATCTTTCTTTACTATTCCACCACAAATACAAATGGAAATTGCTGGTCGTAAAAAAATTATTACAGATGAACATAGTGGAAGGATATTAGTAGACATTGACTTAGCAACGGAAGAAGAAGCAAAAATGGAAAAAATGTTTAATAAGCTTTAAATCCAATTTTAAATACAAACTTAAAAAGCTTTCAAAAAATTTGAAGGCTTTTTTTGTTGTAAAAAGAAAAGTATTTTTGATTATTACTATACAAAAAAAAACCTATGAAAAAGTCACTTACAATTTCTATTTTAGTTT
>MDSX01006642.1_pt1 | contig 51803 bp, 59 predicted proteins | sample 811141 | NCBI WGS metagenome assembly MDSX01 (sample SAMN05326642, study PRJNA326480) | marine metagenome | isolation source: seawater | place: Atlantic Ocean: South East | collected 2010 | reverse complement strand
TAGATAGAGAAATAAGTAAATTGCCAGAGACTATGAATGATGCTGAAAAATACAAAAAAATTCAAATTGAAAATGAAAAAATCAAAGAAATTAATGAAAAAATGACTGAACTTAGAAAACAATTAAATCAATTAAGTGTCCAAAAATATGAACATACACTTAATATTAGAAAAATACAGACTAATCAAGGTGACAGAAAGAAATTTATTATGGCCTGTCCAAATAATGATTGTCGCGGATTTCTATCTACACAATATAAATGTGATTTATGTAATTACTATACTTGTCCTGATTGTCATGAAATTATTGGCTATACAAAAAATGATGAACATACTTGTAACAAAGACTCAGTTGAAAGTGCGAAACTAATTAAGCAAGAGACTAAACCATGTCCTACCTGTGGTGTTCGCATTTATAAAATTAGTGGTTGCTTTTCTGAAAAAACAAAGATTTTATTATGGAATGGTAATTACAAATATGCTTCTAATATAGAAATAGGCGATGAATTAGTTGGTGATGATGGTAAAAAAAGAATTGTTTTTGATACAATTAAAGGTTATGATAAAATGTATAAAATTAAACAGAATAATGGAAATGAATATATTGTTAATAGTGAGCATACTCTTGTATTAAGATATACATCTCAAGGATATATATCAAATATAGGTGATATTTATAAATTATATTGGTTAGATAGTACTAATTATAAATTCCACTCTAAAAATTTTGATAATAAAGATGAAGCAGAAATTTACAGAAAGAATTTAAATTTACAAGAATTGATAAATATTCCAATTAAACATTATTTAGAACTTCCAAAAAGTAGAAAAGAATCTTTAAAAGGAATTAAATTACAAAACTATATAGATTGGGAATATAAAGAGATTCAATTAGATCCTTATATTTTAGGTTCTTGGTTAGGGGATGGTTATTCTAATGGTAAAGAAATGTGTAGTAATGATAAAGAAATAATTGATTATTGGAATGAATGGTGTAAAAATAACAATGCTGTATTAGTAAAAACTACAAATAATTTTAGATATTACATCAAAAATATTTATAATTATAGTAATAGTGGAAAATTTAAGAATCCATTAAAAGAAAAATTAAATATCTATAATTTAGTAAATAATAAACATATTCCTGAAATATATTTACTTAATTCTAAAGAAATTAGAATGAAATTATTAGCTGGTATTATAGATACAGATGGTTGCGTTCAAAATAATGGTCGTAGAATTACAATAATAACAACGATTGAAGAATTATCAAAAAATATTGAATTTTTAAGTAAATCTCTTGGTTATAGAACAAGTGTTAATATTAGAAATCGCGATGATGAAATAATTTTTGATAGAATAATTAAAACATATAAAAAGCAATATTGTATTAATATTTCTGGAAAAAATATTAATGAAATTCCAACATTATTGGAAAGAAAAAAATGTAAAATACAAAATGGCGGTGTTAATTTATTAACAACAAACATTGATATTGAATATATAGGTTATGATTACTATTATGGATGGTCTGTTGATAATAATCATCGTTTTGTATTAAATGATTTTACTATTGTTAAAAATTGCGATCAGATGTGGTGTACGGAATGTAAAGTTGCATTTTCTTGGAAAACTGGGTTAATTGATAAAGGAGTAGTTCATAATCCTCATTTCTATCAACATATGAAAAATAATAATAATGGAATAGCTCCAAGAAATCCTGATGATGAAGTTTGTGGTGGATTAATCAGTGTTTACCAATTAAGAAGTAATATCATAAATAAACTGATAAATTTTCCAAATATTTCACAAAAGGTATCCAATATTCATAGAATTATTTCACATATTACATATCAATCATTAGTTCAATCTAGAGAGAATGTTAGAAGATATCAAGATTTCAAGGAACTAAGAATTCTTTATATTTTAAATAAAAAAACAAAGGCTGAAATGGCTACACAAATCTATCGTTCTGATAATCTAAGAAAAAAATATACAGAACTTTTACATATTGATGAATTATTTAGTGTAGTAGGAATTGAGGTATTCAACACTATTGCTAATTATAAAGGTAATGAATTTATCAAAGAAATTGTATTTCAACTTTCTAATCTTAATAAGATTAGAATTTATTGTAACAATGAATATAAAAAAATTAGTGCTACTTATAATCAAAAAGTTATGAATGTCACTGATAAATGGATTATTACAAATAATAAATATAAAATAAATGATTATAACTCAAATATTAATTTGGGTGGTAATAATCATGAAGTAAGTGGTAGTAATGATATTAAGTAAATAACAATAATGTACAAAATGAAAAATAAAAAAATTGATTTATATTTTGTATATTTTTTATTTAACACCAATTTATAAATGTCTGTTTATCGCTGCAATTGCTGTCTTAACAACTATTATTGTATGTCCGAAAATTGTAATGGTTGTGAAGGTTGTTTAGCTCTTGATAAGGATGGGATTTGTGAAGATTGTATTGAAAATGATAGAAATAGTAAGAAACTAGTAAAAAATTTATTTGAAAATCTTGATAAAAGTATTGAATCTTTACAAATGTCTATTGCTAATGTAGAGGTTACTAAGTAAATAAATCTTGAATATATCGAGCAAATCTTAGCTGATGATCAATAGGTAATATTGTAATTCCTTGGCCTCGTTTCATATGTTTATACCCTTTAAATAAAAATTTTTCTATAGCTTCAATTAGAATTTTTTCATTTTTTCCATTTTCACTAATAATAGCTTCTCTCGATAAGTAACTATTACCTTTGTAAGTATATCTATTATAATTATTATCATTATAAATTTTATATTTTTTATCTGTATGAACTTTATTTAATAATCTACCAATACCCATAATATTATTTGTTTGATTATTCATTTCAATAATATATAAGGTAATTTCCAGTGGTATAGAATCTTTTATATGTATTGGTGTATTATAAATACAACCTTTATAATCATGATTTTCTCTCCATCTTTGATTTTCTCTCCAGGTTTCATTATTAAATCGAGTTACAGCAATGTAAAACATTTTTTATTTAAAGAATTAATAATAATTTTTATTTAAAAATTATAATCAATTTAATCGTTAATTTTTAATAAATATTCAATTCTTTCTCCAACGCGTAGTTCTCTCTTTGTAAATTTTCCATTATTTAATTCAAATAAATAAGGAGTTCTACTTGTTAAACCGCAAATTTCCATATCATCGCCACTTATATGTAAAAGTAAACCTTCGGGTAATCCAACTACAAAATTATTTCTTTTTTTATTTTTATAATAAAGAGTTCTATTATTTTGTAAATATTGACATAAGCGTTTATCTCTATATTCTCCACCTTGTCCATGTCGTAACTTTTGATTATGATAATGAAGATTCATTTGAAATGGTATAATATTTAATGAATTTAAATTAGTTATTTCTATAATTGGCATATCATTTGTTGTTTCTATTGTAGGAGATATAATATTAGTTCCAGCACTCAAACATATAGTAGGTGTTCCTTTATTAATTTTCTCTCTTATTGTATTAATTAAATTATTTTTATGAAGGCAGAAATTTAAAATATATGTATTACCTCCGCCAATATACAACCCTTTTGCGTTTAAAATAATTTGTTGTTGAATATATATAGGTTGATCAACATCTAATAATTTTATTTTAATATTTAATTTATTAAAGGTTGGTAATATCGTATCTTTAAATAACTGATCAATACGAATTGTTTTTTGTATTGTATAATTATCATATTTTGCTAGAGCATATGGTATATATAAATATTCATCTATATTATTTTGTTTTGTAAATTTTTTTATACATGGAATTGCAAAATTCATATATTCTTTATTTAATGATAAAATACTATTTGATAATAAAAGTAAATTTTTTTTCTTTTGTGTAGGCTCTAATGATAAATTAGTATAATTTACATATCTATCAAAATAATATTGTGGTATATAAAAATATTCATTTACTATATAAATAATAATTAGTGTTAATAAAATTAATATTATAATATTTTTATTCATATATTATAATATAATATTTTTACATATAGAATTTTTATCTTATTTTTATTTTATTAATATATATGTGATATATGTTGTAAGAGAGAAAAGTATTCCACCCCATATTGTATCTAAAAATACTGCTTGTATATTCCATTTATTAAATATCGCAAAATTTGTTAATTCAAATACAGCATAAATACACAATCCTAGTATAAATGCATCAAATACAGGTCTCTTATCTTTTAATATAAAATAATATAATGAAAATACTAAAAATATATAGCAAAATATAGTGGGAAACAGTTTAATTTTAAATTTTTCTTTTTGAATATTTTCAATTAAATTTTTATAAAAGTTACTAGTTGAAGAGAGATAAATGAAATCTAAAAAAAGCATTATTAATCCAGAAACAATAATTTTATTCATATATATATTACACAATATAAAATTGATAATCATAATCAAAATATAGTTTATATAAAAATTTGTCATAAGTATTCCATTCTGTATCTGCTATAAGTGATATAACTTTTTTATTATTAATTAAATATAAATAATAATATGTTCCAGGAACCTTTTTAAAATTACATTCCACATTTTTCAGTTCTTCATTTATATTATGATTTTCTAGAATCTTTTCAGCTTCTATTTTTAAATTCATCATTTGTCTACCAATAATTTCTAACTTAGAATATGTGCTATAGTTTGTTTTTACATCAATAATATTATTTTTATCTCTCAAATTGATCATTTCAAATAAACGATTAAGATTATCTTTATCTAAATTTGTTAATGCCATTAAAGAATATTAAATTTTATATTTAATATAATATTTTATATAAATTAAATATTAATCGAAAAATTTAATATTTTTTTTATAATTATTTATAATACTTTTCTCTCTTTCATCAAAATTAAAATACAGAGCAATTGTATCATCATTTATATTTTCAGGAAAATTTGGTAATAAAGTTATATCAGGAATTAGTTCAAAAATATATTTTTCTAAGTATGCCATTCTATATCTTGTTGAATCAAATAAATATAATAAAGTTTGTGTAGAGAGAAAAGTTTTTATTATTTCTAAATCACTAATAGATTTATCATGTTCTAACATAATATAATTACCACGATTTGAAATTCCATATTCTCCATTATAATCTATATATGGTATTCCATACATTTTATTAGCCAATATTAATTTTTTTTTATCAGCATATGGACATTTAATATTGCTATAATTTACTACAAATTCTGGCATAGAATTTTTAATTAAACACGTAGAAATATTCTTATAAGGATATTTATTTTCTTTACGAAGAGAGAATAAAGTTTTTGAAGAAGGTAAATTTGTTTTATAAACAGGAATCGTTCCATATTTTAAAAAAGGTTGTAATTTATTTATAATAGATTGACATTTTAAAGGTATTGGGAGAGAATTATTATGTGAAGTATTATAGCAATAATTAATATATTTATTTGTATCATTATCCCATATGCTTATAAAATTATCTGTTTCTATTTTTTCAAGTAAAAAATAACAAGATGGTGTTTGAGCATTGCCTTTGAATATTTTATTTGTTTCAGTATTATTTAAACAATGCAGGTAATTTATTTTATATTGTAATAAATAATCATATATTTTTTCTTTATCTGGTTTTAACCATATGGATGGTATAATTATATTCAATAATCCTTCTTTTTTAAGAATTGAAATACTTTTTTTCAAAAAATCAATCCATATTGTTTTTCCATCATTTTTCTTTTTAATATTATTATTGGTGGGAACTTTTTTCATTCCATTACAATTAAATGGTGGATTGCCTATAATATAATCAAATTCTTTAACAATATAGTTATCAAAATTATAATTAATAAAATCATCATTAATAATATTTGCTTTCTCTCCAAATAATTCTCTCAATATTTTATAATTATTTTCTTGTATTTCAACCATATAAATCATATTATTTATAATATCTTCCTTACATTCATTCTCATTTTTGTATTGATTTTTTAAGTTTTCAAATAATTTAAAATATAAGAAAATAGAAAAATATCCAGAACCAGCACCAATATCTAACCATTTTTTATTTTTATTTTTGAAATTTTCTATTGGTATTAAAGATATAATTTTATCTATTAAACTAAAAGGTGTAAATACTTCTCCATATAATTCTTTTCTCTCTTTAACTACAGTTAAATCTTGTTTTATTTCAGTAAAATTATTATAATTTTTAATCATTGAAATTATAATAATATCTTAATAATTGTTTAAATAATTAGATTTTTCATAAATATAATCATATTCATTGATTAAATAATCAATTGTTGGTTTATAAAAATTTCTAAAATATTTTTTTCGTTTAATTAATTCATCTCTTCCAAACCATTTAATTTCTGATTTTTCAAAAAGGCCATTTTTTGATTTAATTATATTTTGGGGTAATTTATTTCGTATAAATTTATGATGGTTATTGAAATAAAATGGTAAATTCTCATCATAATCTGTTTTAAAAACAAAAGATTCATGTTTATCTTCTAAATCAGTAATACTTAAAATTAAATTTTCTGTTACTTTCTTTTTTAATTGTTGTTCTGTTCCAAAAAAACCATCTAATTCTTCATAACCTTCACGAATAGCAGTAGAAAATTTTGCTTCGTTTTTTTCACTACTTCCACCAAATTCTCCCCATTTGTTATCATAACATTCTTTTCCAAATAAAAAAAATAATGATCCATTAAAAATTGCAACGGGGACTATACCTGCACCCATTTTTGTAGCCTTATTATGTATTATAGTTTGCTCTTTAACATAATTTTTTAAATTATTTATTATGGTGCTTTTTTTGTAGTTCATTTTTTTCAGTTATATTATTTGTTTTATTTTTATTATATTTTTCTTTATTATCTATTTGTATTCTTACATGTTTTGAACTATATTTTCCATTATTATCAAAATTATTATTTCTTTTTTCTTTTTTTCTTTATCTCGATGTATATTGCTCTTTATTTCCCATTTTTACTTATAATAATATAATTTTTTTTTATTTTTCAATTTTTATAAAAAAATTGAAATCTATATATTGTTAATAATAATTAATATATTATAATATGTCGCTTCCGTCGCCAGTTGCTGTTGACAATATGATGAGTATGCCACTTCTTCAGGATAACGTTCCCCAATATAATATTGATCAGGATCTTTCAATGTATATTCCATATGTTTCGGCCGACGGTGAATTTATTAAAGATACAATTGAAGATTTTGGATTTGGAAAGGTAAAGAGGGTTGATTGCGTGGCAAGGGGTAATGATGATTCAACTAGTATGGCATTTATTCATATGGAATATTGGGAAGAAAATGCTCTTGTTGAAAATTTTCAGGATCGAATCAAGAGTAGCGATAGGGAAGCTCGAATTGTATATCATGATCCTAAGTATTGGATTATTCTTCCAAATAAAAATCCTGTAAATGTTGATGTAAATGAAAAAATGAATAATATGCAAAGTGAAATTGATATTCTTCGAAATGAAAATGAAGAACTAAATGAAAATTTTAAAAAGCTGCACTGGTTTATTAATCTTCACGAAGCAAATATTGAATATCTGTGTAAAGAAATTACAAAACTAAAAACTGAAAATACAAAGACTTCTTCAGAAGAAGATTCAGATAATTATGTTGAAGATGAATATGATGATAATGTTATTATCCGTAAGAAAAAGCGCATTCGCTCTTCTCCAGTTGATAATACTTGTGGTTCTAAGAGTGATGCTTGGGAACCATCATCATATTCTAATGATTGGGCAGGACGTCTTCGTCCAAGAGAAAATGGTGTAGTTATGAAACCACACATGTATTCAGACTGTTAGTTCATAATCTATTTTAAAATATTATTATAATTTAGACCATAATCATATAATAATTCTTCACCAATAAATATATTTTTTTTTGCATAAAATATAATAGAACCATTAAGATTAACTTTTTCTCCATTTTTTTTTATATATGTTTCATTATTATCACAAGTAATTGTAGTAACATTTTCAATTTCATCATCACCTAATGACGAATTCATAAATCTAGTCCAATTCGATAAATTTAGATCTTGTGCACAAATATTTACAATTCTATTATCTTTAATTGTATTAAAATTATACATACAATTTTTATACCTACAAGTATGTTTTGAATGTATTTCACCTGTATAATTTCCAAGAAATGATCCTTTTTTTATATTTTTTTTAGCTATTATACCTAATCCAGCTTTTTCAAAATTTTTTGAATAAGATATTTCAAGAAAATCTGGTATATATTTTATTTTATCAATTAATTCTATATCAATAGGTTCATAAGACATTTATATAATGGTAAAATATTATTAAATAAAAATTGAAATAAAAATATTTTTGTATCTATTATTAAGGTTTTTAGATATGAAAATTGTATCTTGGAATGTTGCTGGTATTAGAGCTAGAATCAAAAATAATCAATTACAAAAATTCATAGATGAAAATAATTTTGATATTTTATGTATTCAAGAAACAAAATCTGATCCAAAAAATGTAAAAATAGAAGAACAATACAATACAATGTTTCCATATAAAATATGGAATGTGAATACTGGAGAAACACAAAGAAAAGGATTTAGTGGAACATGTATTTGGTCAAAGAAAGAATTTAAGCCTTATGAACCACCTAAATTTGACACTGAAGGAAGAACATGTACAGTTGAATTTGATAATTTTATACTTATTAATGTTTATACACCAAATTCACAAAATCCAGAAAGTGAACGGGTCCAATTTCGATTTGCTTGGGATAATAGTATTAGAGAATATATTCAAGAATTGAATAAAATAAAACCAGTTATAATTTGCGGAGATTTTAATGTAGCACATAATGATATTGATATTACTAATCCAAATGCAAAAAGAAATAAAATAGCAGGATTTTTAGATAGTGAAAGGAGAGAATTTGAGATACATTTAGTCAATATGAATTATATTGATGCTTTTAGATTTAAAAATGAAAAAACTATTAGTTATACTTATTGGAGTAATTTTGTAAAAGAGAGAACAAATAAAAATGGATGGAGAATTGACTACTTTTTGCTTCCTGAAAATTTAAAAGAAAAAATTTTTACTATTCATCATTTAATGGAGACAGAAGGTTCTGATCATTGTCCAATTATTTTAGATATTAATATGGATTAATTATTATAATAATTAATATTATATTATAATAAGTATGGCACCATTTCCAGCATCTAAAGCATTTGCTAATGGTATAGATAATATACAAAATTCTAGTGAAAATACTAGAGTATTAAAATCTAAAACTTTATTTAATTTTTTTTCTAAAAATCACTGGAAAATTAAAGATAATGCTACTAATACATCTCAAGGAAAAGGTGTAGTTTTAAAGAAAAAAAATGGTTCTATTTATAAGGGTCCTGTTATAATAGATAATAAAGGTTGTTTATCTTCTATTGGAGGTTTTAATAATGATAATTATGAGATGTTAATAGATATAGCAAGAGGTAAAAATCTTTCAAATATTAATTGTGTTAGTGGTGATACTAGTTATCAAGATATCATATATTCAAATTTTAATATTAATCATGGTTGTATTAATGAAAGAGCATTAAATCAATATTTTTATGAAAATAGTAATGAAAAAATATGTAGAGTTCCAGATAAACAGATGGAAATGTGGGAAGCAACGTATAATAATGTTAGTTTACAGCAAAATTGTATTCAACCACATTTTTCATATAATATGGGATTAAATACTTGTCAAAATAATTCTGATGATTATAGTCAAACATACATAGGTTCTACATTTAAAGTAAGAGATGATTCAAATATTTGGTATAATTATACTCAACAAGATAATAATTTAAATTATATTACATGGCCTATACCAACAGTCGATTCAAATAATCCTGGTGTTTTTTATACAGATACTGCTTTATCATCATGTCCTCCATGTAATGGGGGAAGATTACCATATAGAAATAATAATGATAATTTATGTATATTGGAAAAATATTCTAATTGGAATCTTGATTTAGTATGTAATTATGACTTTGGCAGATTAACTAATAGTAGTAAAAAATTAAGAACTTTTAATATACATAATCTTTCTATGGCTCCATCTTGCTTTCCTAGTAATTTGAAATAATTTTTATCTTATTCTAAACTCTCTTTATAGAATCTTTTGATATTATATGTAAAATATTTTATTTACTCTTATATATGAGTAATTTATGGGTTACTTTTTCTACAGATAGTTCTGGAAGTTTTACCGAATTATCAGGTAATATAATTTATAATATAAATAATTTATATAATTTTAATGGAAATTTAGTTGATACAACAAGCAATTTTATTATTTATGAATTAAGTAATAATCCTATACAAAGAGGTGTATCATTACAAGCTACTAATTGGAAACAATTAAACTTAAATACTATTTTGAATCCTTTTCAAGGATACTGGTTAGGTGGAATAAACACTACTTTTCCTACAGTAGATATTAGACTATATACTTATAGTTTAACTGAAACAGTAGGATATACTTCAGTAGTATCATTTTATGATGTATTCTCATATGGTATTGATAGTGATACAAATCGGATTATAAATGTATTAAATATTCCTAGTATAGATGATTTGACAAATTATACTTTTACATCATCTGCTGATGAAGCAATAATTAATATATTAGAAATATATTCAACCGAAACTCAATCCAATGGAACTACATATAATTTTACTATATCTGTAACTGGTGTGCCTCCAGGAACTTATAGTTATTATGCACCTCTAACAGATCCAACTGCTTCAATTTATACATTAACTTTTAGTAGAAGAACTTAATTATTATATATAATAATTTTTATTAAGAAATATTATTTAAGAATAAATTGATAATATATAATGAATATTAATAATAAATAAAATGGAAACTTTTTCAAAAGAGCAGCATGAAATTTTTAATAAATATATTTCTGGAAAAAATATATTTGTTACTGGACCAGGCGGTTGTGGAAAAACATTTTTGATAAAATATATTGTAAAAGATGCGAAAAGTAAATTAAAAAATATTCATATTTGTGCTCTTACTGGCTGCGCTTCTATTTTACTTCAATGTAATGCAAGAACTTTACATTCTTGGGCTGGTATTGGATTAGCAAATGAAGAAATAGATATTATAGTAAATCGTGTAATTAGAAGTAAAATAAAGAGGCAAAATTGGGAAAATGTGGAACTATTAATAATTGATGAAGTAAGTATGTTATCATTGAAATTATTTAAAATTTTAGATATGATTGGGAGAAAGATAAAAAAGAAGGATATTCCTTTTGGGGGTATTCAATTAATATTTGTTGGTGATTTTTATCAACTTCCACCAATTGGTAATGAAGATGACAAAGAATCTTCTATGTTTTGTTTTGAGAGTGAAATCTGGGAAACTATTTTTGGAGAGCCATGTTTTTTGGAAACAAATTTTCGACAAAAAGATGAGAAATACAATAAAATATTAAATCAATTGCGAATTGGAAAAATATATAGTTCTTCTTGTAAAATATTACAAGAGTGTAGAGAGAAAAAAATAGATTACGAAAATAATCCTGTGATATTGTTGCCAAAGAGAAAAGATGTTGATAATATAAATAAAACAGATTATGATAAGATTGATAATAAAGAATATACTTATAAAATAGATGCTTTTTATAACTTACCGGAAAAATATAAAAATAAAGAAAATGATGAAAATAAGTATTATAGTAATGAAGATAAAAAATATGAAATTGATTATTTAAAAAATAATACGATGGCTGAAGTGAATCTTAATTTAAAAATTGGAACCCGTGTTATGTGTATTGCTAATTTAGATATGGAATCAGATAAACCGATTGTTAACGGTAGTCAAGGAATTATTATTGATTTTGAAAATAATATGCCAAAAGTTAAATTTGATAATAGTGTTATAAGAATAATTAATAAGCATATATGGGGAAGTGAAAAAATTACAAATGTAGGTATTTCACAAGTCCCTCTTATATATGCATGGGCTATTACAATTCATAAATCACAAGGTTTAACACTAGAAAAAGCATATATAGATGTTGGTAGTAATATTTTCGAAGCAGGGCAAAGTTATGTGGCGCTATCTAGAATCATTAGCTTAGAAGGATTATTTTTAAAAAATTTTGATCCTTTAAAAATAAAAATTAATAGAAAAGTTCATAATTTTTATGAAAAATATAGAATTAATCATGAACCAAAAGAAGAAAAAGAAAAAAATTAATCATATAAAACATCGAACATAATAGCACATGACCAATCCATATTATTAAATCTTACAATTCGACCATATTCATCAATAATTTGAAAATGTAATCTTTGAATTTCAGTTGGGCCAAAATATTCACGAGTTCTATTCAATGAGTTATTATAGTCATCATCTTCTGCTAAACTAAACGCTCCGGCATCTTGTTGTAATTTAGAATAATTAATTCTTCCAAGAATATGCGGTGATAATATAGACTCAGCAAATGCTGCTCTAAAATAATTATTAGAAGCATTAGTAAAGTCATTTATACAAAAATATATATATCTCGGTCCTGTTATTAAACATATACCTTCAGAAATAGCTACTTCACATAAACCATAAGAACCTGCTCTAAAACCTAATTGCCATCCTAATTTTAATGGTAAAGGTTGTTCCACATCTGGTGTTCCATCTCTAGAAACATTAAATTTTATATTGAAGCTATTAACTAGTGGAACTCCAAAAGTATAGCAATAACTGGGTGCTCCTAATAACCATTCACCTCTTCTTGGTGTAGTAACAGGAGAAGTATTAACTTCTGTAGAACCAGAAGAATCATAATATAAATTTGGTAATAATGGAATATATGCTGATTTTACTTGAACCCATTTTTCTTTTGTAAATGGCATTGCTTGAATATTATTAGATGGGTCTATGTTATTTCCTGATATTTCTGAAAAATTTTGTGATAAATCAGGAGTTATAATTTCTGGTAATGTTGAAGGTCTTGAAAAAATACTTTTACCATCTATAGGATTTACTGTATATGATATACTATATTTTGGATCTAAACCAGCATTATAGAGCTGAGAATTTACAGTATCTTCAATACATCCTGTATGACCTTTTCTATTTGATTTGCTTGAATAATTTCCAGCAGGTAATTTAATAGTAATATCATTAATTCTCCATGGAAAAAAGAACCAAGGATCTGGACTTTCGCTATATAAGGTAGAAAGATTTCCAATTAAACGTGATTTAATTTCTTCACTAGTGTAAGGTTTTAATGTAGAAATATCTAAAGGTCTTGGAAATTCTGTTGTTGGGGGGTTATATTTATTAATATAATCTAAATCTTCTTGTAATCCGGGTCGTAATTTTCTATAATCACCAGATGAAAAGAATTCTTCAATTTGAGGCACACAAAAAGATGGATCTCTTGATAAAAAATTTTGGGCATAACATTGTGACCATCCACTAGTATTTACAATATTTTTTTGATTTGTTGAATTATCGAAAGCAAAACTTAAATAATTAAATTGTCCTTGATCACTTATAGGCCATCCTTGATAATCTGTCGTGCAATTTGCGTTATTAAAACCGGTTCGATTAAATGTAGGTGTTGCCAATTCAATTGTAATATTTTTATTTTTCAATACATTATAAAAACTATTAAACATTTCATATTGTGCTTTTGCCCATGGATTTGCTTCCCATTGTTCGTTACCTTTACCCCAACTATTTGATGGATCCCAAATGACTGGATAAGGAGGATAATCTGTTTTATTACAATCAGTATAATCTACTTGAGGCATTCCATAACCCCATGTTGCTAATGGGTTAAAAACTGCGTCTACTGAAAATGTAGTATTATCTCTGAATTCACTGATGGCATAAATACTAGTAGGTATTTCTAATGATGCCAATCTCATTTTCACTACTTTTGTAAATTTTTCTGGTAATGTAATTACAAAATCAGTGCTTGTAGTATTGAAATATTGTGGTCTAAAACGAGTATCTATATTTACAGCTTGTTTTATAGTTTTAATATTAATAGGATTAATATAACCAGGAGGATATTCTCCAGAATCAACTACTCTTCCTTCAAATAATTTTGCTTTTAAACCAGCAATTCTATTTTGGTCTTTTATTATAACTTGATTATCTTGAGTTTCTATTATAGAATTAAATGGTTGAGAGAAAGTTCCTAACATAGTTTCATCAGGGTGATTTTTAGTTTTTTTCTCTTTATCTTTTATATCACCTAATAAGTTTTCTAAAGCTTTATCTAGAAAAAAAATTAATGATTTTTTTTTTACTGGGTTAATATTAATTTCATTTTTTACATTTTCTTTATAATTGTTTATTGTAAATTCTATCTCATTTTTTGTAGCAAAATTATTTAAGTTAAATATTTCTTTTAATTCACTATTTGAATAGTGAGTAATATCTAATTCTAATGAGTTCATTTATATAAAAATATACTATATTTTTATATGAATATAACAACAATATACTATTATTTTTTATTTTATTTATCTTTAACTAATGTTTCTAGTTTTTCTTTATTTTCATCTAATAACATGATTGCCATTGCTGAATAATTATGTAAATCAATAAGAGTATCTCTAATTTTTTCATCATTAACTAAACTAATATTTTTTGATGTAATACTCTGAAGACGCTGAATTTTATCTCCCATTCTTACTAATACACCAATTGCTCCATAATTAGCAAACGCATCTCCATAGTCAGCATTTTTCTTTTTAAATAATTCAAGACCTTCATCGTGAACCTTCTGCATTTGCTCAACCCGATTAGGTGTAGTTTCTGACTTATATACACTTTCCATAATTCTAATTATTAATAATAAATTATCTTTAATATTTTATCAATTTTATAAAATATTAAAAATATAATATACTTTAAACATTTCTACGTATATGATTTAAAAGAGCTCTATTTGATGTTCTAGACCATGAAGCTGTGTTACCGGGCTTATGATACCAATCATTTGATTTAATCATTGTGTTATTTGGAAATCTCATTGTAATTAATGGAGGGATAGTTGCTCCTCTACCTTTACTTCCACCAAGAGTCATAAAAAAAGGCATTATATATTATATAATTATTAAAAATAATTATATAATTTATCCTCTACATGATGAGCAACCACCTCCTTTAGCATGCATTACGTTAAACATTGCTTGACGGCAAGGATGTCTATTTATGTGCTGAACAACATCCCGAGTATTATATCTTGGATAATTATTAGCATTTCCTCTTAAATTCATAAATAATTTTTGCATTATATATAAATGTTAGATAAAATATTAATATGAAAATTCATATTGGATAATATTTTTTAAATTCATTTTTAAATATTTATATAGATTTCTATGAATAATGCTATTTTGTTGATCTACCGTATGTTTACCACCCATAATTTTTCTAACATTTTCAATATAAATTACCGAAAAATCATCATTATATAATTTATCTTCATTTTCATCCTGCCAATTCTTAAATTCTGTAATAATTTTTTTTGAAATACTTTGAACTATTTTTTCGAATTCAGAATGTTCTAAAACTATCCATTTACTTTTTTGGTAAATAAATATTGTATTCTCTTTTTGATCAAATGATTTTAAAGGTAAATAGTTTTCGTCACTTAAAGGTAAATAATCTTTAATAATATTCATTACACCATCTGTATAATTATTTTTAAATAAATAATTTAGATGTAAACGATTAACTGTCACTGAACTTTTCCATTTATCTATATCTTGAGATGGAATATAATTTTCATTTAACCAATCTAAAACAGCAAATTTTTTCTTTTTAGTTTGAATCCATTTTTTTAATTCACTTAATTCTGCTTCTAATTTTAGATTATTTTTAACTAAATAACAAACTAAATGGGTTAAATTTTTTGTATCTATTTTTTTTTCTTCATCATATTTATCATGTTTTATTTGACATAATAATTTATGTTTTTCAAAAGATGTATTATTTATATATACTTTTTGACAAAAACAACATTTTAAATTATCTACTAAATCCATATTATTTTCCATTTTTAATATTGTTATTATACGTATTATTAATATCAATTTTTTAATCTATTTTAATCTATTTATATATAATATGCCTATAATTGTAGATGGAAATGTTCCAACTGTTGATTCTAATTTGAAAATTGGATTAAAATGTTCTTGTAATGGTAAATTAGATTATGGTGTAGTTCAATGTAGAACTTGTGCTGGAGGAAAATCGCTAAGTTCTTGTATTGCTGATACATCAAATAATACGCAAAAAATTATACAGAGACAAGTTAGAGTTTCATCTAATCAGTTTACGAATGCTTTAGCTTCTATGAATGTTTTAGATAATATACAACCTTTAAAAAAATGGCACAATGTTAATTGGCATCAAATGAGTGATAGAGTTATTCCTTCTGTTCAAAAAATACATTATCCAGGTAATAATGGCAATTCAACAAAGACATCAATTACTAGAATGAGACCAGGTTCTTTAAGTCCAGGTGGAGAAGGGTTAGACATAAAACATTTTTCATATGATAGATATTTAAATAGAATAAAAGGTGGAAATTTGAAAGCTGGTATACCCAATCCAAATATAACTGCAATTCGTGGAAATAAAACAGTCAAATTTGGACTTATAAGTGGATGTAGATGCTAAGTTGAAGTCTTTAAGTAATTTAATTAAGTATTTTAAAAAAATATTAAAAAAATATTAAAAAAATATATTGTAATATATATATATATATATATATATATATATATAAAACGGGGTGGCGCAGTGGATAGCGTGTCGGGCTCATAACCCGAAGGTCGATGGTTCAAATCCATCCCCCGTTATTTTATTTAATATTTATTAAATTATAAATATTAAATAAATTATAAACTTAAAATTGGAAACTAGTAATATATTTTATATATATAAAATTAAATAATGAATAATATAGCTATTTGTATAACTGCTGGAGAGCAATCTGAAAATCATGCCGGTATGCAGATTAATGGAAATGGTTTGTCAAATAATGGATTTTCCGTAGATGATTTAAATAAAATTAAATTATTATTAGATAAAAGCTTGATAGAAAATGAATTAATTATTTTAAATAATTATTTAGATGAAGATAATAGAAAAGATACACAAGATGCTGCTATAATTATAATTAGAAATGGTGTAAAAAAAATTAGTGATGTGGAACCCAATGAATTGCTATCTGAACAAATAAAATTAGAATGGGATAAAAAGTATTGGGATACTAGACGTAAAAAGGTTTTAAATAAGAAAGCTAGATATAATCTTTGTTATGGTATTGAAGGACAAAAATCAGATTATGAAAATAAAAAAGGAACTATTATTTCATATGATAATGTTCCTCTTTTGAATAAATGGCGAAATAGTTTAAATAAATATTTTGGCGATAAAGCATTTAATTTAGAAGTAGAAGGAAATCTTTATTATGATAATAAAAAAACTGGTATTGGTTATCATGGTGATAGTGAGAGAAAAAAGGTCATAGCATGTAATATAGGAGAAAGTAGACCGATTCATTGGCAATGGTATTATAATAGTAACCAAATTGGAGAGAGAATTAAAGTAACTTTGAATAATGGCGATATGTATATAATGAGTGAAAAAGCATCTGGTTTTGATTGGAAAAAAAGAAGTATAAAAACATTAAGACATGCTGCTGGTGAAAAATATGTAAAATAATTATAGATATTTATCTTTAAATTCTTCCAATGTTAAAATTGGTATATTTAATTTTTTTGCTTGATCTATTTTTCCACTATCATCATCTTTATTTTTTACAATTACTACAAATGTATTTTTTGATACTGAATTTGCTAATTCTCCTCCTAATTTTGTAATTGTTTCCATTGTATCTTTATCTCTAAATCCAGTAAATACAATTTTTTTACCAAATAAAATATGTTTTTCTTTTTTATCATCTGATATAATTTGTTTCTCATAATCATTTATTTTTTTCATTAAATTTGCTTCTTCCATAAATTTAACAAATTTAGATATATTTTTGACAAATTTTTCAGCTGTTTTCTTTGCAATACCTTCAACTTTTTCTAATTTTGCTGTCTTTTCTTCATTACTTTCACTTGAAGTTAGTATATTTGGATATGCTGCTAGAATAATTTTGAATCTTTGCGTAGCAAATCCTCGCTCAAAAATATTTGAAGCACTCATTAATTCTGGTAATGTTGATTTTTCAACTTCTTTTTGAATGCTATTATAAATTTTTGTTGCCATTGTTTTTTTGAAACCTTCTACTGTTAAGAATGCTTCTATATCCATAGCTAAAATTTTAGGAACACTATCATAGCCAGCATCCATTATTCTTTTAATATTTCCTGGACCTAATCCATCTACACCTAATGTTTTGAAAAAGGCTGTAATTATTTTCTCTCTAACTGTTTTATCATCTTCTTTATCTTTTAAAACAAAATCTACTTTTGTTTCATTCCAATCATATGGAACGTCAGGTAAAATTGGATTTTCAGCTGGTTGGATTGTAGATAAAATATGTGGTATTACATCACCACTTCTAACAATTTGTATTAATGCTCCCAAACCAATATTATTATCTACTATAAATTTAGCATTAAATCCAGTAGCATATTCTATTTTTACTCCACCTAATGTAATTGGTTCTATTTGAACCCTTGGTTTTAAATATCCATCTTTTGAAGGTGTCCAAATAACATCTAAAACTTTTGCTTCAGCTACTTGTTCAGAAATAATCATTTTAAAAGCAAAAGCATAGTCTGGATTACCTTTTGGTCTTGGATATATTTCATCATTTATAACAATAATACCATCGATTTCATAGTCATATTCTTCTCTCCATTTTAATAATGTTTCTGATAATATTTCATTGCTTATTGTTTCTTTTACATCAAATTTTACATGATTAACTTCTATTTCAGGAAAATATAACATTTGTTGTAAAGGTTTCATTACTGGATTTATAACTTCATATGCTATAAAATCTATATCTTTATATTTTTCTGGTGAAATTGTTTTTTTATTAATAATACCTGCTACTAAGTTTCTTGGATTTGCTGCTTTACCTTTGTATTTTTTATCAAATACTTCTTTTTTGATAATAAATTCCCCTCTAATAGTTATATCTTTTTTGGTTGGTAATTTTAAATATGGTATTAAATGACTAATATCTTGTCCATATATTCCATCTCCTCTTGTATATAACTTTTCTTCATTGTTTTCAGTAGAATATAAACCGCTTACTCCATCTAATTTACATGATAAAACATACGGACCTTTATATTTTTTTATCCATTTTGCCAGCTCTTTTGTATCTGGTTTTATTTTATCCATAGACCACATTTCATATGGTAATTTAACTCTATTTTTTTCAATAGCTATATTACTTTTGGTATGTCCTTCTTTTGCTGCCTCATTATTAGGATATTTGTTTAATATGTATTCTCGTAAAATATCATACTCATTATCTGTAAAAATTGGATTATTATCACAATAATATAATTGATTTGCTTTTCTTATTAAATCACTTAATTCATTTTCATTCATTTCTTTTAATACATTTATTCCTTCTTTTTTAAAACGTTCAACATAATTATTATCTATTTGAACAATTTTTAATTTCTTTAATGTTTTACGACCTGTTTTCTTTTTTTCTTTTTGTGGAACTTCTTCTACTGGTGGAAGTTCTTCTACTGGTGGGGCTTCTTCTACTGGCGGGACTTCTTGTTTATCTTCTGTTTTTTTTAAAACAACCGAATTAGCATCTATTCTCTCTTCTGGTTTTTTATAAACCATTCCTAGAAAATCAAATATTGATTTTTCATCTGGAAAATCTTTATCTAAAAGATCTCCTTTTTTTCCTTTTACTAAGTATGATAACCCATGTTCATTTAATGTATAACCTATATCTTTGGCTCTTTGTCTCATTGCTGTATTAAATTCTTTACTTCCAGTAAAATATAATAATGAAAAGGCAAAATCTTTTGGTGGAGAATATAAAAAGTCCACTCTTCTGGCTGGTTTATCTGGTAAAATTCTAACAACTGCCATACTTTTAACATCTCCTTTTGATAAGAAATCTAAAATAATATTTTCTTCTTTTAATTTATCTAATATTATTTTGTATAAATTTTTATCATTATTTTTATTGGTCATAAAAACATCTATATCCCCAGATGTAGGTTCTCCTCTTCTATAACTACCAACTATTTCAAATGACGATTCTAATGGAGCATATTTATCAAAAGCTTTTTTCATTTCCTTTTCAAATATTATTATTTCTTCTCTTGGAATTCTTTCGATAATATCATAATAATATTTAAGACCCAACTTTTGAACATTATCTAATTTATCTTGATTCTCTTTCAATTGTTCAATTGTTGTTATTCCTTCTGATATTAATTTCTCCGCTTTCTTTGGTCCAACGCCATGTATTTGTGTTAATATAATCAATGGATTTTGCTTTTCTCTTTCTAATGCTGCTACTTTTCCTGTTTTAACATATTCTTCTAATTTTGATAATATTGTGCTTCCTATTCCAGGCAACCCTTTTAATTGAGATATATTTGTTATTGGTTCTTTCATTTTCATTATTGATTCTTGTGCTGTTTTATATGCTCTTGCTCTGAAAGCTTCTCCTTTTTTCATCATAATATCATAAAATTCACCTAATATTTTAATAAATTCTTTATTATATGATTTTTCATTACTATCTTTTTCATTTTTTTCCATTGATTCTTTTATAGGTGCTTCTTCTATTATCTTTAATTTCTTTTTACTTTTCAATTTTTTCAAGGTCTCCATACCACCTTTCTTCGGTGCTTTTTTTATAGTTCTTTTTTTATAGTTATTATTTATTTTATACATATATATAAAATTTATATTTTATTTATAAAATATAAATACAAATGGATTTTTATGCTTCTACTTCAACAACTAATAAATTATATGAAAATGGTGTTTTAGTTGATTATAAAAATTTTGAAACTAATTATGATGGAGAACAATTACAAGCTGAATATCAAGATAACAATACTATTTATTATACAAAATTAAACAATGATGAATTATCAAAATTAATGATGATGCCTAATAATAATTCTAATTTAGATATAAGATTATTGAATGATTTTCCAATAACTAATAAAAAAAGCAAATCAAAAACATTATCAAAAAGAAGAAGTAAAAAAAATAGTTCTATAAAAAATAAAATAGCATCAATAAATGATACTATATATTAAGTATTATAATTATTCATTATAATAATGGTGTTATTATTTCTTTTATAAAATTTGTATCGCTTGTATCTTTTTTCTCTATTTTATTTTTAACTATATCTTTTTTATTTTTGTCAATATTATAAATTAATTTCTCGGTTTCATTATTGTAATATATTACATTTACATGTAAATAATTTCTTGTTTTGATATATTTTAAAAAATCTATATAATTTGATAAATTACTACTATTGAATAAAAAGACGCTTATTAAAATATCTTTTGTTATTGTTTTACGTGTTCCTTCCATTTCGTGGATATTATAATTATCTTCTGCACCATATGTTTCTGCTATATTTGATAACTCGTCTTTAATTTGTGTAATGCTTTTATTTTTTTTAACATCATAAAAAATCTCAGTATATAACGTCTCCATTAATATTACTAAATATTTAATTATTTATTAATATTAAAATTCTTTAAATAGAGTTTTTATTTCTTCATTTGGATATTTATATGTTAAATCAGGTTGATCTTCATGTCCTTCTTTGATTATTTCATAATTTCCAGTATCTGTGCATAATTTATAAATATTAAAATTATCTTTTATATCAAATTTATCATTTCTTGCAGCAAAATTAACACTAATGCTTCCTTCTATACCACTTATAATTCTATGAAAAATTCCAGCCGGCCAAACTACCATTGCTGGTCCATCATAATATAATTTATCATTTTTATATACTTTATCTGGTGTTACAATGAACGAAGCTTTTGTTATTGTTTTTGGATCAAAAATATCTATATAACGTGTTCCTTGAAGAACTAATAGATTATCATCTTGACCCGGATGCATATACCAAGGTCTTTTTATTGGAACTGATATATCCTCAACTGGACCAGGAGATATAGAATTAGGTCCATGTATTACTCTATCAATTCCGCTAATTTTTGGAATATCTGATGGTACCATTTCATCAAATTTTACACCTTGAGTTCTTCTTAGTATACGCAATGGAATAATTCTATACATATTTAATATAATATTTATAAACTTTAAACTATTTATTAGAAATATTGATTATAAAAATTAATTAAATATATAGAATAACTATTATTACTATGAATACATTTGATATAAATTATTTAAAAAATAAAAATTTTCATGAAAATGATAAAGGAACTAGTTTGAATGAGGAAACGCATATTTATAATATTCAAGGTGTATATGATTATACTTCAATGACTACTTTTATACATTCTCTTTTTAACACTTTTGATGCCGATAAAATTATTACAAATATGATGAATTCAAAAAATTGGGTGAATAGTAAATATTATGGAATGACGAGAGAAAAAATTAAAGAATTGTGGGATAAAAATAAAATTAATGCTTCAGAAAATGGAACTAATATGCATTTAAATATCGAAAAATTTTATAATGGAGCTACTATAGTTGATGAAAGTATAGAGTGGTTATATTTCATGAAGTTTTATCAAGATTATAAAGATAAATTGGAACCTTATAGAACAGAATGGATTGTTTATGATAAAGAAATTAAAATTGCCGGTTCCATAGACATGATATTTAAAACTAAACCTGAAAAAATAATTGATGATAAAGAAGTAATTGATATTTATGATTGGAAAAGATGTAAAGATATTACAAAAGTGTCTTCTTTTAATAAATGGGCAGTTAATCCTCTTATTTCACATATACCAGATACAAATTATTGGCATTATGCTTTTCAATTAAATGGTTATAAATGGATTTTAGAGCATAATTATAATAAAATTATAAGAGATATGTATTTGGTTTGTTTACATCCTGATAATAATAATAAATCTTATAAATTAATTAAAATTCCAGATTTACAAGAAGAAATAAATATATTATTTGAAGAGAGAAAAATGAATATAAATTAAAGTATCTAAAAAAATAATACTATAACTATTATAATTAATTTATAATGATTTATGGATTAGCACAATTTTTTGATTTATTTAATATAGTATTTATAGGAACATCTATTAGTATTTTTGTTGTTTCTTATTTTATATATAAACCTTTTGATGAGGTTAACTATGAAAGTGATACAGATGAAGATGAATTCTATGAATACAAATATCTAGAAGATTATTATGATTTATTAGATAAAAAATTAAAATTAAAAGAAGAAGAAAATCAAGACGAAGGACAATCGGAAGAGGAACAAGAAGAAAGCGAAGGGGGAGATGAAGAGGAACAAGAAGAAAGTGAAGAGGAAGAGGAAGATGAAGAGGAAGATGATCAGGAAGATGATGAACCGTATGAAGAAAATGAAGATCTAGTAAGCTTAAAAGATAATTTTATTGAGGAAAATACACCAAGAGGTATAATTTATATGGCTTATGATAATACAATTGAATCATATATTTATTATTCAAAAACAAAAGACATACATTATAAATATCTAGAAAGTGTTGCTAGAAAATATGTTATTGATAATAAATGTTTAAATATTTATGTTGACTATAAAGAAGAATATATTCAAGGATTAAACAAATATAAGCAAAGACTACAAAAGAGAAAAGAATTATTAGAAAATAAAATGAAAGAACAGGAACAAAAACAAGAAGAAGATAATGTAGAAAATAAAAAGAAAAATATTTTTGCTAATTTTAAAAGTTATAATAAACAAGATAAAGGCACAAAAAATAATACTGACACAAATACAAAAGAATATATATTAACTGAAAATAGCAATCATTATAAGTATAAAGGAAATCTAGATGATTATGAAAAAATGTTAAAAGAAAAAGTATCACAAGAAAGTGTTTTGAAAGAATATGAACAAATTGATTTTAAAGCTTACAAAAATATGATTAAAAAAAATGATTAGTATAGCGACAAATTATTTAATATTAAATACTATTAATTAATATTAAATATCATGAGTTATGATTTAATATTTAATGAGGTTTTCTTTTTTCATTGATCTTATTAATCTAGTTACTCCAATACCACCTCCGATTCTCTCTATAAAGTTGAGATTTAAATAATCTTCTAACTCTTTATTTGTTCTTTCTTCTCCAAATAATTCATATAATTTTTCTTTGTATTTTCCATCCATTATAGTTTCGAATCTTGTTTTCATCATTTCTTTGTTGTCTTCTCTCTCCGCTGAACCGATTGTTTCTTGCCCACTTAAAATAACATCTATTTTTCGCGCGGTGTTTGTTCTCAAATCACGTTTCATATTCCAAAATGGATGTGTATGTTCTGGAAAATCGTGTAATAATACAGCTTTACCAATATCTGTTTCCATTTTTTCTTCATGTTCATGTTCAAGTTCTTCAACCTCATATTTTTCCTGCATTTCTTCATATGTTGCCATTTTAATATCTTCTTTTTTATAACCTAAAAATTCTAATAACTCACGTTCTAATTTAACAAGATCGTAGACATTTCCATGAGTTTCAAATTCAAATAAAGGAAAAATAATATCATGTCTTCCATCAACAGGATTTTTTTCTAATCTATAACTTGTTGTTAAGCAAAAAAAACCTTCTATTTCTGGATTTTTTAATATTTCATATTCTAACCACATTTGTCCAGTTTGTGGTAAAGGCCATACAGCATCTGCATAATTAAATGAAGCTACATTAAATGGATCTTCACAAGCTGCCAAAATACTTAATCTATTCTGCGTTGATACTTCTACAAAATTTTTCGATTTAAAAAATTCTCTCAACTTATTTACGACATAATCGTATTCTTTAGTATTTATGATTAAAGGGCTAGAGTAGGGTTGAATGAACTTGTTGTCCATTTTATAAATAAAAATAATTCTTTTTAAATACTTAATTTTTAATTGTTAATAATTAACAAAAATATAATTTAAAGAAAGTCAATTATTCGCCTCTTATTACAAATAAAGATTTTTTATTTTTGTTACAAGGTAAAAAATATTCTATTTTTTTATCTATTTCTTCAAAATATAAATTACCTTTAAAATCTTTTATATTATCTACATTGTTCTCATCTTGTTTAATATATTCTTTAAAAATTTCTTTTAATTCTTTAATAAAACTACATAAATTATCATCATATAAATTTATAATTGTGTTATTTTTTGATTTAAAATTTTTTAATTTGTTTACAATTTCCAATACTATTTCTAATCTCTCCATTTTGCTATAAAACATCTATAAAATCTATTATTATTTCATTTATTATATTTAATTTTATTTATCTTTATTTTCCTTCCATTTTAAAAATCCTATACTTTTTTCTATTGAAAATGAGCTTTCTAATTGTTCTTTTGCTACTTTTAATGCTATTTTTTCTAATTCATTTAATTGATTTATATATTCATTAATTAATTTTTCTAAATTTTCACTTTCGTTTTCCATAGTATTTTCCATTTAATAATTTATATTATATAATATATTTTTTATCAATTTTATAAAAATTGATGTTAATAAAATATAATATTAGTAATTAAAAATTAATTAACATGCAAACTGATAAAATATATAGATTTAAATTTTCAAATGAAATTGTAGAGATACTTGATGCTTTTAGTAAACTACATAAACATACCTGTCAAAAAGAGTATAAGGAAAAATGGGATGAATGGTTAATTGAAAATAAAGAAGATATTGATAAAGAAACTGAACGTTTATTAGCATTGGGTTATGAAGGTAATATCAAAGATAAAATGTATAAATCTGCCCGATATTATTTTAGAAAAAAGAGTGAAGAAAAAAAAGAGCCAGCAAAAAGAAGAGAATATAAAGCTGTTGATAGAGAGATAATTGATTCTATTGATATTCATATTCAAAGAAATATAGATACGGATGATTATTCTCCAGCGAATGGTTTTGATAATTTCTCAAAATTATATGAAGAACTTATTAATATAGAAATTAAGAATTTTAAAGAAACAACTGATTATAGCTTAGAAGAAATAAAGCAAAAAATTAAAAAAACTTATAAAAATCGCTACTTTCAATATACAAGAAATAATAATTAGTATTTATTAATTATTATTTATTAAAAAAATTTAGGCTAATGGAGAACCTGAGCATGTACCACATCCTGGACCACCTCCTTTTTTATTTTTTTTTGATTTACGAGATTTTCTTGATTTACGAGATTTTCTTGATTTACGAGATTTTCTTGATTTACGAGATTTTCTTGATTTACGCGATTTTTTACCACCTACTTGAGCTGGTTGACTGCTTACAACAGGAGCTTCTTGTGGAGCACCCGATTCAATTTGTTCTGAAGCAGGCGCGGGAGCATTAGAGTGAACTTCTCCTCCTTCATCACCACCTCTTTGTTTTTTATGTTTTTTTGTTCTATTACATTTTTTGATGCATTTTTTAACACATTCTGTTTTAGAGCCAGATTTGTATGTTTTTTTAGCTAATTTTGCAATTTCTCCTACATCTTTGATATTGGGATTTGCTTTTCTAACTTCCGCTAAGTGTTTAAACCAAGGATTCATATATATTATATAAATATTTTATAATATATATTTGTAAAATTATTCATCTAAACTATTCAGTAATGCTTGTTGTAATTCATATTGATGTTCTTGTTCTATGATTTGATTCATTATTACATTTATTAATGATATATTATGAGGTCTAACTGTTGATGGATGCGTATTCCAATGATTATCATCTTGTGGCAAACTATAACTTCTAATTAATGAACCCACTAAATTATTATTTATATTTGATTCTTCATCATCTTGGGTAATAACTACTTCTTTATTTACAATTTCTTCATAATTAAACTCATATCTACATACAGGACATTCATTTTTTTCTTCTTTTAACCATTTATTAATTGCTTCTGGATTAAAACAATGTTTACATGGTAATTTTATAATGTCATCATTATTTTTAAAATCAATTTGAAAAATAGGGCAGTATGTATTTAATAAATCTTTATCATCTACATTATATTTTGAAATTTTTAAATATTTATCCATGTCTTCTTTTGATATAACCTTTTTATATTTTGGTTTATCATATAAACTTTGATTTAAAATATTATTTTCTACAGAGTTATTTGGTAATATTCTTAATATATTATATAAAGTATTTGGTAATTCTTCTATAATATTATCAAAATATGTAATATCATTAGTATCTGTATTTGTGGTTGTATATACAACATTTCCAAACATTATTATTTAAATAATATATATTTAATTATATTTAAATAATATCAACCATCATGTTTTCTATACTATTTTTTGAATCAATATCTTTCTTCATATTCCAAATTTCAGTAAATTTTTTATCTAAAATATTATAACGTTTATTATTTAAAATATCAGTAATCATAATAATAGGTGTAATTTCTTTTAAACAATCAATGCCTTTTGTAGCAAATTCATTTAATAGCATAGGACTATTTCCTGAAATCATTACTGTATTTTTTGTCATTGATGTATTTGGAAATCCATTTGTTTGTTTTAAATTCCAAAATACTATATTTGGTAAATTATATGGTGTTCGATAACTTGTTTTAATCCCAGCATTATAATATTTATTTTTCATCATTTCAAACATTGTTTCCATATTTTCTGTATTATCAGCGCAATCAATTTGCATATCTGATAAAATAACAAGACTCATATTTTTCATTACTTTTGGATCAATATTATTCTGGATAGCTGTATCTAAAATAAGATCTAGTGCTTTTCTAAAATTAGTGCTACCACCCCATTCTGCTTTTGAGATTTTTTTTACTCTTTCTACAAAATTATCTTTTACATTATCTAATTTTACCCATTTTGGATTTGTGCTAAATGTCATTACTCTATTTCCAAATTTAGATTTTTCAGCAATTCTTATTCCTAATCCAATTGCCGAAAATAATGGAATCATCTTATTATCATGCATTGAAAATGACGTATCTACCATAGCAATAATATTTCCCAATTCTTGATTTAAACTACTATTATCTCTCCATTGTGAATTCATTAATTCTTTTTCATAATAATTATTATCTAAATTATAAGCGTCTCTTACAAAATCAATAATTGATACTCGTTTTCCTTTAATATTTACATTATTATTTACTGATTTTGTAATATAATTCTTATAATTATCAGAACATTTCATGCGATCATAATATTCACTATTATATTCTGTTGTGTGTTTATTTGTATATAAAAATGCTTTTGATTGTTTCTTCATTGTAATACTTGTTACTTTTTTCTCAAAATCAATTTCGCCCCATCGATTATCACATTGATAAATTTGTGTTGTTTCAATTCTATTATTAATACCACTAATTAGTTGTCTGAATTTTGTTAAACATTTTTTCTTAGCAATATCAATTGTTTCTTTGGTATTAGCTGTTTGTATCCATTCTTTATAATAATTATAAGCTAATATTGGAGTAATCCATCCAAATTTTTTTGATTTCTCTCTTGGTATCCACTTACATAATAATGATGGATTCTTTTTAGTTATGTCTTTTTCTAATTGTTCACAAACCAATTTAATACATTTTTTGACAATTATATCATTATTTGCTTCAATAACCTGTAGTGGAGTATAATATTTTTTCTTTAATTTACTATTATCATCTACATGATAATCTAGGAGATATTTTATATCTTTCCACGAACCATATGGTAAATTTTCATTTTCTAAAATTACAAATTTTTCAATTATAAATTCTACTAATTTACTTATAACAAATTCATATTTTTTTCCATTTTTTGTATCTTTATATTTATATAAATTGCTAATTAAAAAATATGATAAATTATATTCGCCTTTTCCATTTGGAATATCTCTCATATGAGCAATTAATTTGTAAATATATTTTCCATATAATTCTCTATCACTCTCTATATTTAGATTAAATACATAATCTAACATTTCATAATATTTTACTTTTAATGCTTCTTGATTTGCGTCTCTTACTAATTGAAAATAAAATTGAGTTAATAGCTCATTCATATTATTATTTGATGACCATTTATATTCACAATTCATATTTTCTCCTAATTGTAAATTATCTAGTGCGGCCACTAACTCCGTCATTATAATTTAATAAAATTAAAATCTTTAAGTATATTTGCGTTTCGTTTTTTTTTGTTTTTCTGTTAAAGTTATTCTTCTTGTTGTAGTATTTTTATCTATATTTTTTACTTTAAAAATAAAAATAACACTATTTATATCTTGCAATAAATTAATTGTTTTATCAAAGTTAATATTATTTATATTTTTAATAGAATACAATGTTCCTGGATTTATATTGTAATTGAATAATTGTTTTATATTTTCCGTATCAATATCTATTTTATAATTCATTATTCCTATTAATTTATGTTTGATATCCATATTATTTTGATAATTTTTAATAATTTCTATAATTCTCTCGTAATTAATTTGAGAATTTGCAATGTATTCTTTGAAATTTTTCACATTATATATTTCATTATCATCATTTATATATATAAAAATAATATCTATAATATTTACTTCTTCCTTGTAAAATTTTTTATATTCATTTTCTTTTTCTTCATAATCTTTTATCCATTCTGAGTCAAATTCTATATTTTCCATTTAATTAAAAAAATATTTCTTTATTCAAATTATAATTTATTTGTATTTAATTAAATTATAATTTTTTTAATAAAAATCTTCTTCATTTTCATACTCTGAATCACTTACATCATTATCATCTACAATTTCATCATCCCGAGTATCATATTCATATTGCTTATCCATATTCAAATATGGTGATATGTCACCTAAAATTTCATTAAGCTCTAATCTTTCATAATATCTGTTATCTAAAATTTCATTTGCTATCATGTATCTTTCGTTTTCTTCTTGTAATTCTTTATTATATGGATTATAAATAGAATTTCCTTTTTCCATAATAATTTTATTATCTTTTTTGTAAATCATAGTCCATCCTGGAGGAACTCTTTCTTCTATTTTTTCTGTCTCTATTTCGTCATTAACTATCCCTATATAATTTTTTAATGTATTTTCTTTTACTCCTTCGCTTTTTACTAGAGAAGGAAATAATTTTTCATCTAGAAAATTAATTTCTTTTTTCACATTATTTACTGGAACTCTTTTTTCTTTCTTATTATAATCTCTATTATTCTTATTGTAATGCTTTTCGTTTTTTTGATTTCTTTCATTTCTTGGTTTTTTTGTTTGCCAATTATTATTAAGACACTCGAATCTTGACATTGCTTGTAAATATAGTAATATATATATATATATTGTATTAATATATTATCAATTTTTTATTATATTTTAAAAAATGTTTTTAAATTATTTAAAGAGATATTACCTATTGTAATTGTAAGTTTCTTAACAGCAATTTTTAGTGTTTACATGTTTTTTAAAATGCGATTAAAATTATTTTTACAAGAAACTGCATAAAATAAAAAAATATTATATAGTGCTTTTTTTATAGTTCTTTATTTTCAGTAAATATTTTATTTTTTTTTTAATTTCTTTTTATTTGGATTTCTATTTTCTTTCATACTATTTAATTCATTTAGTAAAATACGATTTCCAACACTTACATGTTTTGTCTCATAATCACATGGCTTACACATGTTAAATTCATTACCATCCATACTATATACTATTTTTTTTATATTCAATTCGCTTATTACCTTAAAACAATTCATACATGGTGCTGAATTTGTAAACTTACCACACGCATCGCGTCTTACAACATACAATACTATGTCTTTGAATTGTCTCATATTATGCCTGGCCTTTTATCGAATCGCTGTATTTTCCATATGCGTTCGTGAGGGACCTATGATAAAATTGCCTCAATGCTGCCATTTCAGCATGACATGAGCAAGAATTACCGATAAAATTATCACTCGATGTGCTTCTTGGGCTATTATATCCCCTTCCTACAATCTTACCATTCTTTACAACGACACAACCATGTTTCATAAGTAGTGATGATTTTTCAGCTTCATTGCAGGCAATATTAATAAAGGTTTCGTCTGAGCGGCTAAGCATTTTAATTATTGTTTTTAATTAATAATTATTTTTTATTTCAATTTTTTTATAATTTATTTTATATTATATTAAATTGATTTAAAATATTTTTTATTAATCTAATTAACAATGTCTCCACCATACTATATTCTGAAAATCTATATTATGAATAATGATGTAGAACTTACAGAAAAATATAGTAAAATGTGCACACAAAAACAAAAAAATTTAGATGAATACATTAATTCCAATGGAGCAAATGCTTCTAATATTGATTGTGGTATTGATTTATTTTGTCCAAATGATGTAAAAATTAAAAACTCGACTTTATCTAACAAGGTTCCTATGGGAATTAAATGTTCGATGACATTTAGTGGCATGTTTACTGGATATTATTTATATCCTCGTTCTAGTATGGGAGCAAAAACTCCTCTTAGACTTTCTAATTCGGTGGGTATTATTGATGCTGGTTATCGGGGTGAGCTTGGGGCATTATTAGATAATCATGATAAGATTAAGAGAAAGGCACAGGGAATGGATGAAAATGCGATTTTCAATTATTATACAATTGAAAAGGGAGATCGCATTGTACAAATTTGTAGTCCTAATTTAACATATCCTATTTATCCAATTTTAGTAGATAGCGAGAGTGAAATTGGAGAATCTATTCGAGGTTCAGGTGGGTTTGGTTCTACCGGTCGATAGAAATAATAAAAATAATATAATAAAAAATATAATAAGCATGAATGCCCGAGTGGTCTAAGGGGTGCGACTCAAGATCGCATGGCGAAAGCCTCGTGGGTTCGAACCCCACTTCATGCAAAATTTCTTTTTGAAATAAAAAAGCATAATATTGTGCTCTTTTATTTTTTTATTTTCAATTACTTACATTTATTTTGAGTTATAATCTAATCATCCATTTCTTCCCAGTCAGCCCATGACATACCAGCAGGTCGCTCAGCAAATGGATTGAATTTTTGTTCGCTTTTTGCTGGTTCTTCAATATCAATATCTTCACAAAGAATTGCGAAGTTATTGATATTTTCCATATACTCCTTTTCCTTTTTATTTGTTTTTTGATTCTTACTCTTAATAATCATAAAACCGTCTTCATCGTATTCTTTTGTTACCTTTACTTCGCTTATTTTTGCTTTTGTTCTACAATAATTTGCTGTGTGCCCCTTCTTATTACATTTCAGACACTGAGTGCTTAATAGCAATGGACATGTTACCCGTGAAGAAGGGTCTTTGCTTTCACGAAGATAGTGATTGTGCGGTCCATCAATCTTGTTATCAAAGCAGAAACGGCAGAATGGCATAGTTACTCACTTGATTTGTTTGTTGAAATATAGTTATATGTATACTTTTCTTTCAATTTTTTTTATTTTAATTTTTTGAAGTTAAAAATTTATATTTATAATAAAATATAAATTAAAAATATAAATTAAAACTTTAATATTAAAATAAATTAATGAATGATATAATATATATTAAATCTTTACTTCAAAATAATAAGGATATTTTTAGTAAAATAGAGAAATATAAAAATGATAATATTTTACTTATAAAGAAGCATAATAATATTTCACAAACAATTAATTTTAATATAGATTCAACATATAATAATATAAATAATAAATTCAATAATTTAAAAACAGATTTAAACTATTTATTTTCATTATTAGCACATTATAATTGTTTTTCAAATATAATATTAAAAATTAAAGCAGGCAATAATTATTATGAAAATAAAATACTTATTAATAAAAAATTATTAGAAAAAAATGATAAAATAATTAATTATATTGAAGAAATATTTAATTTTTGTAATTATAGAGATATTATAACTCTTATTAATAAAAATTTATTAGATGAAATTAAGATTGATAAAGAAAAAACTGATTTTGAATTTACTGATATTGATAATAATTCTATAAATGAAAAAAAATTAGATAATGATTTTTGTAATAATTTTGAGAATAATGATTCTGTTTATAATGATAAAAATTTAGAAGACAAAAATAATATAGATAATGAATTTTATAAAACACAAATAAAATATTATGATGAAATAGAAAATTATATACAGAAAATGAAAAACGATAACATAAATTATGACTCTAAAAAAAATGAAATTAATTATCAAGTAGATAAAGATATTAATAATATAAAAGAATTAATTATTATAATTAAAAATAGAGCTTCTAGAAATAAATTACTATTGGAAAATGATATCCAAAAAATTACTGATAATATTCTTGTTAACAATAATGTATATAATTATATTTATAATTTTTCAATAAATTTTAAATATTTTAATATTAATTTTTACAATTATTTTAATGGAAAAATACCAAAACTTCCTCTTTTTAATAATAACATTGACAATATTAATAATTTATTTTTTGATAATTTTAATAATGTATCACAAGAATTAATATCTTATTCACATACTGTATTAATGAATTCAATACCTTTCTCATTTAAATTCTCTAATTTAAAAGCATATTTTAATTTCTTAAATGATTTTTTTGATATAACTAAATTAAAATCTGTATTAACTAATTTTCAAGATACTACCATCTCTAATGATCTTTTAAATACTTTTGAAATCATAAATAATAAATTTGATTTTATTAAAATGCGTGAATATTCTATGGAAATTATTGAGCATATTGATTCTTTTATTAATATACATGAAAATAATATAAATAACTCGCAGACTTTTTTTCAAGATTTAAAAAATGATTTTTTCTCTAATTTTATAAGTAGAAAAATTTTAATAGAAGATTATAATTCTTTAATATATGATATAATTTTATATATTATACATGTAAATAATATTCAAGAAATAGATATTTCTTATTTAAAAAATATATTATTAAGTAAAAAATATATATCTTTTCTTATATTTGATAAAATATTATCTTATATGGATTCCATAAATGAAACATATACTAAGTTATCTATTTTAAATCAAGAAGAAATTTCACACGAAAAATTATTTATTGAAAAACATGAATTATTTGAATTATATAATAATAATTTACAACAATTATTAGCAAGTAATCATTATGAAAATCGTAATGAAATTATTCAGCAAAATAAAAATATTTTAACTGTAGAAGATAATATAAAAGAGATTGTTGAAACTATTGATAATATAAAAAATAAGATTTATGCTTCGGAAAACTTTGTTTCAAGTAATAAAAAAAATATTTTGAGTGAAATTTATAATATAATAAAATATTACAATTAATTTAAGCATCATCTCCCAAAAAGGGCTCTTCTCTTGGGTTCATACTTAAATGACCTAATCTATATAATGTTGTATCATAACCTAAATATTCTTCATTATTTTTATAATTATTATTTGTCTGGTAGTAATATGGTTGTTTTCTATATTGGTTTTTTGATTCTTTTTTTATTATTTTTCCTTTTAAGTTTATAGGGTGTTTTACCTTTTTTTCATATGTTAAATCTGTTCCACTTTCATTTATAGTTAATTCATCAAAAATACTTGAGTCTTCATCTATTCCATCTGGAAAGCAAATTTTATCTATTTTTGAAGCAAAATTTTCTAATTCTTCACCTGTTATTGATGAATATTGATGATAACATTCGTGTAAAACATTATTTGGGTCTAATTTTTCACCACAGTCTATAAATAAATAATTTTCCATTGTTTGTTTGCCATTATCTGCTAGAAAACTCATTCCTCTTAATGCTATTGAAATACTTTGAAGTATTTTGATATCAGTTTGAGATAGGTTTGTTTTTTCTTTTCTATTTATTTCCATCTTTATAGTTAATAATAATTATTTATTAATAAATATTATTAAATAGTATCAATTTTACTAATATTATTCTTATTTTAATAAATATAAAGGTGAAATTCTTATTCTAGCATTATTTTTTATAATTGCCATCAAATGAAAATTTCGATGTTCACAATCTTGATTACTATGTATTCCTTTTGAACCAACATAATAATTTTTTATTATATTTTTTGATATATTTTTTAAAATATTTATATTATTATTCAAATTACATTTTAAATACTGAAGGTATTTAATGTGATACTTTCCTTCATAGTAGCAATTTATAAATTTATCTTTTCTATAAATACCGATCCCATTAAAAGCTGATAAACATGGAACTAAAACATGTTCTTTACATTGAGAGAGAACATATGTTATATATTTTTGCATTATATCTTTTACTTTATCACCACAACTCCATGCCCAACAACTTAAATAATACGGGGTTATACTTAATGCCCATATATCATAATAATAATCTTGGTTGAAAGTTAAACAATCCCAATCTTCTCTCAATAAATATTTTTTTAAAATTTCTACATCTATTGTTTTATAATTATTATAGTTACAATCTAACATTATAAAATATTTATAATCTTTATTATTATTACTTGAGTAAATAAATTCTAATATTTTATTTCTTGCTCTTGCTATATTTATTGTTCTATTACTTATTCTCTCTACTTCATTTATATAAATTGTTACATTTTGCTTATCTTTTGCATAATTTTTTAATAAATTTAATGTATTATCTTTTGATTTATCATAAACAAAAATAATTTTTGTATTTTTGAAACATTTTTCTAATATTTCTATATTTTTTATTGTATGACTTATATATTGGGAAGCATTATATACTGGTAATCCTATAATACAATTTTCCATTTTACTGTATTATTTTACTGTATTATTTTATTTATTATTTTTGTTTTTAATTTATATAATAACATAAATTGTTATTGAATTATTATATAAATTGTATAAATTTTTATCAATTATTATATTCTTATTTTCAGTTATATTTCATTCTAAGTTTTTTTTTATTTCTAACACCATCAGCATTAGATAAAAACGGACTTCTTTTTCTACCAACACCACCTAATTGATTAATTATAAATAATGCTTTTGACTTTGATGATGCTCTTCTTTTAATCACATTTAACGCAAAAGAATTTCCAATATTTCTGCTTGCTGGTAAACCTTGTTTTTTTGAACCACCATGTGTATTTAAATTAACATTTACATTATATCTTGAGCTCCCAGCTAATCCTGCTCCCATACTTCTAACAAATCCCATTTTCTTTTATATTTAATTTATATAATAAAATATACAAAAAAAATTATTATGATAAATGCTTATTGTAAATCTTAATTTATTTATAAAATTGAACTAAAACTAATTCAACTTTTTTATTACAATAATAAATTATATTTATTTCAGTTATATAAAAAATTGATTTTATTATTTTATTTAAAAGTTTTTAACAAAATTAGTGAGAAAATAAAATTATTATGATGATGTATAAGTTTATTAATAATACTAAATATCTCAATACTTTTCCTGATGAGTGGATATGTAATAATTATTATGGCACTGGTCCTAATTATTGTATTAATTGTAAAAATTATGGTTGTATAGACGATATTTTTATTGGGTATTGTGCTAAATGTAGTCAACATATATATAATTTTGAAAGAGGAGATGGTTTTGAAGTTTATGCTAGCGAATTAATTTTAGAAAATAGTTATACATTTTGCGAATATATTGAGAGAGAAAAATTTAATATAATAAATTATTTAGAGAATAAAAATAAAATTACACCGTGTCCTCGTCTATATTGGGACTGTGATTATTGTCAAAGTGTTAATTTTAATAATCTTAATTATTGTCAAACATGTAAGCAAAAAATTTCTAACGCTATAGACGATAATATTCTCTCTAATTTTAATAATATGTCAATTGATTGATTTATTCCTTATTTTCTGGAATAATTATTTATTAATTACTTATATAATATTTTCTACTATAATTAATTTAAAAAGATATTATCTATACTATATGTAAAAGGAGCATGATAAAAAGTGCTTCTGCATATAAGCTCGCGTAACTCAGTTGGTTAGAGTGTCGGTCTTATGAGCCGAAAGTCGCCAGTTCGAGCCTGGCCGTGAGCATTTGCTCCCATAGTGTAGCGGTTATCACTGAGGACTTTGAATCCTCCAACCCCAGTTCGAATCTGGGTGGGAGCTATTAGAGTGTATGCCCGAGCGGTTAAGGGGACGGACTTGAAATCCGTTGGGCTATGCCCGCGCAGGTTCGAGTCCTGCTACACTCGCTAAGCTGGGATGCCCGAGTGGTCTAAGGGGTGCGACTTAAGATCGTATGGCGAAAGCCTCGTGGGTTCGAACCCCACTCCCAGCAAAATATATATTTTTTTTAAAATACTTTTGTTAAAAAAAATATACAAATTATATAATTATATAATATTATGATAGAAATTTTTAATAAAAAAATTTTTTTTGTATATAAACATAGTTTTCATCTTTTAAAAGATTACTTTAATTCATTAAATATATTTTATGATTTTATTGAATTTGATGATATCAACAAATATTATAATAAAAATGATATTTTTGTTTTTGGACAAATGTGGTTACCTGAACAAAAAGACTCTTTTTATAAATCTACAAATGTTATTTTTTTTAATGTAGAACAACTTACCGAATCTAAAAGATTAGACCATATTTTCACACATATAAAACATAATATGCCTATCATTGATTATTCTTTAAGTAATATATTATTATTAAAAAGTAAAATTAAAGAACTTAATATAGATTATAAACATGAATTATTATTAATACCGTATCAATTTAATTCTATAGAAAATTATAATATTCAAAATAATGATAATAATTATGAATATGATATTGGAATAATTAATGGATTTATTAAACAAGATCATAGTAATTCAGATAATATAATATATAAACGAAATATTATTTGGGAAAAGATACAAAAGCAAAAATGGAAATATATTAATATTTTAGGTTGGGGCGAAGAGAGAGATTCATTAATTCAAAAATGTAAACTTATTATTAATGTTCATAATTTCAATGTATTTAATATATTTGAGCATATAAGATGTGATCGAATGATTTTTGCTAATAAAATTATTATTAGTGATAAAAGTTTATTTCAAGATTTATTAGATATAAAACACTATGTTATATGGGAAGATTTTGATAAAATAATAGATACTGCTCACTATGTTTTAGATAATTTTGATAAATTTAATATCAAAAAAGATTTTATTCAAATTATAAATAATAGAAAGAATATATTAGAGAAAAATATTAACACTATTATGACTTATCCAACAATTAAATATTGGTATAAAAAATATGGTATTCATTATCAAGATACTAAAATGCGTCTTAGTGAGTATCATAAAAGAATTAATATTTCTTATGGTGATTTACGCGAAGAACTTGTAGAACAATATCTTGTTATGAAATATATATCTTCAAGTGATGTTATTTTAGAAATTGGGGGTAATATTGGAAGAGTTAGTTGTTTACTATCTACTATTATAGATAATGGTAATAATTTATTAGTATTAGAATGTGATAACTTATCATATAAAAAATTATTACAAAATAAAATACAAAATAACTTACAATTTAATATTGAAAATAAAGCTTTATCTAATATTGATTTATATCAATTAGGATGGAATACCTATACTATTGATGAAACAAAAAAACTTGATGATGAAAGTTTTTCACAATTACAGAAAGTTGAATCTATTACTTTAGATAAAATAAATAAAAAATATAATATAATTTTTAATACATTAATTATAGATTGTGAAGGTGCTTTTTATTACATTATTCAATCATTTCCAAATATATTGAATAATATTTGTAAAATAATAATTGAAAATGATTATCCTAGCTGGGAGAGAAAACAATTTGTTGAAGATATATTATTAAAACATAATTTTGAAACTATTGAGACTATTTCTTTAAGTGACGAATATCATCATTTTCATCCAGATAAATTAATAAGAGATAATTTTTATCAAGTTAAAATTAAAAACAATAATCATTGATAAGTATTATTTAATACTTATTTAATATTATTTTGATAAAATATATTTAAAGATACATTACTACTATATAATGTGAAGGATATATAATATCACTTCTCTAAGGATGCTTACAGCAAATAAATAATTATATAATCACTTTTAATGATTAAAATTCCGCATCCTGCATCAATATGCTCCGTTAGCTCAGTTGGTTAGAGCGTGCGGCTGTTAACCGCAATGTCGTTGGTTCGATCCCAACACGGAGCGAAAATAATATTTTCTAATTATTTAGCATAATATTATTTTTTATTTGGCATTTTAATTAAATACTTTTTAATTAAATACTTTTTAAAATTATTTAAAGAAATTTTCTCTATATATTGTGTGGAACTAGAACGCGCCATTTTTTGCCCCGCTAGCTCAGTCGGTAGAGCGCAGGACTTTTAATCCTGTGGTCAAGGGTTCGATCCCCTTGCGGGGTATTATTATTTAATATATTAAAAATAATATATTTAATAATAAATAACATATATTAAATACTTATTAATAATTTATAATTATTATATTCATTATGAATTACGAAAAAGGTAATGGTAAACGAAGAAAACTATATACATCTATTAATAATATTAATAATGGAAATCAAGTTCATGATGCTGTTTTAGCATCACAAATTAGAAATATTAATAAAATATTGAAAATTTTAGAACAATCGAAGGTTTCTTGTAATGATTATGACTCTACACAACAACCTTTTTTTTCTTCTGACAATAATGGTAATAATTTTGTTATTAATTTTCAATCCTTATCTAATTATAATATACCGGAAACATTGAATCGAAATATTATTTTAATATATAAAATATTGGGCGACCCTACTAAAGAAATATATTTAGGAGAATGGACTATTATGTCTCTCGATAAAGCATTGAAAAATTATAAAGAATATTCTGATAATGGACAAAATAATGTTTTTGATATAGGATACAAATATGTAGGTATGGGGCATATTACTGTAATTTCTTGCGATTTAAAAACACACTTATTATTTTATCGCCCAGATGGTGGCTCTAATGGTTATGATAGACAAGATAATTATCAAAATCTAATTAAACATGGTTCTGGTAATTATGAGCAATTTTTCTTTTCCAAATGGTTTTATAATATTTTAAATAATTAATTTAAAGATTATTAATTATTAATTAATATATATAATATTATATCATTCTGCCCTCGTGGCGCAATTGGATAGCGCACCAGACTTCTAATCTGGGGGTTGCGGGTTCGATCCCCGCCGAGGGCTCTTTATTAATTATTTTATTATTAAAATACTTAATAAAATTTTATTCATATTTATTTTAATTTATATCTCATTTTTTGCTCTTCTTTTTGATGATAATTTTTTGTTTTATTATTCATATATATATATATATATATATATATATATATATATATTTATGGATAATAATAATAGTAAACTAAAATTAAATATTGATCTCTCTAGTAATATTAATCATGATAAACCTGTTATTATTGATATTCCACAAGATAATATTGAAATAACGCAAATAGAAAATAAAATAGAAAATAAAATAGAAAATAAAATAGAAAATAAAATAGATAAAATTAATAATCTAGATAATATTTTAGAACTTACACCTAATACTCCTACTAGAACAGTTCATCGTTTTGTTGATCTCTCTAAAGTTGATAATAATAGTAATCAAAGTAATGTAGATGATAGCTTCTGTAGTAATCCCAGTGATACCTCTTCTGAAGATAGTGATTATTATGAAATTGAAAAAAGTAGCGATAAATCTTTACGTTCATATGAAATTGACTTCTATAAAAAACATAAAAAGGTTTTACATTATAAAAAATTATCTTTTAATGATGTTCAAAAACAAATAGATAAATACTATACTCAAGATACCGTTCATAGATATTCATCAGCTCTTGATATTTTAGCTAGCTATTTAAAAGGTCAAAAAATTGTTTATATGGAGAGCAGAGAATCTTGTCAGGTTCTTTTAAATAAACTTATGCTTCCATCAATTGCTCTTACTGCTATTGTATCAATATTACAAGAAGTTGTTTGTAGATTAGAATATGGCTCTCTTATATTAGCTGGCGTTAATGCTTTTATTGCCTTTTTATTGGGTGTTATTAATTTTATGAAATTAGATGCAAAATCCGAAGCTCATAAAATATCTTCTCATCAATATGATAAACTTCAACATAATATGGAATTTCATTCTGGTCAAGTATTATTATTTAGTAATCCAATTCTCTCTAAGAATGCGGTAGATAAATATTTTGAAGAAAGTAAAAATATTATTAATTATAATTTTAATAAAAATAGCTCTGATGAAGAAAAATCTAAGAAAAGAAATGAATTATATAGAGAAAGAAAACGTATTTATAATATGAAAACAAAGGAAAAAAAAATTGTTATGGATGATATTAGAGATAAGATTAAAAATGTTCAAGATAAAATCTCTGAGATTAAAGAAAATAATCAATTTATGATTCCAAGAAATATTCGTTATACTTATCCTATTATTTATAATATTAATATTTTTGCTGTTATCAAAAAAATAGATGATTATAAAATCAAAACTATTAATACTCTTAAGAATGTTAAAAATGAAATGCGTTTTATTCATGCTTTACAAAAAAATAAACATTTACATATTACTACTAATTACAAAGAGAGAATAAGTAATTTATCTACTTTGAAAAATGAACTTATACAAACTATTTTATATTTGAATACTGCTTTTGCTGACATTGATAAAATATTTACACAAGAAATAACCAATGCTCAACTTAAAAAATCTTATTGGATTCGTTTCTTTTTGAATGATTTTATTAGAGCTTTTTGCCCTGCTAAATGTCTATGTAATAAAATATTATTACCTTCTGAGTATAAATCTATAGAAGAAGCTTCTTCTGAACAATTTAATACTATTATGCGTTTTGATACTCAAATCAAAAATAAATATGAAATCCACGATAACTTTTTTAATAATTTTAATCCTTTTGTTTCTTCAACAAATAGAAATAAATTAAGCTCTAAAGAAAATAATTCTATTGAAGATAAACGTTATGGTAAAATACAAAAATGTTATTATTAATTTTCATAATTTTCATAATTTTTGTAATTTATTATTTTATATTAATTATTTTCTATTTAATATAAAAAATTTTTATTTGCATCGTGGAGGAATTGAACCCCCGGCCTTCGGATGGAAACCGAAGATGTTACCACTACACCAACGATGCTCTATTAACATCAGTATTGATAACATTATTAATTTATTTAATTAATATTGAATTATTACTGATATATGTTTTATTCTTTTTTATTTAAGTATTTAATTTACTAAAATATATTTACATTATATTTATTTATACAAAGATCACAATAATTATTTTTTAATCTATAATCATTATATTGAATATTTTCATTGTATTCATTATATTCATTGTATGTATTATTCTCTCTATTTAATTTATTTAAAACATAAGGATATTTTGATATTATTAATTCTGGAAATAAACTTGATATTTCTATATTATTGTTATTTTCACAAAATATATTTTTACAATAATCTTTATGCTTTTTATATTTTTTATTTATCAAATCTATTTTTATTTTTTCTATATAAATTATATTTTTTAATAATTTATTAACAAATCTTAAATTTTTTTTATCTTCTATCGAGAGAAATTTGTCTAAATATACATAATTATTTACATCTATCATATTATTTTCTTATTTTTTATAATTTCTATAAAAATGAATTATATTTAAATACTATTCATTTTTATTTTAAAATATAAAATTATTTATTTATTGTATTTTATATATATGTCATATCCTGATTATAAAACTTTTTTAAGATATAAAAATTGTTGTCGCCCAATTGGTGATACTGGACCTCCTGGGCCTGCCGGTCCTACTGGACCCGAAGGACCTACTATTATTGGTAATAAAGGTGAAATTATTTATTTTAGTGAAACTGATAATTTAGTAAGCACTAATACTATTTTTATTACTAATGGTAATGTTACTATAAATAATAATCTAGTTGTTACTGGTAATTTGTCAATGGATGATAGTTTTATTAATGATGTTTCTGGAATTTATTTTACACAAGGTAATTTGCTATTTTCTGATTTTTCTAGTTCTACACAACAGGTTCAACTTCCTTCTAGTCAAGGACAACCTATTTCTCTCGAGAGAAAAACATTATTTTATGACCCTAATTTTAATATTAATACTGGAGGTAGTCCTATAGATATTTCTTTTGTTGTTCCAAACTTTAATCAATTAGGTTTGACAATTTCTGGTTCTGGAAATACTATTATATCGCCTTCGTCAGATATTTCTGGGCAATATGTAGAATTATATGCTAATTTCCTTGTTAATTCTACTACTAGCACTTCTAAAACTATATCTTTGGATATTAGTGGTGTAAGCTCTGGTTCTTCATTTAATGAAACGATTGATGTAAGAAGTATAACTAAACAAGGAAATTATTATATTACTTTTGGGCCTCATATTTTTGCTCCAAAACAATGGGCTGATACTTCTGATTTTGTTATTACTGCTAATTCTACTGATACTTTTACAATAGAACAATATAAAATCATGTTTAAAAGTTATTTTATGTAAATTAATATAAAAAAAATATAATATTAGATTTTTGTTTTTAGTTTTTTTTGTTTTTTAATTTTGGTTTTTCTAGTTGAGTTCACTCGCAATCTTAAGTTTCCTTTTTTGGACTTCTTTTGTATGCATCTCTAATGATTGCGACTTTTGTTTTGGTTCATGAGCTCCCATAATAAACCTATATACGTTTACCTCTTGTGTTTGTCCAATACGATGACACCTTGCTAATGCCTGCTCCTCAATAGATGGATTCCAATGCGGGCTTACAAAATATACCTCTGAAAACATCTGAAGATTAAGACCTTCGCAACCTGTCTGAATTTGTAGAATAAGAATATCAATATTTTCTGTATTATTTAATATTGATAATCGCTCATTATTTTTAGTTCGCCCATCAATAAAGGCGGTTTTGTAATTTTGCCCGGAGAGAAGTTTGAAAATCTCACCTATTTCTGCTCTATAGTGACAGAAGATTAGTTTCTTTTTATCTTGTGGTGATGTTATTATTGTTTCAATTAGTTTTGAAAGCTTGCTAGAATCATTTGTTGTGATATTTGCGTCTTTTACCATAGATGCCATGATACAAGACTGGCGAGCTTTTACCAACAGCGGTAGTTTTCTCTCTGGAATTGGAATGTTAAATCGCATGTTGTTCCGTGTTACTAGATTGCTGAAATTTAGGTTTTGATGAATAAATTGGGATAGTTCTTTTTCATCATTATTCTCCCACTCAACCTCTATTTTTTTTGTATTTATTTTTGGCATTTCTATTTTTACTTGTTCCTTGGTCCGTTTCATAAGGAAATTCTTTGCTATTTCTTTAAGGTTTTCACTTTTTTGGTAAAATGTTTTTGGTATTCCAATAATATCGCAGAGAGAATAGAAGTCATTTTTTTGATTTTGAATTGGTGTTCCCGTTACAAGCCAATTTATCTCTGAATTTTGGGTTAAGATATAAGCTCCCTTGTAGATTGCGGTTTTCTTATTCCTAAGATGGTGTGCCTCATCATAAATAATACGATTCCATTTTTGTTTGTAAAGTTCATTTTCTCTCTTCTCATTAGTAGCTATCATTCCATAAGTTGTTACTATAATTGAATGGTTTGTTGTTATTTCTTGAAGTGATTTTTTTGTATTTGTCCCATGATAAATATAGGGTTCTTGGTCTGTTAGAGTAAGAATTATTTTTTCCCACTGATTTAGCAGTGCTTTTGGGAGAACAATTAGAGTTAAAGGTTTAGAATTTCCAATTAAAAGAGAGAGCATTGTGATTGTTTTTCCTAATCCCATCTCATCAGCCACCAAACCACCCTTTACTGTTTTATCATCAATTTGAAAGCCAGATGTCTCATTATTAAGACACCATTTAATACCTTCAATTTGATATTCTTTTTCTTCAAGATTTTTATTTTTCAACCAAATATTCATTGTTTCCATAAGAATTTTTTGAGAGTTGAAGAGAGATAAGTAGTGTAATTTTACAAAAAAAAATAAAAAATTTCAATTTTTTTTGGTTTTTGGTTTTTGGTTTTTGAATTTTATTTTTATTTTTTAGATTTTTTTTAAAGGTGGTGATTGCTGATTTTTTTCTTCTTCTGTCATTTTTACACATTTTATATAGTCAGTAAAGCACCCTACAATTTTCATATCTTTTGGAGCAAATACTGTTCCATTACAAAAGCTATTATATGCTTCTTGTCCAGATTTTTTTCTTATTTCATAAAGAATTGTTGGATTTCCAGTTTTAATCATCTTATTTGGTATATATATTTTTTTGATATTTATTTCAATTTTTTATAGTAATTTATTATAGTAATTTATAGTAATTTATAGTAATTTATAGTATATATTACTATAAACCTTGAATAATCATCGTTTAAAAATAAATTATTGTTATCTACACTTCTTGGAGGATAAAGGAATTTTAGAAAATTTTTTATTTCTTTTATTTGTCTACTAAAACAATAAACATAGTTTTCTACTTTCGAAAATGATAGTGAGAGACGAATATTATGTTTAACACAAATTTTGAACCACAAACGAATGCTGTTATTCAGTATAATGTATTGTGTATCATTTTTTTTATTTTTATGGTTAATTAAAATATAGTTATTTAATACCATTAATTTTTTAGAGAGAAGATCAGTGAAAGATATCCAAAATTCTGTATTGTATTTTTCTCTTTTGTAATTAGAGTTATAAATTATGGTAAGACATTCTGTTAAATTATTTGATAAGATTTCGTTATTTAAATATTCTATATAATTTACAGAAGTGATTATATCTGAAATATATTTTATGCTCTCTATTTTTTTCTTTGTATTTTGGTAATATTTGTAAATTATATTTTTACTATTTGTTTGTTTTATAATTTGGACTATATAATATACAATATCTTGGGGGAGAATAGATAAAAGGACATAATAATTCATGTTATAAAAGATGAACGTAGAGAGAAAAGTAATTGATTTATAAATAAAAAATAATAATGTTCAATTTTTTATTTTAATTAAATTTAAATTATATACTACAGCACCTAGCTTTTCTATGTTTTAACTCTATTTTTTATTTCTATTTTTATTTTTATTTTACTGTTCTAACTACCCTATTTATACGCAAACGGGAAATGAGTAGGAAAACGAGAATTGAGTAACAAAAATATACCACATATTTACGAAAAAAAAAGATACACATCACAGTTGTCTTTACTCCGGACTAGAGAGGTGTCTTGTTGGGATGATTAGTCCCGACACTTTACAACTGCACTCCCGCTACTAGGGGCGTCATGACCCTAGAAGTTGAGCTCACAGAGCGTGTATTCTTTTTTTTTTATTTAATTATTTATTTTTCCTAACTATTCAAAAAGTTATTTCAATTTTTTTTGCGTTCGTTTTTTACACCTATTCGACATGCCATTTTTACCACAAATTTTACCAAAAACTTAACAGAAAAAAATTGATAATATTTTTGTATATTATATTATTATGTCTACAAAATTTCAAAATAGAATGTCCGAATTATGTTATGATTTACCACTATGGTTACAAATTTATGCTCAAATTGAAAAAGAAACATGCCGCCGTGGTTTACTTAGAAAAACATCTAAAGGACTGAACAATAACTGTTTGTTAATAAAGGAAGATTTTAATTATGCTAATAGTCAGTTAAGAATTAGTTGGTATTATATAAATAAAGATTATGTTTTAATAGCTGATGATTCCGAAGAAGGAAATAGAGTGTATAATTATTATTATACTATGTATGAAAGTGCTCAGTTATTTCTCAAAACAAACGTTTAAAGAAAATTTTGATCAAAATAATCTTAATCTACTTCTTCAATGTTTGGACCATTTGATGGTGGCGGAGGCATTCCGGCAACGTTTTGATTCGCAGATGGGTCGGTCCAACCCTAAGAGGTGTATGTCTCGGAAAACATACCAATTTCCTGAAATTGTCCGTGGCAGCAGGAGCAGCTCATAGCAGCTGTGGGTGAGGCAAAACCAACTGAGGTGGTTCAGGCGATTGCTGCCAAGTGGAAGGAGCTCTCTGTCGAGGAGAAGGCGGTTTGGAACGAGAAAGCAAAGACGCCACCTGCCTCGGAGGATGAGGATGCGTAGGTTAACAAGGGGATGGGTAACAAAAACAAAAACTAAAAACTAAAAATATCATGAAAAAAGAGAAGTTCTAATACTTTTCTTTTTTATTTTTTATTTTTTTATTTTTTTATTTTTTATTTTTTTATTTTTTTATTTTTTATTTTTTTATTTTTTTATTTTTTATTTTTTTATTTTTTTATTTTTTTATTTTTATTTACATTATTTCGCGGCATATGAAGCGAGAGAATTGCCTACAATGGCAAGGGCAACCCCTTATCACTATATCGTGAAAATCTGTGTCTACCCATGGGGCTAGATTTTTTGGCCTATTAATTTTATGTCTCTCGCAACAATCGCACTTGCTGAAGGTTTCAACAACTTCTTCTCTAGAAACAATTCTATTATTATAGAATAAATTATAATTTCCCAAAGAAACTGTGAAACCCGAATCAAACGCAAACATCAACATTTTTTCGAAAGCCTTTATTTTGTTTTTCAGCATGTTTTTTGCCTTTTTTTGTATGATTGCCACAGCTTCTATCTCATTGAACGAGATAATGTGGTGTAGCAGATCTTCAGGTAGCTTTCCAAAACGCGTAACAGTTGCCAGAGCGAGAATTGAGTGCATTTTCTTTCAAGTGTTTCTCTCTTTCTCTTCTCTGTGTGTATCTTTCTAAAAATTTAGTAAAAAGTTTTCAATTTTTTTTGGTTTCATTTTTCAAAAACTTAACAGAAAAAAAAATTGAAATGAGTTTTCTGTTAATTCTGTTACCCACCAACAAACAACCAACTCAACAAACACTAATGGCGATGACGATCGAGCAGCTTACCAAGATGGTCGAGGTCCTCACCAAGCGTGTTGGCGAGCTCGAGAAGATGAACGGTGTTGTCCAGGAAGTTGTGGATGACAAGAAGGCCAAGAAGGAGAAGAAGGAGAAGAAGGAAAAGAAGGAGGTTGACCCCAACAAGCCCAAGAAGACTAGTGGCTACCTCATCTACTCCAACTCAGTTCGCGCTGAGGTCAAGGAGAAACTCATTGCGGATGGGGGCGAGGGAAAGCCAAAGGAGGTGGTTCAGGCTATCGCAGCCAAGTGGAAGGAGCTTGGCGACGAGGAGAAGGCGGTTTGGAACGAGAAGGCTAAGGCGCCACCAGCCTCGGAGGATGAGGATGCGTAGGTTAACAAAGGGATGGGTAACAAAAACAAAAACTAAAAACTAAAAATAGCATGAAAAAAGAGAAGTTCTAATACTTTTCTTTTTCTTCTTTTTCTTTTTTTATTTTATTTCAAATATGTAAGAGAATTACTTTTGATACTTGTAGATCAACTTTGCAGTATTCATATCGTTTTTAATGATATTACACATTTCCAAGTAATCCTTCTCTCTCTCACATTTTTCATATAGCTCTATAACTTCGTAACCTTTTTCTGTAAGCTCTTTTATATATTGGTCTTTATAGTTGCTGAACATCATGTCATTTGTCTTCAAAAATTCTAGAAACATAACCATGTAAAAGTTGTTACATTTCACATAATCAGTATAAATCTCGAACCTCGCCTTTCTCTCTTCACTGTAATCATGAAATGACCTAAGTGTTTTTTTTCTTAGTCTGCTTTCGATGAAGTTCCTTTGTTTGCCAATATGGCCTTCAAGGTGCTCAATCATGAATGCAATACGGGGTGACATTGGTAGAGTTTCTCTCTTAACTCAACATATATAGCCAAAAATATATCAATTTTTTTTATTTTACTTATTTTTTTCTCTTAGTTTTCCAATAAAAAGTTAACAGAAAAAAAAATTGAAACTCTATTTCTGTTTTATTGATATATACCAATCAAACACAAATGCCGACTGTTAACATTAGCGCTGCTGTTGACAAAATGATGAAGAACATGTTTGCTGAGACCATGGAAGCCTGTGTTGCCAAGCTTTCTGAAAAGTATGGTTTTGATGAGAAGGAGGCGCTTGAGTTCCTTGAGATTGATGGTCTAAAGGAAAAGAAGGAAGACAAAAAGAAGGACAAGAAGGAGAAGAAAGAGAAGAAGGAGGTTGACCCCAACAAGCCAAAGAAAACCAGTGGTTATCTTCTATATTCTGCAGATGTTCGGGAACAAGTTAAGGCTAAGCTAATTGAAGATGGAGGTGAAGGAAAGCCAAAGGATGTTGTTCAGGCTATTGCTGCCAAGTGGAAGGCTCTTACTGATGAAGAAAAGGCAGTATGGAATGACAAGGCAAAAGCTACTAAGGAACCTCTTGATGCTAATTAGATAATGAAATAAAATAAAAAATACCAAAAAAACAGCATGTTGAAAAAGTTTATCTTTTTCTTTTTTATTTTTATTTTTGAAGAGAGAAAAAAACAAAAAAAAGAAAATAAAAAAAATTTATTTATATTTATAGCTATATCTATATAGTATGACTATGAACGATGACCTCTAACATTGGCTTAACTCTTAATTTGATGTTGTCGTTCTAACAAATCGCGGGGGGAACCCGCATATAATATTATATTTTAACACTGAGAGTGAAAGGCAAGCGCCGATTGTGGAATGCTCCTGAGTATCTCGCCAATAGATGCTATCGATAGAGTTTCGACCGACTGGTAGTATCTAGAAAAAAAGGGTATATAGAGGAAAGACAGCTTTCGACGGAGATACTCGGGTGGGTGGTTGGCCACCACTCGGACCTTAGCCCGGTTATTGCCTTGTGTAAAATCAACTTGCTCTTTTAGAAGTTGGTGTAAAGCAAGGATGCTCTTACCAAATAGGGGTTTAGTAGGTTCGAATCCTACAAAGAGTAACCATGGGTATCTTGTGAGCTCAACTGAAGCTGGATGCACCAGACCTCTATCAAGACCAACCGACATCCAAGGTTGGAGGTTCCCGCCTATCTAAATTATTTAAATTTATCAAATAATTAAACCTTATATTGAGAATTAACGATCAGTGAGGGTGGCCTTTGGTTCGGTAAGACCATCAAAGGAGTGGTTTTGTAAGGCAATATAGTTTTTCCTTACAAAACTGGCCGATAACGGTTAATTCTACTTCTCTCCCCATTAAAACCAGTCTATTACTTTTTTCTTTTTTATTAAAATTGAACAAATTTAAAAATAATAAAATATAGATATAATATTATAATGCCTTCAATTACAGAACCGAGCATTTGCATTCCACGTGTGTCAAGTAATATTACAAAACCATATATTAAAAATATTTTTGAACAAATTTTTGGTAACAATTCAATTGAGAGAATTGATTTAGTTAAAAAAACATATTCAAATAATAAAATTTATTATACAGCATTTATTCATTTTAACTATTGGAATGGTTCATCTAATGTCCAAGCTATTCGTAATCGTATAATGAATAACCAAACATTCAAAATTGTTTATAGTGAACCGTGGTTTTGGAAATGCTCAATTAGTAAAGCTGTTAAACCTGTTATTTACACACCATATAGTGATAGAAGAATTGTAAAAAGATATGATACTAACAATAATTTTGTTAATGATGCTTATACTGAGGTAATTGAAGAAATTAATAATATTTTAAATGAAGAATTTTGTCCTTTTCCACCGAGTCTTCGACCTTATCAAACGTTTAATAACAACATTGTTCCTCCTATTAGACATCAACCAGCAATGGATATTAATCTACAACCACCACCGCTTATACGCCAAATGCCAATAAATGCTCCAAACTTAGAATTAATTTAATTTAATTTAATTTAATTTTATACATCTATAAAATTGAAATACTTTTATAATATTTTTTATTTTTTATAAAAGTATGAATTTCTTTACCAGTTTTATTTATATTTATAGGTTTTTCAATACTTATATTGATGAGAGAAATATTAACTATAGTGACTTGATTGAAAAAGGATTATATTTCGATTCTATTAATTATAAGGACGAAGGTTATGTTGAAATAAAAACAGCAAAAAATACAATTGAATCCATATCTATTAAAATATAAATATTTTCATAAAAAGAATATTTCTCTCTTCATTCTTATAAAATATTTTTGTAAAGTAGAGAGAAAAAGTTATTTATCTTATTGTTTTCATTTGTATTTTTCTATTTTATTATTTTAAATATGTAATTATGGTTTAGTCAGTGTAAACGCATGTTTTTTTATTTTTCGATTCTATATTCCATTTTTAAAAATTGGACATAAAAAGTATGTCCATTTTTTATTTTTCGATTTGAGAATTGTAAAAAAAAAGTGAAAAAATGAGTTTAC
>MDSX01072196.1_pt1 | contig 52021 bp, 50 predicted proteins | sample 811141 | NCBI WGS metagenome assembly MDSX01 (sample SAMN05326642, study PRJNA326480) | marine metagenome | isolation source: seawater | place: Atlantic Ocean: South East | collected 2010 | reverse complement strand
TCCCCAGAAATAACCTCTCCAAGGTAACTCACTCAGTTCATAAGCAGGATGCAGTTGTCACCCATTTAAGCTGCACTAGCTAAATTCAAGCTGTATCCTGCAATCTATGGTAGATGGGGCTTTAAAATTAATTTTTGGTTGGGCGCAGCAAAAAGTTTCATCTACCACCCTCACACTCTGATCTCCTCATAACACGTAATTGAAAATTCATAGATATATATTTATTTCAATTAGTTTTACAATATATTCAGCTGTATCGTTAAAATATAATTAATTGTGAATATCGAAAAACACTCAGAGGAATTAGAGATCAATCTCTTCGATTTAATCCATATTCTTTGGATCAAGAAAATATTTATAGGACTAACTGTTATTATTTTTTCTCTTGGCACTATTTTGTATGCTTTGAGCATTCCTAATGAATATAGAGCAGAGTCAAAGCTAGCCTTCACCCAATCTTCGGGAGAAAGTTTGAGTTCTGGAGTTTTAGGAGGCTTGGCTTCTATGACTGGTTATGATTTAGGTTCATCTAGTCAGGTCGATGAGTCAGCAGTTGCAATCGAGATTATGACTTCTTGGAATTTTATCGATGAATTTATCAATGATAACTCTCTCCAAGTTGATCTTTTTGCATCTGTAGGCTGGGACGCAGAAGAGAATAAAATAGTTATAGATACTTCTAGATATGATGAAGATAAGAGTGAATGGTTAGTCACCAAACCAACAAGCTATGAAATGTATGATGGTTTTCTAAATAGATTAACAGTTGCACCTGATTATAAGACTGGATTTGTTTCTATTTCTTTTGACCATTTTTCTCCTTACTTTGCAGCATCTGTGCTAGATAAATATATAGAGTCCATAAATCTCTTTATGACCGAACGAAAACTTGATCAAACAGATGAAAACTTAAGATATTTGAATCTTCAACTTAACGAAACTACCAATAATGAGATGGAAAATGTTTTCTTTTCTCTAATACAAGAGCAAGTAAAAGAGAAGATGATCGCATTGGCTACCCCAGACTATGCTCTAAAATACATTTATAGACCTATGGTCCCAGAAAGGAAATTTAAACCGGAGAGATCCATTATGGTTATTTTAGGTACCCTTTTAGGTTTTATCATATCTGCAATAACTGTTCTTATTTTGCATTACAGAAAGTAGACATAATTCTCTTAGCTTGAAATCAATATGGAGAAAGATAAGTTTACTGCATTAATACCACTGAGAGGAGGTTCTAAAGGCATACCAGATAAGAATATAAAGTTATTCATGGGTAAACCTTTATGTTACTGGGTACTAAGGGCTGCTTGTTCATCTTCTCAAATCGATAGTGTCTGGGTTTCAACTGATTCACAAACCATAAGAGAGACAGTGAGAGGGTTCAATCTATCTATCAATGTTTTAGATCGACCTCTAGAATTGGCTTCTGATACAGCTACAACTGAGTCGGTTATGTTGCATTTTGCAAAAGAAATCGATGTTACTAATCTTGTTACAATTCAAGCTACTTCGCCTCTTTTATCATCCGATGATTTAGATACGGCTATAAAAGATTTTATGGCAAGGGGTCTTGATTCTTTATTTTCTTCAGTGAGGTCAAAAAGATTTTTTTGGAATGAAGAATCTATTAGTCCACTAAATTATGATTATTTGAGAAGACCAAGGAGACAGGATTTCAATGGATTATTAATGGAAAACGGTTCTTTCTACATTACTAGAAAAAATATATTATTAGATACCGAGTGTAGGCTAGGTGGAAAAATTGGATTTTATGAGATGTCTGAAGAGCATTCTTTAGAAATTGATGAGCCAATGGACTGGACAATTCTTGAGGCAATAGCTAAAAATAAAAATGAGTTAACTAATGGAAATAATTCGTAATATCTCTCCGTATTATATTTTAGAAGGTGAATCAATACTCGATGCTCTAAATAAGTCCAACAAGAATCCTGTTAGGACTATATTTATAATAGACGATAAAGGGATTATTCAAGGCGTCTTAACTGACGGTGACTTGAGGAGATGGTTGTTAGCTAACACGGATAATATTGATTTCACCTCACCAGTTTCGAAGGCAATGAATAAAGAATTTGTCCTTGGGCAATTATCCCAAGAAAAATCAGAACTACATGAAATCTTTGATCCAAAATTTAGAGCTTTACCCCTGGTAGACGAAAGAGGAAGGTTAGTTGCAGTTGCAACGCATAACTTAAATCAATACAAAATGGGTGACAAATTTTTAAGTGAGGATTCTCCTTCTTTTCTAATAGCTGAAATAGGTAATAATCATAATGGTGATTTTGAATTAGCCAAAAAACTCGTTGATGAAGCGTATGATGCCGGAGCAGATTGTATAAAATTTCAGATGAGAGACTTAGATTCTCTGTATGGAAAGTCTATCCAAAAGCAAAAAGGTAATGCTGATTTAGGAACTCAATACACCATGGAGTTGCTATCTAAATTCCAGCTATCTGATGATGACCTTTTTGCAATTTTCGATTATGTAAAATCTAAAGGCTCGATACCTCTATGTACACCTTGGGACACCCCCAGTCTTGAGAAATTAAATGAATATGGAATGGAAGCATTCAAAATAGCCTCTGCAGACTTCACTAATTATAAGTTTATTGAAGAAATCGCTTCAAAAGGAAAGCTGATGATCTGTTCTACTGGAATGGCAACAGAAAAAGAAATTAGAGAAGGTATCAAATATATACAAAAGTTAGGATGCCCCTTCGCTTTGTTGCACTGTAATTCAACTTATCCTGCTCCATTTAAGGATATAAATTTAAACTACTTATCTCACTTGCGGCATCTTAGCAAGGGATTAGTGGGTTATTCGGGTCATGAAAGGGATATTAATGTAGCCATAGCAGCTGTAAGTTTGGGGGCAAAAATTATTGAAAAGCATTTCACAGTTGATAAGACTTTAGAAGGCAATGATCATAAAGTGAGCTTACTCCCCTCTGAATTTAAAAATATGGTTATTGGTATTCGTCAAGTTGAAGAGTCCATGGGTTCAATTTCCGATAGAAGTCTTTCCCAGGGCGAAATGATGAATAGAGAAAATTTAGCAAAAAGTCTCGTTGCCTTAGTTGATATACCAGCTGGAATACAGATTAGCGAAGAAATGATAGATATTAGATCTCCTGGACAAGGACTACAACCAAATAAAATAGGAGACTTAATAGGTAAAGCACTAAGAGTTGAAAAAAAAGAAGGTGAATTTTTCTTTGAAGATGATTTAAAAGATGAATCAACTCAACCCAAGAAATACAGCTTCAAGAGAAAATGGGGAATACCGGTAAGATATCATGACCTTGAAAAGATGAGATCTATGTCTAATGTGAAGCTTTTAGAAATTCACCTTAGTTATACTGATATGACTCTTGATTTTAAAGATTTTATAAAAGAACCTCTTGATTTAGGCTTGGTTGTTCATGCACCTGAATTATTTAAGGGAGATCATACTCTAGACCTTTGTTCACAGGATAAATCTTATAGAAAGCTATCCGTGGAATATATGAAAGAAACAATCTCTTTGACCAAAGAGCTTCAATCTTACTTTAGCCAAAAAAGTGTTCCAATTGTAACTAATGTTGGAGGCTTTAGCGAAAATCAGCATTTAGAAAAGAGTAAACATAAAGAGCTTTATAAAATTCTGGCTGATAATCTTCAGGAATTAAAAACTGAAGGTGTAGAGATCATACCACAAACCATGCCTCCTTTTCCCTGGCACTTTGGGGGACAACAATTTCATAATTTATTTGTAGATGCTGAAAGTATAGTCGAATTTTGTGAGGAGAATAATATTAGAATCTGCCTTGATGCCTCTCACTCACAACTTGCTTGTAACTTCTTGAAAGAATCATTTATAGATTTTACAAAGAAAGTTTCTCCTTATATTGCACATATGCATTTAGCTGATGCTTCCGGTGTGGACGGCGAGGGCTTACAGATAGATGAAGGAGATATAAATTGGAAAAGCTTTTGTTCTGTGATTGATGGTCTAGCTCCTCACGCAACATTTATTCCTGAGATTTGGCAGGGACACAAGAATAATGGGCAGGGAGCATGGAAAGCCCTCCATAGATTAGCAACTTACATGGACTAAAATTGAATAAAAAGAAATCGATTCTTTTTGTCATTGATGTACCAATGACAGAAAGAGACATTCGAAGGTACGGAGTGGCTAAACTTAGTAAAACTTACAATGTTTGCGTGTTAGATTGTTCTATTTTTGCAAAAAATAGATATCAAGGATCTAAAGTCTTCAATGGTTTTCTAAACTATTATAAAATTGAAAAAATTGATTCTCTTGAAAGTTTCTTTTCTGAAAATATATTTTCTATTTATGTTGATCTCATTAGTGTAAGCAACTGGAAAACTTATAAACTTAGGCGTTTATTAAAAAAAAGGGACCTAAAAAGGCTTCTATACCGTTTAAATGATATTCCTCATTTTGGAAAGAAGGAGAGGATTTCTATTAAGATAAGGAAGTTATTATTATCAGATAAAAAGGCCTTAACAATTTTGCAAAAGGTCTTTGGTAAAATGTTGTCCTTCTTAACTGCAAAAGCAGATATAGCGTTATTGGCAGGCGATAAAGCCCTTTTAAATTATCAAAATCTTGCACAAAAAAAAATTTCAGTCCATTCTTTAGATTATGAGATTTATAAATCAAGCACTTTTAAAAAAACTACTGATTTAAATAGCTCAAAATATGCGGTATTTTTAGACCAGAGTGCTCCGAAACATCCAGACTATGAATTTCATAAAATTAAACCACCAGTAACCGCAGAAAATTACTTTCCATCTATGACGAGTTTTTTTGAAGCTATTGAAAAAAAATATCAGATTGACGTGGTAATTGCTAAGCACCCTAAATCTTTAATAGATGATGAAGTGTGGGCTAATCGAACAGTTATAAGAGGAGATACACCTTCTCTTGTTTATCATTCAGAATTGGTAATAGCTCATTATACTACTGCAATTGGTTTTGCAGTCATGTCTCAAAAACCTATTTTGCAAGTTACTTCAGATGAATACAAAAATAGTATTCGAAAAGATAGGCTCATAGCCTTTAAGGAGATCCTTAATCTAAGAGAAATTAATATCGATAATTATTCTCTAGAATCATATTGTGAGGATATATTTGATTTCGACAAAAAAGCTTACTCGAAATATACCTGTGATTACTTAAAATCTTTTAAACTTGATCAAAAAGACATCTGGAATTGGAAGGGATTTATTTAAATATTATGAAGCAATTTTTCAACTTACCTGAAAAAGTTAATAAGGAACATTACGAAAATGTCAGGCATGAAATCCAAAACCTATTTTCAAAAAATAAAAGTGTTCTTTCTATATATGAATATGGAAGTGTCAGTTCTCCGGGTGTTTCAGACATGGATTTAATCTTTATATTAAATGATCATGATTTAATTAATGCTGGATTATTTGATCTGCATGAAGCAAGTGAATCAGCAAAGAAGCTCGTAGCTGATGGAACGGTCATTAAAATGCCTAAAAACGTTATGCAAAATTTAATGTATGTAGACAAATTATTTCCAAAGAGGATATTAGGAAAAGAGATTTTCATAAGAGAACCAACGCAACAAGAGAAAAATTTCATAGCATGTGTTGCTTTAATTGATTGGCTCCCTGAGAGGATCTTAAAACTCGGAAAAATTTACAATTCCGAAAAGATAAATGTTAATAATGCTTTATGTACTCTTCATTCTTTTTGCTACTCTTTAAAAACTCTAAATAAAATTCTAGGCGCAGACGATAGGTCATTATTGGTTATTAGCAAAACATCTGAACTTAGAAATAATTGGTATGATCTAGTTAAGCCAGAAAAGGGCTTATTAAAGCTTCTTAAGTTGGCTATCGAAGTTGGACATGAACAAATATTTTCATATTTTCAATTTCTTAAACAGAAAGAAGTTTATATAAAGGGTGACTTCATAACAGGAATCGAAGTCGATTTGGAGCTTTATCCAGAGTGCTTTTTAAGATTTATCGACACTAAAAATTCAATTGACTTCAACAATTCTCTAAGACTTTTTGATGGTAAGAGAAATTATATTATATTGCCCAGTTATTTCTTGCCTCATTTTTACTATCAATCACTTCATGGAGGATGTATATCAAATAATATTAGATCTAAATTTAGTCTAGATTTGGATATGGACTTGTCTAGCGTAAATAAATATTACCTAGAAGCTATAAAAACAAAAATCAGCATTATGGAAGAGAATGCTCAATTTTTAAGAAAAAATAATATAAGTTCAGGCCTGCTAAGGTTCGGCTTTCACTTTTAATGAACCAGATAAGAAATTTCCAACAGATTTTTTCTTGGTTTCTTGGCCTAAATAGTTTATCGCTAGATAGGGAAGGGCCATGGGCAGTAGAAATGTTAGCTAAAACGATAGGATTTTTATACAAAGACCTACCTAATTTAGATTGTAAAAAAAAGAAAATTGAATTGGAAATTGAGAATATATCTGATTCTGAATACTTATCTCTAAATCCAACATATTTAAAGCCAGTTTTAGAATTAAAGGAATTCGTTAATTCAAATATAGTTTCTGATCTTGAAGATTTTTTAATACATGGAAGTATTGCTACCCTTGATTATTCTGAAGGTTGGAGTGATTTAGATACTTACGTTATTGTCAAGGACGAGGTAATTGTTGATCCAAAAAGATTAACTGCTTTAAGAAAAAATCTAATTGAGGCTTATAAATTTCTTAAGGCAATTGATCCCTTACAGCACCATGGTTTCATTTTTTCTTCAACCTATGATTTGGATAATTATTTTTCAAATTGTTTACCAATTGAAGTCTTAAGTAGATCTAAATCTTTACTCAAAAAAAATAGACTCCGCCTACAACAATATAGAGATATTCGCGAAACTAGGACATTTTTTAGAAATAAGCTTAAATTCTTTAAAGAGTGTTACGTGTCAGGTGAAATGAATCATCATTTGCTCGATGGAGTAATGCTTTTGGAAAACTACGAAGAGCGAAATGCAATGTATCAAATGAAATATTTTTTGTCTGTATTGATGTCAATGCCAGCTTTTTTTCTTGATGCCTTGGGAAATCCATCGTATAAAAATTCTTCCTTTGAGAAAGTTAGAGAAATACTTAATCAAGATTTAGGCATAATAGAACAAGCTAGTAATGTAAGAAATAAATGGCAGAAAATAGAAAGCCATCCTTTTGAAAATAATTTGATACCCTCATGGCTTGAACAAGAACTTGGTCCTGACTACTTTAGAAGATCATTCGAAATTTGTTCAACAATGTGTAATTCTTTGAATAATGATTAATGAAGCACAACGAAATCTGAATTTCTTCTCATCTAATCTTATATTTAGGTTATGGAGGCATTTAAATTCAAGACGAAGAAAGCAATTTGGAATGCTTTTCATTCTCATAATTCTTTCTGCTTTCTTTGAAATAGTAAGCCTTGGAGCTGTAATACCTTTTTTGGCTGTAATCACTTCCCCTGAAGATATCTTTGATCAAAAATATATCCAAATCATAAGGGATTATTTAGGTTTGTCACAACCTAAGGACTTAATTATTCCCATAACCTTGGCATTCATTGCGGCTGCAATTATTGCAGCTTTAATGAGAGTTCTCCTTTTATGGTTCAGCGCTAAGTTATCTTTCTCAGCTGGTGCAGACTTGAGCATAGAAAGTTATAAAAGAACTCTCTATCAACCGTATTCTGTTCATGTATTAAGAAATAGCTCAGAAGTTGTGAGCAGTATTATGACTAAGATTAATAGTGCTACTGCGGCATTAAATCTCTCCCTATCTCTTGCGGGCGCTGTAATAATATCTTTATCAATAATTTCGGTGTTGATATCCATTGATTTCAAAATAGCACTTTTTTCAGGCTTTTTCTTTTCTTTTATTTATTTTTTAATAAGTAGGACGTCACAAAATAGAATTACGAGTAATAGTAAGAAAATAAATCTTGGAACATCTTCATCCCAAAAAATTCTCCAAGAAGGTTTAGGCGGAATAAGAGATATATTGTTAGATGGAACACAATCACTCTCAATAGACTCTTTTTCAGAACAACAAAAAAAGCTTCGAGGCTCCCAGGGTGATAATTATTTCATCTCTGGAAGTCCCAAATTTATAATGGAAGCATTTGGAATAGTTCTTATTTCAATTTTGGCTCTTTTTTTAGTTTCTACGTCGGACGGTGCCAAGTCATTCATACCTGTTTTGGGTGCTATGGCATTAGGAGCTCAAAGGCTTATTCCTGCTTTACAACAAATATATGTAGGTTGGTCAGGTACATTAGGCCATATGGAGTCTTTAAAAGCTGTTCTGGAACTTTTGGATCAACATTCAAATGAAAATTCTTATCCAAAAGATTTAAATCCTTTGGATTTTGATCAAAAATTTGAGATGAAATCAGTTTATTTTAAATACTCTCAACAGGATCAATGGCTTTTAGAAAACTTTAATTTATCTATACAAAAAGGAACAACATTAGGGATTGTGGGAGAAACTGGAAGCGGTAAAAGTACATTGATAGATATCATTATGGGTTTATTAGAGCCTCAAGAAGGTTTTTTATACAGCGACAGTCACAGAATTGATCATAAAGAAATTTTGTCATGGCAAAAAATAATCGCTCACGTGCCTCAAAATATTTTTTTAGCCGATATATCAATTCAAGAGAATATAGCTTTTGGTATACAAAAAGAATTGATTGACTTGGATAAAGTTAAGCATGCATGCAAACAGGCCCAAATACATGATTTCATTGTTTCATGTAATGAAGGCTACGAAACTAAGGTTGGAGAGCAAGGCATACGTTTATCTGGAGGTCAAAGACAAAGACTTGGAATTGCCAGAGCTTTATACAAAAATGCAAAGATATTGATATTAGATGAAGCTACTAGTTCTTTGGATAGTAAGACAGAGAGCAGTGTAATGAGGTCAATTGAAGATCTCACATCAGATCTAACAATAATAATTATTGCACATAGACTAAGTACAATCCGTAATGCTGATTCTATTTTAGTTTTAAATGATGGTAAAATGGAGTTCCAAGGTAAATACGAAGAAGTAATGATAAATAGCCCTACTTTCAAGAACTTGTTAGCTGCTCAATCGGAATAACAATGGGAATTGCAAGAGGATTTACAAGACTACTTCTTGATGAGCTAAAAATAGATCCGCCTGGTCATTCTGTTTTGCAATTAGGAAGACAGGGTATCTTTTTAACTGGATCCGAGTTGAAGGGCGTCATGCAAGATCACGGCTTTGACACAACAGCTGTGAAAGAAAATGACTCAAGGATGAATGACATAGAATTCTTTAGTTCGTTGGGTTTTCAAAATATTGAAAGCTGTGATTATTCAGATTTCCAATCAGCTACTCATATTTTTGACTTAAATTTACCTGCCCCAGAACATTTAAAAGAAAAATATGACCTCATTATCGATGGCGGTACTATGGAGCATGTGTTTGATATTCCTCAGGTATTGAAAAATATACACCACATGTTAAAACCTGAAGGAAGAATCATTCACTTGGCGCCTAGTTCAAATTATGTAGACCATGGTTTTTATATGTTCTCACCAACCCTTTTCTTTGACTATTACCATTCAAACAATTGGTCTGGCTTAAGAGGAAAGATAATTCAACACACACAAGGACATCATTCTGATCCTTGGTACATATATGAATATGAACCAGGATCTATAGAGCATCTTTCTTATGGAGGTTTTGATAATGGAAAGCTGACAGGTTTTTTCTTTAGTGCAACAAAAAATTTAGATACAGTGAGCGATCAAATCCCTCAACAGGGAAAATATATTAAGAATCATTGGAAAACTAAAGATTCTCAGATGATTCATAAGGAGAATGTTGAAGTCCAAAGAATACAGGTTATTAAGAATTTAATATATCGTTTTCCTCTTTTTTATAAAACCTTGTCAAAAATATCTAGGCTTTTACCTCGCAAAAGAAAAATGCCAAAGTTAATTGGTAAATATTAGAGATCAGTGAAAGATTCAGCAAAATTTTTAGTTATTGGTAGTAACTGTTTTTCTGGCTCTCATTTTGTAAATCATTTACTTCATAAAGGCCACGCAGTCTTTGGGATATCACGGTCTAAAGAACCAGAATCAGTATTTTTACCTTATAAATGGTCAAAAGATATCAATTTTAATTACTCTTTCAGCCAATTTGATCTTAATAAAGATCTTGAACAGATAATAGATTTAGTACAACAGAATAAAGTAGATTATATTGTAAATTTTGCAGCTCAAGGCATGGTGGCTGAAAGTTGGAACTCGCCAACTGATTGGTATCAAACAAATATCCTTTCTCAAGTAGCATTTCATGATGAAATAAGAAAACTAAAGTTTTTAAAGAAATATATTCACGTATCGACTCCAGAAGCTTATGGAAGTTCCGGCAATGGATGGGTGGAAGAAAATTATAATTTTGCCCCTAGTACTCCTTATGCTGTTTCTAGAGCGGCATGTGATTTACATTTACTAAGTTTTTACAAGGCTTACAATTTTCCTGTAGTATTTACTAGAGCTGCAAATGTTTTTGGTCCTGGTCAGCAACTTTACAGGATAATTCCTAAAGCAATGCTACACTTTCGTTTGGGTAAAAAAATTGATCTTCATGGCGGCGGCTTGTCAGTAAGATCCTTTATACATATCAACGATGTGATTAAAGCTACATATCAAATTGCCCTAGGTGGAAAAATTGGAGAAACTTATCACATATCAACTAATCAAACTATTTCTATTAAGGATCTTGTACATGAGATTTGTAACTTAATGAGTGCTGATTTTAAATCTTCAGTGAATGAGACAGAAGATCGCCTTGGTAAAGATCAATCATATTTACTTGATAGCACCAAATTAAGGCATCAATTTAACTGGATAGAGCAAGAAACACTAATTGGAGGTTTAAAAGAAACTTTAAATTGGGTTGATAAAAATCTACAATACCTTTCAAAATTACCAACCGACTACATTCACAAAAAATAATATAATTATGAAGATACTCATCACAGGTGCTTGTGGATATGTAGGATCATCTCTTACGCCTTTTTTACTTCAAGAAGGACATGAAATAACCGCTATTGATACAGAATGGTTTGGAAATAGTCTTCCCACTCACGAAAAACTGAAATTTATAAAAAATGATGTGCGATATATCGATAAAGATTTATTTACTGATATAGATACTATTATTCATCTTGCTAATATTGCTAATGACCCCGGAGTTGAGTTAAATCCAACACTATCTTGGGAAGTAAATGTTCTCGCTTCTCAAAGGTTAGCTGAAATAGCTATAAAATCAGGAGTTAAACATATAATCTATGCTAGCTCTGGAAGTGTTTATGGTGTTAAAGAAGAGCTTGAAGTAACCGAAGATTTGGAGTTAGTGCCACTTTCGGTCTATAACAAGACCAAAATGGTTTCAGAAAGAGTGTTTTTGAGCTACAAAGATCAAATAAAAGTTCACAATATAAGGCCCGCAACAGTTTGCGGCTTGTCACCAAGAATGAGATTGGATGTGAGTGTAAATATGTTGACTTTCCAAGCATTAAAAAACAAAAAAATAACAGTCTTTGGAGGTAAGCAAGTAAGACCAAATATCCATATAAAAGATATGATAAGGGTCTATGATTATTTTATTAATCATTCAGAAAGTATTGAAGAAGGAAATTATAATGCAGGTTTTGAAAATATTTCGATTCTGGATATTGCTTCAAAAATTAAAGAAAAGATTCCCTGTGAAATAATTACAAGTGAATCTAATGATCCAAGATCTTATAGGCAAAATTCTGATAAACTAATTTCAACTGGCTTCGAAAAACAATATTCCGTTGACATTGCTATAGATGAAATTATTAATCATCATGAGAAAGGACTTCTCAAGGAAAAAGATGAATTCTACACCGTCAAGACAATGAAGAAGTTAGATCTGTCCTAAGATGAATCTTAAAGATCTTTTTTACCAGATGCTTCGGATAAGGTTAGTAGAAGAATCCATATCAACAAAATATTCAGAACAAAAAATGAGATGCCCCACCCACCTTTCTATAGGTCAAGAAGCAATTTCTGTTGGTGTGTGCTCTAATTTATCGAAAAATGATCTTGTTCTAAGCACGCATAGAGCGCATGCCCATTATCTTAGCAAAGGTGGCAATCTTAATGCTATGTTGGCAGAGATTTATGGCAAAGTCACCGGTTGCTCAAAGGGAATGGGTGGTTCCATGCATCTCATAGATAAATCAGTTGGCTTTATGGGCAGTACAGCAATAGTTGGCAATACAATTCCAGTTGCAGTAGGTCTAGCTTTTTCACTTAAATATCAAGAAAAGAATTCAATCTCTTGTGTTTTTTTTGGTGATGGAGCTACTGAAGAAGGTTCTTTCTATGAGTCTGTGAATTTTGCTATTTTGCATAAATTGCCAATTCTGTTTATTTGTGAAAACAATCTTTATTCTGTCTATTCAGGTTTAGATGTAAGACAACCCAAACAAAGAAAAATTTATGAAATGTCAATGTCCTTTGGTATGGAAACTGATCATGGAGACGGAAATCTAGTCGACGAAGTCTATAAAAAAACAAATAAAGCAATTGAAAGAATTAAGCAAGGTGCTGGTCCTCAACTTTTAGAATTTGATACATATAGATGGCTAGAGCATTGTGGCCCTAATTACGATAATGATTTAGGGTATAGAACAGAAGAGGAATTCCTTTTCTGGAAAGAGAAAGATCCCATTAAGAGGTTAAATGAATATTATGATCAAGGTGAAATTCTAGAGATCACAAATGAGATCAATAATGAAATTTCTCTTGCACATTCTTTTGCAGATTCATCAGCTTTTCCTACATATGATGATTTATTGGAAATCTCAAAGACATAATTAGTATGAGAAAGCTTAAGTTTTCAGAAGCAATTAATGAAGCCTTAGATATAGCTATGGATATTTCAAATGATGTCATTACTTTTGGCCTAGGAGTACCTGACCCAAAAGGTGTTTTCGGTACAACTCTTGGTTTACAAGATAAATATTCTGCCAAACGTGTTTTTGATATGCCTACTGCTGAAAATGCCATGACGGGTGTTGGAATAGGATGCGCTATCAATGGTCTAAGACCGGTTATGGTACATCAACGAGTAGACTTTTTCTTGTTAGCTCTTGATCAGCTTTTTAATAATGCTGCTAAGTGGAATTTTATGTTTGGTGGAAATAACCATGTTCCAATTACAATAAGACTCATAGTTGGTCATGGTTGGGGACAGGGCCCAACACATTCCCAAAACTTACAGTCAATTTTTTCTCATATTCCAGGACTCAAAGTCGTTCTACCAACTACGGCTCATGATGCCAAAGGATTGTTATTAGAAAGTATATTTGATGAGAATCCTGTGGTTTTCTTAGAGCATAGATGGTTACATAATTTAGAAAGTAATGTGCCAGAAGGGGACTATAGAGTTCCAATTGGAAAGTCTAATATAGTTAAAAAAGGCTCTGACATAACTATCACTTCCATGTCTTACATCACAATTGAAACCATTCATGCAGTGCAAGAACTTGAGAAGCATGGGATATCTTGTGAACTAATAGATCTCAGAAGTACATCTCCTATGGATTGGGAAACAATTATAAATTCTGTTAGAAAAACTAAGAGAATTCTTGCTTTAGATAGCGCTTCGGGAAGTTTTTCTGTTTCAAGCGAAATTATTTCAAAAGTATCTTCGGAGTGTCATGATATTCTTTTGCAAGCTCCTGCAAAAATGGCCATGCCTGATATAGCCTCGCCTACATCTTTCGGACTTACATCTGAATATTATTTTGGCGCAAAAGAGATTTCTAATAAAATTATAGAGATGCTTAACAAGGACATTAAAATAGATCTTAAAAAGTTTTTGAAAGATCATCCACATGACATACCCGGAGAATGGTTTAAAGGCCCTTTTTAAAATTACATTTTATGCAGAGAAAATTAAGAGTAGCATTTCTAGGTAGTGGAAAAATAGGAATTGATCTCCTTATAAAGGCCATGAGATCTAATCTTTTAGAGTGTGTTTTAGTCTCAGGTCGTAATCTTGAATCCGACGGCCTCAAAAAGTCCAAATCTTTAGGCATACCTATTTCAGACCAAGGTATAAATTCAATATTGAATCAAAAAGAAGATATTGACTTAGTTTTTGATGCTACGTCAGCTATGGCTCATAAAGAGCATTGGAACTCACTAAAAGATACTAATATCAGAGTTATTGATATGACTCCATCAGGGATAGGTCTTCCCGTTGTGCCAGCTATAAACTCAAAAGAAATACTCAATCATCAGAATGTGAATATGATCACTTGCGGTGGCCAGGCAAGCCTTCCGATAGTCCATGCGGTTTCTAAAGCACAAGAAGGAATAGATTATATAGAAATAGTTTCAAGTATTGCTTCAAAAAGCGCCGGTCCAGCAACAAGGGCTAACATTGATGAATACATAGAAGCCACAGAAAATGGAGCTAAAAGATTTTCAAACACTACTAATTCGAAGGTTATTTTAATTTTAAATCCAGCAGAGCCTCCCATATTTATGCAAACCTCGATTTCCTTCCTAACAAAAGGTTTCAAGATCAACCTTGATAAAATTCAGGAATCAACCAATAACATGATAAGTGATATCAAGAAATATGTGCCTGGTTATGAGCTTTTAGTAGAACCAGTGATTGTAGGAGATGATAGATTAATAGTTATGATAAAAGTTACAGGCTTGGGAGATTATCTTCCTTCCTATGCTGGTAATTTAGATATTATTAATTGTGCAGCTATTTCGGTAGCAGAAAGCTTTTCAAAAAGTCGATAAAGTAGATAATATCATTCATATGGACTTAATTATTCAAGATTCATCTTTAAGAGATGGAAATCATGCTATACAACATCAACTGACTTTAGCAAATATCAAAGACTATTGTCGTTTAGCCGACAAAGCAGGCGTACCTGTTATAGAGGTTGGTCATGGGAACGGCCTTGGCGCAAGTTCACTTCAAGTAGGATTGTCTTTAGAGGAAGAGAGTGCTCAGCTAGAAGTTGCAAGGGAAAATCTTAAAAGCTCCAAGCTCGCAGTACATATGATTCCTGGTTTTACTACAATATCTAGAAATCTTCAAAATGCTATTGATATAGGTATAGACTTAGCTCGAGTAGGTTGCCATTGCACTGAAGCAGATACCACAAAAAGATACATTGAGTACCTGAGGGAAAATGATGTGGAGGCAGTAGGAAGTTTGATGATGAGTCATACTGTTAATAAAGAAATTCTTTTAGAAGAGGCAAAAAAAATGCAGGATTATGGAGCTACGGGTGTGAGTTTGTATGACTCAGCAGGGTCATATTTACCTATCGATGTAGAAGCAAAGATAAAACATCTTTCAGAAAATCTTGATATTAAAGTGGGTTTTCATGCTCATAATAATCTTGGTATGGGTGTCGCTAATTCTTTGGTAGCTTACCAAAATGGAGCTAGGATTATAGATGGTTCGATACTAGGTTTTGGGGCGGGTTGTGGTAATGCTCAGCTAGAAGTTATTGTTGCAGTTTTTGAAAAAATGGAAATCAATACTGGAGTTGACCTTTATAGTATTCTTGACTGTGCGGATTTCGCCAAGGATACATTTATAAAAGATGTGCCATCAATAAAGCCGGTTGGAGTGGTAAGTGGACTTTCTGGGGTCTTTTCGGGTTTTGTCAAACATGTAGAGAGAATCTCTCAGCAATATGATGTTGATCCCAGAGATGTATTTTTTGAACTTGGAAAAAGAAAAGTTGTAGCAGGACAAGAAGATCTGATTATTGAAGTAGCAGCAGAGATCAAGAGTAGTCATTAAATGCTTAATCAAAATTTTTTAATAGATAAACTTTATAATTCGGATGAGATTTGTGTTGGCACCTGGTCGATGATTTATAATCCTATGCTACTTGAGATCATCTCATCAAAACCCATAGATTTTTTAATTTTTGATTCTGAGCATGGTCCTTGGAATTTTGATCAGGTCATAGATGCTTCGATGATATGTGAAAAGAACAATGTATCACCAATTTTGAGAGTATCAGAAATTACAAGAGGAAATATTTCTAAAGCCCTAGACTGCGGTATTCACGGAGTTCAAATACCAAATATAGAAAACAAGGATGAAATTAATTTAATAGAGAATTTTTCTAAATTTCCTCCGTTAGGTAAACGAGGTTTTTCTCCATTTACTAGAGGGTGTGGCTACTCTTCAATTAATTCCAAAGAATTTGTAACGAAAACAAATAAGAATTTGCTTAATATTATCCATATTGAAAATAGAGAAGGGTTAGACAAGATTGATGAAATTTTAGATCAAGATTCAGTAGATATTATTTTTGTTGGCTTGTTTGACCTGTCTATGATGTTAAATTATCCAGGCCAAATCGATCACAAAGAAGTGTTAAATAATTTTTCAATCATCGCAAAAAAAGTCATAGATTCAAAGAAAATATTAGGATCTATTGCAACCGACATCAGTCAATTAGACTTCCTTTATAAAAATAAAGTTAGATATTTAACCTTTTCGGCTGATTGTCAAATAATTAGCGAAACATTCAGCGAAATATTCGCCGCTATTAAGGAGTAAATTATGGAAATGGGTATCAAGGATAAAGTTGCCCTAGTCACGGGCGGCTGTTCAGGTATTGGTTTAGCAATTGCAAAATCTCTTGCAAAGGAAGGTGTAAAAGTTTGTGTTACTTCTCGGAAAAAAGAAAAGGTTGATGAAGCACTGAGTTTGATAAATGAAGTATCTAGAAATAATCATCTAGGACTTGTCTCTGATATCTCATTAGAGAATGAGCCTAGCAGGGTTTTTAATGACTTAATTAATCACTATGGCGACATTGACATTGTGATTAATAATGTTGGTGATACCCTTGATATACTTGATCCTTATTGCTCTTTAGAAGATTGGAATAGATTGTTTAGATTGGTAATGGGAGTAGCGATCGAGATTAATAATTTAGCAATTCCTCTTATGAAAAAAAAGAAATGGGGCAGAATTGTTAACATCACTGCGGGTGCTAGTATGGAAAATAGCGGTCCAGTTCCATACTGTTCCTTCAAGGCCGCCTATACAGCTTATTCCAGATCTATGGCAAGGGTTTTAGCTCTAGAAGAAACTGGCATAGTTATGTCCGCTGTTCTCCCGGGAGTTGTTATAACTGAAGATGGACATTGGTCAAAAGTTTTGGAGGATAGACCAGAACATGCTGATAAGTACTTAGAAGAAAGAACCGTCTTAAAAAGATTTGGATACCCTGAAGAAATAAGTCCAATTGTGACTCTTTTAGCATCTGATCAAGCATCCTTTTGCATAGGTAGTGTGATACCTGTTGAAGGCGGACAAGCAAAACACTACTTTCAGAAAGTGGATGATTTTTAGTCTTGAACACCTCATCCTATGAAAGAACAAATAAAAGTATCTGATTTAGTTATTCAAAAGTTACGTGATGAAGGTGTCACTACTTTTTTTGGGGTAACTGGCGGAGCAGTCGTTCATTTCTTTGATTCTATATCCAAACTTAAAGATACAAATTCAGTCTTTTTTAATCATGAACAATCAGCCTCCTTCGCCGTAGAAGCCTATGCGAAAGCTAATCAAAATATAGGGGTTGGTATATTCACTACAGGACCAGGTGCAACTAACGCACTCACCGGACTTACGGCGGCCTGGTTAGATTCAATTCCGTGTATCTTTATTTCAGGTCAATCAAGATCTACATCAACTATAGGCCAAAGGAATTTGAGACAAGTAGGTACACAAGAAGTAAAAATTATAGATATGGTAAAGCCTGTCACAAAATATGCTGTAACAGTGGAGAACATTCTTGATATTCAATATCATCTCGATAAAGCAATATATTTTGCAAAGTCAGGCAGACCAGGACCAGTGTGGCTAGATGTGCCTGTAGATTTTTCTTGGTCAGATGTTTCTAGAAAAGATTTAAGAGTTTTTGATTCCTCCAAACTAGAAATTAAAGAATCTTCTCTTGAGCTTCCTTTGAATATTTCTTCTGACTTGCAAGATCTGTTTTCTAAATCTAAAAGGCCATTAGTTTTAGTAGGACAGGGATGCAGACTGTCAGATAGCGAGAAAAAATTAGAAGAATTTTTAGAAAATTCCCAGACACCTTTTGTGACAACATGGAATATGTCTGATTTTATGGAATTTGATCATGCTCTTAATATTGGAAGAGTTGGTATCTCTGGTCAAAGAGGAGCTAATCTAGCGATTCAAAATTGCGATTTATTAATTTGTCTTGGAACTCATCTAAATAATTCAATCACTGGAACTATTTTTGATGGATTTGCTAGAGAGGCAAAAATACTAGTTGTAAATGTAGATAAAGATGAACTTGATAATATTCCTGTAAGTGTGGATTATAAAATCAATTCTGATGTCAAAGATTTTATCGATATTTTATGCGATCTAGATTCTTGCTTCTCAGAACACGAATTTTGGCGAAAGAAGTATCAAAAATATAAATCTCTTAATGATTTTGCAGATAAATATTCCAATCTAACAGATGGCGTGAATAGTTTGTATTTAAAGAAATTTATATCTAACAGTTCTCCTGATAATTCTATATTTGTTACAGATGGAGGTGGAACAAATGTCTATTCTTCATTGCAATCTTGTTTCAATAAAGGTGATCAAAAACTAATTTTATCAACTGGACTGTGTTCAATGGGATCTGGCATTCCTGAAGCTATCGGAGCATATTTTGCTTGTCCAGATAGACCTATTTTTTGTTTTGTTGGTGATGGAAGTTTCCCTTTCAATGTTCAAGAGCTTCAGTTAATCAAAAATCTACAATTACCCCTTAAGATCTTTGTTTTAAATAACAATGGATATACGTCTATCAAAACTACACAAGAACAATTTCTAAATGAGAATTTTGTTGGATCAACTCCCGAAAGCGGAATTCATTTGATCAATGTCGAGGCAATTAGCTCAAGTTTTGGGATCGATTATATTTCAATAAAAAATACTTCTGATCTAACTAATAGATTTCCCGTAGCACTTGAATCTGACAAACCAATAATTAGCGAAGTATTCTTGCCATCTAATGAGATAATTGAGCCTAGACAAGGTTTTAAGGAATCTAATGGGATATTTAAACCACAACCTTTAGAGGATATGTTCCCATTTCTAGACAGAGAGCAATTCGATGAACTCATGATTATAGACTCTTGGCAAAATAATATAGATATCTCCAATAGAGAAATAGACTTACTCAGAAATTATCCTAAATCAAAAAGACCCATAAATGACAGAGGGAAAAGAAAGCTTGCTGGCGACGGATATATTGATATTAGTGAGAAAGGCACAAATAATGATAAATTCTTTGAACAACTCTTATTAAAAAAAGCAAAAGAGTTTGGACAAGTCTATTTTGATGGAGATAGACTTTTTGGTTATGGCGGTTACAAATATGATAAAAAATATTGGGATGGAGTAGCAAAAGATTTAATTCAGTTTTATGATCTTAAGCAGGGAGATAAGGTACTTGAAATAGGTTGTGCTAAAGGCTTTTTGTTACATGATCTTTTACAAAATTTACCTGGCCTTGAATTGAGCGGTATAGATATCTCCAGTTATGCTATTGAAAATTCTATAGAAACTGTAAGAAAACTGGTTAAAGTTGGCGATGCCAAAAATTTACCTTTTGAAGATAATACATTTAAATTAGTGATCTCCATTAATACTTTGAGTGAACTTAATGAAGATGATTGTAGAAAAGCCTTGAGGGAGATTGAAAGGGTCAAAATACAAAGTTCTTTTATAACCTTAAATTCATGGGATAATGAGGAATCAAGAGAACGTTTCCTTAATTGGAATATTACTGCTCCAACCAATTTCTCTAAAAAGCAATGGTTAAAAATATTCTCGGAAGAATCTTATTCGGGTAACTATTATTGGTTCAAATTATGAATACTTCAGACTATAGAGTAATAGAAGAATGTAACGTATGTGGAGAACATGACTTCGATATTATTTTTTCTTCAAAAGACATGCCTCTTACGGGTTTATATGTGCCAAAGGATGTTCAAGATAGCCTGCGAGCATATGATCAAGAGTTTTTGATATGTAAATGTTGCGGGCATGGCCAACTTAAAAATATCATTGATCCTGCTATTCTCTATGATGATACATATACCCATCGTAGTTCAGAAAGTCCTATATCTACAGCAGGTAATGAATTTTTTTATGAATATATAACCTCCCACACACAAAATCAGAAGTACTCCTCCATCTTGGAGGTGGGTTGTAATGATCTAATTTTGGTGAAAAAGGTGCAACATTTAGCCAATGAAATTACAGGAGTTGATCCTATCTGGATAGGTAAAGATTTTGAATATAATGAAAAGACTTCTATCAAAGGTGCTTTTATTAATGAACTAAATAAGGAAGGGGATTTCCGTTCTCCGCCTGATCTAATATTGTCAGCACATACTTTTGAGCACATACCCGATATGTATGAGCATTTTAAGATGCTATACGAGATTTCTTCAGATAAGAGCCGGTTTATCATTGAGCTACCATGCCTGGATACAATGATTGAAACTAAAAGATTTGATCAAGTTTTTCATCAGCATCTCCAGCATATCAGTATTAATTCCATGATTACGCTTATTGATAGATTAGGTTGCGAATATGTCGACCATAAATTTAATTACGGCTACTGGGGTGGTACTTTGCTTTTTTGTTTTGATAAGGATATTTCTAAGGCTAATATTTCTAACCCTTCTCAGACAAAACCAGAAATTGAGATCATTCATAAAAATTTTCACGAATTTAAAATGAGCTTAGAAAGTACAAAAAACTATTGTGAACAGTCAGAAAATGTTTATGGTTTTGGGGCAGCTCAAATGCTTCCTTTAGTTGCCCATCACATGGACAGTAATTTAAACTTTTTAGATGGGATCATAGATGACAACCCAGATAGGGTCGGAACATTTCTCCCAGACGTATCAGCAGAAATTGTAAGCTCAGATACTATAGAATTTATTGAAGATACGACTATTTTAATCACCGCTTTGGATAGTACTAGGCCTATACTTAAAAGACTCTTAGATTTATCGCCTAGACGAATTCTCAACCCACTTAATATTTTCTGACTATAAGCGTTAAATAATGAAAGACGAAATAAATTTGCTTAAATTTTATCCAAAATCAAAAAGACCAATTGATGAAAGAGGAAGCAAAATAACTGAATCTGATAGGGCTATTGCCAGAAAGTTTGATAAAGAGTACTTTGATGGTGATAGGCTCACAGGTTACGGAGGATATTCTTATAATCCTAAATTTTGGACTGATACAGTTAATTATATTGTCAGACATTACGCACTTTCCGATAGTAGTAAGATCCTTGATATAGGCTGTGCTAAGGGCTTTATGATGCATGATTTAAAGAAATTGATCCCTGGAGCCGAAGTACTAGGTATTGATATTTCAGAATACGCAAAGTCTAATGCAATAGAAGATATGCAAAATTATATATCAGTAGGTAATGCGAATAATCTTCCTTATGAAGATGATTATTTTGATCTAGTCATTGCCATAAACACCCTCCATAATCTTCCATTGATTGATTGTAAACAGGCTTTTAAAGAGATAAATAGAGTTTCAAAAAAAGATTCATTTGTTATGAATGATGCTTGGAGAGATGACAAGGGTAAAGAAGCAATGCTTAAATGGAATCTTACGGCCTTAACTTATATGAGCTGCAATGATTGGATTAATCTCTTCAAAGAGGTTAACTATGAGGGAGATTATTATTGGTTTTTTGCTGAGTAAAAAATGATTAATTCATGGTTAAAAGGTGATGTTATTTACCAAAATAAATGGTCTAAAATCTATTTAAATTCCCAAAAACAAGATAATAAAATAAAAGAAATTTATACAATTGATTTTGGGAATAGATCTGCAGTAATACTTAATAAAGATAGTAAGATACTTTTCGTAAAACAATACAGACTTCTTATTGATGATATTGCATTTGAATTGCCAGGTGGAAAAGTTGAAGAAGACGAGTCTTTTGAAGAAGGAGCTACAAGGGAGTGTATTGAAGAGACGGGATATAGATGTGAGTCTTTAAAAGAAATAGCATTTTTTCATCCTGGTTTAGAAACCTTAAATAATCCTACAAAGATATTTTACTCAGATAATTTTACTTTGATAAAAAAAAATATAGATACAGATATTTTAGGCACGGAATGGATATGTGAGGAAAAAGTACTTGAAATGTTACTTCAAAATAAATTTCCTGATTCACTAACACAAATAGGCCTTTTAAATTTTTTCAGAATAAGGGATAAAAAACTCGATGCCTTATAACCTTTTTGGTTATACCATATAAAAAATTTATACTTATTTTACTTACAATGAAACTGATAGAAGCAGCAGTCTTAGTTCAGACTTCACAACCCCTTGAGTTGAAAACAATTACTCACAGAGAACTAAAGAAAGGACAAGTGCTTGTAAAAATTCTCTTCAGCGGTATTTGTCGCAGTCAATTGATGGAGGTGAAAGGCTTAAGGGGTGAGGATAAATGGCTACCCCATTTATTGGGACATGAGGGTTCGGGAATAGTGGAGCAGATAGGCGAAGGAGTAAAAAAAGTAAAAGTAGGTGATGAAGTAATTCTTACATGGATCAAAGGAGAGGGTCTTGAAGCTGAAGGAGCTAAATATGATTCTGAAGATGGTTTAGTCATTAATTCAGGTCAAGTCACTACCTTTAGTAATTATTCAGTTGTTTCAGAAAATAGATTGATACTGAAACCAAATAACTTGCCATTCAAAGAAGCAATTTTATTTGGCTGCGCCCTACCTACAGGTGGTGGGATGGTATTAAACGAGTTAAATTTTAATAAGAATTCAAAATTCATAGTTTTGGGATTAGGTGGTATTGGTTTGTCCTCTCTGGCTATGCTTATGTCTTTAGGTATTTCAGACATAATAGCTATAGATATATCGCCTAAAAAATTAGAGTTAGTAAAGTCTTGGGGAGTAAAAAACGTCATTAATTCTATGGAGGATAACTTAGAGGAATCGATTTTTGATATTTTTAAAGAAGGAGCGGATTTCTGTATAGAGTCTGCTGGCAAAGTTTCTACAATAGAAATGGGTTTCTCTTTATTGAATAAGAACAGAGGAGAATTACTTTTTGCCTCACATCCTCCGGAGGGAGAAAAGATTTCTCTATCGCCGCATGAGTTAATATCCGGAAAAAAAATTTCTGGCAGTTGGGGAGGAGCAATTCAGCCAGATGAACACATCCCATTGATTTATAATAAACTTCTTGAGGCGAACTTTCCTCTAAGCACACTTTTGACCAAACCCTATAAACTCAGTCACATAAATGAAGCCTTACAGGATCTTGAGGATGGAAAAGTTGAAAGACCTTTAATTTCAATGGATAAGTAATGAATAAAACTGTACTAGTTTCTGGAAATTTTAATGTACTGCATCCTGGACATTTAAGATTATTGAGGTTCGCCAAAGAGTGTGGTGATCAGCTAATTGTAGCTATTGCATCAGATAAGATTGCTGGTAGTTCAGCACATGTTCCGGAAAATTTAAGACTAGAAGGTATAGCTAGTAATAACTGGGTTGATGATTCTTTTATTTTCAGATCCTCCATCGAAAAAGTAATTCAAAAAATAAAACCAGATATCGTCGTAAAAGGAAAAGAGCATCAAAATAATTTCAATCCTGAACAAAAAATTTTAGAAACCTATGGCGGTAAACTAATTTTTGGTTCTGGAGAGTCATTTTTTTCATCATTAGATCTTTTGAGGAAGGACATAAATAACTCTATACAGGGAAGTCTCCAATTTCCAGAAGGTTTCTTGAAGAGGCATAAATTATCAAAAAAGAATATTGAGGCTAGGATAAATAAATTTAGCGAAATAAAGGTTTGTGTGATGGGAGATTTAATTCTTGATGAATATATTACCTGTGATCCGCTTGGAATGTCCCAAGAAGATCCCACAATTGTTGTTACCCCAGTTGATAGTGCTAAATTTATTGGAGGTGCGGGTATAGTTGCTGCTCATGCTTCAGGTCTCGGTGCAGAGGTCCATTTGATAACAGTTTCTGGAGCAGATTCAGAGGGATTATTTGCTAAGCAAGAACTCGAACAAAATGGAGTGAATTGTCACTTTATTGAAGATGAGAATAGGCCTACAACGCTTAAACAAAGATATAGAAGCAAAGGGAAGAGCTTGTTAAGGGTTAGTCACTTGCATCAAAATGCTATTGATAAAGACCTACAAACTAATTTCATTAATACTTATAAGGCTTTGATAGCGAAAATGGATCTTATTGTGTTTTCTGATTTTAACTATGGTTCTTTGCCTCAAGGTCTTGTAAAAAAGCTTATAAATATTGCTAAAAAACAAGGTGTAAAAATGGTTGCGGATAGCCAATCTTCATCTCAAGTGGGAGATATATCTCGTTTTAAATCAATGGATCTTATTACTCCAACAGAAAGGGAGGCAAGAGTTAGCATGAGAAATAATGAAGATGGTTTGGTGGTTTTATCTGAAAAGCTAAAAAAAGAATCAGATGCAAAAAATCTCTTTCTTAAATTGGGAGAAGAAGGCGTTTTAGTTCATGGCCATAATAGCTCGTCAGCAATAACTGATCGACTGCCTGCTTTTAACTCTGCTGCAAAAGATACTGCTGGGGCCGGTGATAGTCTCTTAATAACTTCTGGCTTATCTTTAGCTGCTGGTTCTAATATATGGGAAGCAGCCTTTCTTGGATCTCTAGCAGCAGCTATCCAGGTAAGCAGATTAGGGAATATTCCACTTAAATCTAAAGAGCTACTAATTGAATTAAAAAAGTGAAAACTCTTCTCTTAGCTGGAGGTTATGGAACTAGATTAAAGCCAATTACAAATTCAGTTCCTAAATGCCTTGTTCCAATTAGGGGTACACCACTTCTTGAGATATGGTTAAGAAATTTACGACATTATGGTTTTGGTCCTTTCTTAATTAATACACATTATCTCAGTGAAATAGTTGAACGTCATATACAAAGTAAATCTAATGAAGATGTTTACCTAAGTTATGAAGAGGAACTTCTTGGAACAGCAGGAACATTATTTCGTAACCTAAAATTCTTTTTAGGAGAGGATTGCTTACTTGTTCATGCAGACAATTTGTGTAATATTAATTTTGATAATTTTTTAGAAACTCATCGGTCAAGACCTAAAGATTGCCTGTTAACAATGCTTGCATTTAGGACAGAGAATCCTAGTTCTTGTGGAATTATTGAGTTAGATCATTCGAAGGTGGTAACTTCTTTTATAGAAAAACCGCCAATCCCAAAAGGTAACTTGGCAAATGGAGCTATTTACTTGCTTTCAAAAGAATTTTTAGACATTTTTTCGAAAAAATATGAAAAAAGTACAGATTTTAGTTTAGATGTGATTCCAGATTTTATAGGACGTATATATTGTTACGAAACTAATGAGACCTTGCTCGACATTGGAACGCCAGAAGCATATGAGAAAGCTCAAACACTTAATATAAACTTTGAATGAACAAAAAAAGTAAATGTTAAAACCAAATTTTCAAACTTTTCTATCCCTACTTTACAAAAGAGTATATGAAAGAGCTGAGTCGATAAAAATAAATGCCTCAATTAAAAATAATTTGACTGAAACCTTTAACATAGTTTACGACTATAAAGTTTCTCCTCCAACTTTTGGTGACTTAATGGCAGTCATAATGCTATCTAGATTTTTAATGTCAACTGGAGCAAAAATAAAGTTTATATTCATTGATGATGGATTTAGAGTTGATTGGTTTGTTCTAAGTGAACAAAATAGAGCAGCAAGACTTGCCGAGCATCTATCCCTCGTTAATGTTTTACTAGGTAAAGAGGCGGAAATTGTAAAAATTGGGTTTTCAGATCTTTTAGAACTTATTTCTGCTAATAAAATAAGAAAATCAGAAGTTATTCTTTTTCGAAGAGTCATCAAAAGAAAACCTCTTTACAGGTCAAGTTGGAATCTCTTGAATCTTCTATACAACAGCAGTAATAAAAATGATAAGTCCTTCCTACTCTCCGCCCAAGATCTTGAAGAAAATATTTCTTTGTTTGATCCTCCACAGAAATTTGTAAGTTGGCATTGTAGAAAATCAAATAAAGAAAGTTCGCAAGAAAGAAACACAAGAGAAACTGAATTTTACAGAGTTTGTCATGAGATGATAAAACTTTTTCCAGATAGAAATTTATTAATAATTTCAGATGAAAACGGATGTGAACACTATAAAAAACTAGCTCAAAAAAAAGGATTAAATTTATTTTTTTCTAAGGACTACTCAGAAAGTTTTTTGGGAGATGGCTTTTTAATTTTAAAATCACATTTCCATTTCATATCTAGAGGAGGAGGTATTGATATGTTCTCTCTGTTTTCAGAAAACTCATACCAAGCATATGTAGATTGTGTAAGTGAGAAACCTTGGTCTAATACAAAGGCTCATCCTTGGTCGAATGATAATCAAGCTTTTTATGATATAAATTCTTTAGATGTAACATATTTACCATCAAGTAACTTAAAGTATAAAAAACTTTAAAATATTTATATGAAGAACTATAAACTAGATGATAATTTTTTAGAAAGGTATAAAAAATTCTTAGCATCCGCAGATATATTTGATTCTGAAGATGATCAAAAAACTGATTATTGGAGACATCATTCACAACTTCTTAATGTAAAAATGGATGGAAGTAATTTTTCTGTAGATGGTTCCTCTGGATTTTATGTTCCAGGGAAAACTTATTTTGACGTATTCAAGAAATTTTTAAGAACCACAATTTTTTCACCTAGATTGATATTTAATAAACTACAGAATAAGATTCTTTCTTTTTTAAAAGTCTCAGGACACCTCAGTCCTGAAAAAGCTTTCGATCTAATTTCTTCTTTTAATCCTGAAGACTCTAATGCTAAGGAGTATATTGAGGCCTTTTCTGCAAGGAGCCCTGATAGGATAGATTTCCATAAAGTTACAAAAAAAGAAGGTTCATTTTCAAAAATCAAAGAAATAAGGAAGTTTTCAAAAGGGAGGTATATTCTCAATACACAGATGATATTTTCTTACTATTTATATAATATTTTTAATTTCTTTAGTGAAAAAAATAATAACTTAACAATTCTTGAAATTGGCGGAGGAAACGGCAATCTTATGAGTGTTCTGCACGATAATTGTCCAAACTCAACGATTATCGATGTAGATTTGCCTGAAACGCTTTGCTCAGCAATTCTTTTTATAAAAGAGATGTATCCCGAATCAAAAATACTTCTTCCGAATGAAATTGAAGGACAAATAAATTGTGATTATGATTTTATCTTCATTACTCCTTCCCAATTAGATTTTGTCCAGAGTAAAACAATAGATGTTTGCATAAATATTTCTTCCTTTCAAGAAATGACACTGAACCAAATCTCAAAATATTTCAACTTTCTTTATAAATCACTCAAACAAAAAGGTCTATTCATTACAGTTAATCGGGTGGAAAAACTTTTTAACGAAAGCCCCGCCACTCGATTTGCAGATTACCCTTGGAATAAAAGAAATCAAATAGTAGCTTATGAGATAGATCCTTTCTTCCATTTGACCTGTCCTAATGACCATTTTTTAAGAATAGAAAAGATAACTGATGAAGGTATTTAACTAACTGGGCGAATGTCTCCAAAGATTTTAGATTTAAGTATTGGATCTCCACTTAACACGAAAGACTGTAAGGTGCTTGATGGCCATTCTAAGGCAGTAAGAAAAGAGTATGATAATTTTGTCAGTGAATTGATTAGCTCTAATAAATTAATTAAAAATGGACTCTTCCTAAAGGTTTCTTCAAGAAATACTTTGGTATCAGAAGTTTTGAAAGATTTTTGCCATTTAGCCCTTATTGAAGAAAAAATTAAAAAAAAGGAAATACCTGAAACGCTTATTGTCGAGACCGAAGAAATGCAACAAGTAGTCACTGAACTATTTAAAAAAAATGATTTATCGCACATTAAGGTCAGATTCAAGAAGCGAATCCAAAATAAAGGTCTGATATTAATATTGAATTTCTTAAAAATAATTTATGTTATTTTTAACTCCTGGCTTTTTTCAAGATTATCTCCTAGAGAGTTACCACAAGGGGAAATTATTCTTGTTGATACCTTCATGTTCAAAGAGTCTATTGACCGGTCAGGAAATTTCGAGGACCGCTATTATACAGGCCATCAAAAATACCTTAGTTCAAAAGAGAAAGAAAATATATGGTATGTACCTACTCTTTTTGGATTGAAGAAACCTCAAGATTACTTAAAGGTATTCATGAGATCTCACAAATGCCTCGATAATTTATTAATTAAAGAGTCGTGGTTGAGTTTCTATGATTATTTAACTGCAATGCTTTATTCTTTTCGAGCTTCCTCAGAAGTTACGATTATCCCTAAATTTAGAGGCATAGATGTTACTCCAATTATCCATAAAGAATTAAGAGAGGATAGAGGCTCTCTATCAGTTTTTAGAGCTTTATGTAATTATGCTTTTTATAAGAGAATTTCTCTTGAGGGTATAAAAATAAGTTTTGTTATAAATTGGTTTGAAAATCATGTTAACGACCGTGCTCTTAATCTTTCAATAAGAAAATATTTTAAGAATGTCTACATTAAGGGTTATCAAGGTTTCTTTCTAATAGATTATTATGCGACTTATGAGCCCACAGAATTAGAATATGATTTAGGCACCGTTCCTGATGAAATTAATGTCATTAATGAATATTGTCATGGAAAAATAAAAAAACAGTGTCCTAAAGTTAAAATAAATTTGTCTCCTGCATTTAGATTTGATCATCTAGGTGAAGTCCGAGATAGACGATCAAAGGACACTAAAAATATTTTTATACCTTTTCCTGGAGAAGGTATGACTGCAAGAGGTGTAAATTTAGTAAAAAATTGTCTATCTGTGGTCACAGGCTTAAATGATAGCGTAAAATTATACGTTAAACCTCATCCAAGTTTTCCTGAAGAACTACTAAAAAAATATGACAAAGTTATGTTAAACGAAGATATTACTTTTACAACTAATAATACTGCCAGTATGTATGAGATCTCTGATGTTGTAGTTGCTACGGGTTCTGTAGTTTGCGTTGAATCTGTCAGTTTAGGAATACCTACAGCAATTAGTGGAAATTCTCCTGAAGTAACAATGAATCCAATCCCGATAGATTTTCGGCCAGACATATGGAAGTTATTCTATACGGGAAACGAGTTGAAAGAATTTATTAAATTTGCATTTAATCTTCCCTCGAGATCACCTTCAATTAATTCATTATTTAATTCACATACTAGAGAGGGCGCTAAGCAATTATTCTCCCATGTAAAAAATGTTTCTTAGCATGTATCAACTATTTTTATAAACCTAGGTTAAAATGAAAGAGAATTAAACATATGGCTAAGTTAAAGGAAATATTTAAAAATAAAACTGTTCTGATTACGGGACATACTGGATTTAAGGGAAGTTGGCTCAGTCTTTGGCTCAATAATCTGGGAGCAAGAGTTGTAGGAATTTCAGATGGAATTCCAAGTTCCCCTTCTAATTTTGAAGTATCTTCCATTGAAAATCTTGTTGAGAGTCATTTTTTTGATATCTGTGAAAAAGAAAGATTAAGTGAACTTATTAACGATGTTAATCCTGATTTTATTTTTCACTTAGCTGCTCAAGCTTTGGTAAGAAATTCTTATAAATATCCTCGCGAGACATTCTTAACAAATGCAATTGGTACTGCCAATATCCTTGATTCTTTAAAAGATTTCGATGAAAGGGTTAACTTGATATTGATTACAAGCGATAAGGCATATGACAATATTGAACAAGTCTGGGGCTATAAAGAAACTGATGCATTAGGGGGAAAAGATCCTTATAGCGCTTCTAAAGGAATGGCTGAGCTAGCAATTAAAAGCTACTATCATTCATATTTCAATGACTCTCAATCACAAGTTCGTCTTGCTATAGCTCGGGCAGGTAATGTTATTGGAGGTGGGGATTGGGCATTAGATCGCATTGTAGTTGATTGCATGAAATCATGGTCAGTGAATAAAAAAGTAGACATTAGAAATCCTAAAGCCACAAGACCTTGGCAGCACGTACTTGAACCTCTTAGTGGTTATCTTACTCTAGCTTTGGAGCTTGAAAGTTCAAAAAAACTTAATGGTGAAGCTTATAACTTTGGTCCACCAGCAGATCAGAACTATTCTGTAGAAAATTTAATAGAAGAAATGAAAGTTTCTTGGGATAACGTTAGTTGGAGAGACGTTTCTTCAGATTCGTCTAAAGTAAGTGAAGCTGGTCTATTGAAATTAAATTGCGATAAAGCTTTGTCAGAATTGAAATGGCTACCAACTATGGATTTTTCTGAGACTGTCAGTATGACTGTAGATTGGTATAAAACATTTTATGAATCCTCTAAAAATAATATGAGGGAATTTTCTTGTAATCAGATAGATACTTATACTAATTTGGCATTAGAAAGAAAAAGGATATGGACAATCTAAATATAAAAGGTGTTGCTCTCACTCCTTTGCAACATATAGAAACTTCAGGAGGATCTGTCCTGCATTCGTTAAAAGCTTCTGATAAAGAATTTAAAGGATTTGGAGAGGCCTATTTTTCAATAGTAAATTTTGGAAAGGTAAGAGGATGGAAAAAACATAATCAAATGACTTCAAATTTAATTGTGCCTATGGGAGAAGTAAAATTTGTTTTAGTGGAAGATAAGCCTGACCAGTCTCAAGAAGCCTTTAATGAAATTATTCTTTCAAGAAAAAATTTTTGTAGACTAACTATTCCGCCAGGAATTTGGCTAGGCTTCCAAGGACTATCCCAAGAAGATAATTTAATTTTAAATCTTGCCAACATTGAACATGATCCGGCTGAAACCGATACCAAGAATTTAGATAGATTTGATTATGATTGGACTATTTAAATATTGAGTCTTTCATAAATAGATATCAGCCAAAAAAGATAAAATGAAGATCTTAGGAATATCTGCTTTTTACCATGACAGTGCAGCTGCCTTAGTTATTGATGGTAATATTGTAAGCGCTGCTCAAGAGGAAAGATTTACAAGAATTAAGAATGATCAATGCTTTCCTGTAAATTCTATTCAATTTTGCTTATCTCACTCAAATTTACAGCTTTCCGATATCGACTATGTTGTTTTCTATGAAAAGCCTCTTTTAAAATTTGAGAGACTTTTGGAGACTTATATTGATTTCGCTCCTAAAGGATTTAAATCCTTTGTTTCTGCAATGCCTATTTAGTTAAAGGATAAGCTTTTTTTAAAGCGGACATTATTAAAAGAGTTAGAAGAAATGAATAAATTGGATGGAAAATTACCCCTTTTATTATTTTCTGAACATCATCTATCTCATGCTGCATCAGCCTTTTATCCGAGTCCTTTTAAGGAGTCAGCAATTTTATGTTTAGATGGAGTTGGCGAGTGGACTACTAGTTCAGTTTGGTTAGGCAAGGAGAATAAAATATTACCCCTTTGGGAAATAAACTTTCCTCATAGTTTGGGGCTGCTATATTCTTCTTTCACTTACTATGCTGGATTTAAGGTAAATTCAGGAGAGTATAAACTTATGGGTCTAGCCCCGTATGGAGAGCCAAAGTACGTAGATCTAATTTTAGATAATTTGATTGACCTCAAAGAAGATGGATCTTTTAGATTGAATATGAAGTTTTTTGGTTTTGCGACAGGCTTAAAAATGACAAATAATAACTTTCATGCATTATTTGGGGGCAAACCAAGAGAACCAGAATCAGAAATAACTCAAAAGGACATGGATCTTGCAAGATCTATACAAGTTGTGATTGAAATGGTTATACAGAGGCTGGCAAAAACTATACATAAAGAATTAAATATTGATAATTTGTGTATGGCGGGTGGAGTAGCTTTAAATTGCGTTGCTAATGGAAACCTTTTAAAGCAAGGACCTTTTAAAAATATATGGATACAACCAGCCGCCGGAGATTCGGGTGGTGCTTTAGGAGCTGCTTTAAGCATCTGGTATGAATACTTGAATAATCCTCGCCAGGCTGATGGAATCAATGACAAAATGCAAGGATCATACCTAGGTATTGAATTTTCTAATGATCAAATAAAAGACTACTTAGATGATCAAGAAGCAGATTATGAATATCTTTCAGATCATGAACTTTTCCCAAGAATAGCTAACTTTTTGGAAAAAGAAAAAGTTATAGGTTGGTTTAGTGGAAGAATGGAATTTGGACCAAGAGCTTTGGGTGCACGATCGATAATTGGAGATCCTAGAAGTGAAGTTATGCAATCAACAATGAACTTAAAGATAAAATATAGGGAGTCTTTTAGACCTTTTGCACCAGCTATATTGTCAGAACATCTTACAGATTGGTTTGATATCAAGAGTGATAGTCCCTATATGCTCAATGTAACAACCGTTAAGGAAGAAAAATTAGTTAAACTTAGTGAAATTGAAGAAAACCTTACTGGTCTAAAAAAATTGAATTTAAAAAGGTCACAGATTCCGGCAGTCACCCATGTAGATTGCTCAGCTAGAGTCCAAACTGTACATAAAGAAACAAATAAAAGATTTCATCAACTCATTGAGACTTTTAATGAAATATCTAAGTGTCCATTATTAATCAATACTTCATTTAATGTTAGAGGAGAACCTATAGTACATAGTCCCGAAGATGCTTTTAATTGCTTTATGAATACAGAAATGGATTATCTGGTTTTGGAAAATATCTTATTGGATAAAAGGAAACAGAAACAAAAAAATAAATATGATTGAATCGAAAAATAAAGATAAATCGCCACAAATATATCCTGATAAAAAGGACCTGAGGAATTTTGGGATTTTGTTTTCTACTTTATTTGTTCTATTTCTTGGAGTTATTCTGCCTTATATTTTGTACTCTAAGATCGAGATATGGCCTTTTTTAGTTGTGTTGCCGTTATTGATGATTGCAATTTTTTTTCCAAAAAGGTTAGCACCTCTCTTTAAAATTTGGCTTCAACTTGGTAACATCCTTGCGTATATAAATACTCGTATAATTTTGGGCTTTGTATTTGCCTTGCTTTTTTTTCCAACCGGTATATTAGTCAAAATGTTTGGTAAAGACTTGCTTAATCGTAAAATATCGAACAGCGAAGAAAGTTATAGGATTATCAGTAAAACTAGAGATGTTAACCACTTTGAAAAACCTTTTTGATGATTGATTTAATAAGAGATTTGTGGGGATTACTCAAAGAAAGAAAAAAATTTTGGCTTGCTCCCATTGTTTTTGTAATGTTGTTATTAGGATCCTTAATTGTTTTGACACAAGGAACAGTCGTAGCCCCATTTATCTACACGTTATTCTAAAATCAAAATTTCAGAATGGTTAAGGGAAATATTCCTAAGCGTTATTTTGTAGCAAAAGCACTTTGCTTTTTTTTTATTTTAATTTCTGTTTTAGTTTTTATATATACCTTTCACAGGGCTGAAATAACATTTCAAGGTACCAGAGGATATGTCTACAACAAGTATTATATTCTCTCCATAGCTTCGTTTATTTTTTGGACTTTTCTGCTTAAATTTAAAGATGAATTAATTTTAAATACAGTTTTATTTTCTACAAGCCTCTTGGGAGGAATCTATGCAGTTGAATTTTCTATCAATAAGCTACTTTCTTCAGAACTTTCTAAAGATTTTGATACTAGAACAGTATATGAAGTGTACCAAGATTTATTGAATCAAGGACTTACCGCTGTGCCATCTGTTAGACCAACAATATTTTTGTCAACTAATGGCCTTGATACAGGAGATGAGCCTCTATTTCCTTTAGCAGGCGTTTCAAATGTTCAAACAGTTTATTGCAATGAATCAGGTGAAAGAATAATTTACAGAAGCGATAAATATGGATTTAGAAATCCTCCATCTGCATGGGATATGTCCGATCAAAAATGGATATTGGTAGGTGACTCTTTCACTCAAGGAGCATGTGTAAATGATAATCATACGATATCTTCGTTTATTCAGAGCTTTTCTAATGAAGTTTCTGTGCTTAGTTTAGGAATTGGAGGAAATGGCCCTTTGATTGAACTAGCTAGTATAGAAGAGTATGCAAAACACTTCCGACCTAAGGTTCTTGTGTGGATGTATTTCGAGGGTAATGATTTAGTATCAAATTTACCTTATGAATTAAAATCACCTCTTATAAAGAACTACCTTAAACCTAACTTTAATCAAAACTTAATTAATAGGCAGACAGAAATTGATACAAAGATAAATAAGTTTATAAAAGAATCTGTAGACTATAGAAGTACTAGCATTTTATTTTATCTTGAAGATTTCATACAAAACAGCCGCACATTAAGACTGCTGAATATAAGAAGGATATTGGGAATAGACAAACAAAAGGAAGAATTAGATTATTCCTCTGACTTTCGCAAGGTTCTTAAAGAGGCAAAACGAAGGGTAGAATCTTGGAATGGTAAGATTGTCTTTGTTTATCTTCCGGAATACTCAAGATATCTTCTTAAAGATCAAGATAATTCTAATTTCAGGAAAAGAAGAGAGGTTTTAGACATAATTAAAAATCTAGATATTGAGATTGTAGATATCCATACGGAGGTGTTCAAAAAACATTCCGACCCATTAAGTTTATTTCCTAGAAGATCAGAACCACACTATACACCAGAGGGTTATAGATTAACTGCAAAAGCTATAAAAGATGCCATTGAATAATTGATTAAAGCATATTTAAAGACTGATCTATTATTATAAAAATTATTAATTTGTGAAATGCTATTCAACTCATATCAATTTATATTTTTATTTTTACCAATCTCTCTGTTGGGTTTTTATTTATTGACAAAATATAACCTCAAAAAAACTTCAGTCCTCTGGCTAGTCAGTGCTTCATTATTCTTCTACTCATGGTGGAACCCTTCATACCTATTGTTAATAGTTTTCTCTATTGTTTTTAATTATTTTTTAGGAGAGTTACTCCATAAAAGAAGAAATTTCTATGTCCTGAGTTTTGGAGTTGTGGGAAATCTTGCTTTACTAGGATATTTCAAGTACGGAAACTTTTTTGTTAATAATCTAAATATTATTTTTGAACAAGACATTATTTTGCAAAATATAATTTTACCAATTGCTATATCCTTTTTTACCTTTCAGCAAATAGCTTATTTAGTTGACTCTTACAGGGGCGAATCTAAAAGTACGGATTTTCTTAATTACTGTTTATTTGTGACATTTTTCCCACAACTTATTTCTGGGCCCATAGTCCACCATAAAGAAATGTTGCCCCAGTTTAATAATATGAATTTATTTAATTTTAAGATTAGAAATCTGGTAATTGGGATTAGTATTTTCTCAATAGGACTTTTTAAAAAATGCATAATAGCAGATGGTATTGCAGTTTATTCCACTCCTGTTTTTGATGCTGCCTACCAAGGAAATACAATTTCCTTTTTCGAGGCTTGGGGAGGAGCTTTAGCGTATAGTTTTCAGCTCTATTTTGATTTTTCAGGCTATTCCGAGATGGCTCTAGGATTAGCAAGAATGTTTGGAATTATTATTCCTATTAATTTCTTTTCTCCTTACAAGGCCAATAGCATTATTGATTTCTGGAGACGATGGCATATTACTTTATCAAGATTTCTCCGAGTCTATTTGTACATACCTTTAGGAGGAAATAGAAAAGGTACTTCTAGGCGCTTCATGAACCTTTTTATCACTATGCTTTTGGGAGGCCTATGGCATGGATCATCTTGGAATTTTGTACTATGGGGAGCAATTCACGGGATTTATTTGATTATTAACCACGCATGGAACTTTATGGTAAAGAGATTATTCGGATTTAAGTTGGTTAAATCTCATTTTAATTTTTCAAGATTATTGACATTTTTAGCAGTCGTTTTTGCATGGGTAATATTTAGAGCAGAGAACTTAGAATCTGCATTAATAATATATAAGGGCATGTTGGCCATGAACGGAATATCTGTTCCTCATCAATTGATTGATCAAGTCACTTTTGTAAATAATTTCTTCCCATTCCTTGATTTAAAAGCGGAAGGGCTGGGATCATTTGGGAGTCCCCTAGGTTTTATTTTTATACTTATTTTATTATTAGTAGTATGGTTTCTGCCAAATACAATCGAGATTATGAAAAATGAAGTAAAATATAACAACTTTTCACATAATCATAATAAGAGGCTCTTTAGATTGTTTACTTGGAAACCTAATATTAACTGGGCTATTTTGCTATCTATTACGGCCGCATTATCAATTATGTCTTTAAATTCGGTAAGTGAGTTTTTATATTTCCAATTTTAAGATTTGATGAATGACCTTAAATATGCCTTTTTTATAAAAAGCTTCTTTATTTTCTTTTTATCACTATTTACATTTTTTTCAATTCTAAACTTAATTGTAGATCCATATGGTATTCATAATTTAGTTAGGAAAGAGGGATTTAATTTAAATAAACCTTCAATTCAGACCCACTTAAGGATGGCCAAAGCTTATTCAGTAAGACAGCTTAAGCCTCAATCGATTATTTTAGGTACCTCCAGAGCGGAATTTGGTTTGGATCCCTCTCATCCTGAGCTGAAGTTTCAACCTTCTTATAATTTAAATTTAAGCGGTGGAAACGCATATGAAATGTATCGTTATTTTCAGCATACAAATGAAGTGAGTAATCTCAAGCAAATAGTATTAGCTCTTGATTTTTTTCAATTCGATATCAACAATAAAAATAGTCCTGATTTTCGTGAAGATCGACTATCTATCAATTACAGTGGTGAATTAAATAAAATAGAGATGCCATGGGAAGATATTTTTGATTCTTTATTTTCATTAGATGCTTTTCTTGACAGTCTTAGTACTTTAATGGAGCAAGGTGAGAGACCCATTTACTTAGATAACGGACTTATTGATGCAACTACAACTCGAAGGGTAAAGTTAATGCCTATTACAGGACAAAGACAGTTATTTTTAAATAATGAAAAAAGGTATTTCAATAAAACATATAAAGGTTTTGAGTTAGGAGTTTCTGCAGAAGGTACTAGCTCGTTGGAAAACTTTCGTCTTTTGATAGCTATGGCGTATAAAGAAAATCTAGAATTACATATCTTGATAAACCCAGCTCATGCTAGGCAATTTGAAACAATTTATCAAAGTGGCTTGTGGGATGATTTTCAATTCTGGAAAATTCAGCTCGTAAAGTTAAATGAAAGGGAAGCAGCTTTAGCTGATAAAAAACCTTATCCTATTTGGGATTTTTCTGGATTCAACCAATTCACTACGGAATCTGTTCCGGAAGCAAGTGATAAAGTTTCAAGGATGCTTTGGTACTGGGAGTCTTCACATTTCAAGACGGAATTAGGTAATCTTGTTCTTACTAAGGTTCTTGGAAAGAATGATAGAAAAAAGAATGAAAATCCATTTGGTGTGCTTATAAATTCAAGAAATATTGAGTCGCATAATGAGAAAATAAATGCAGATAGGAGAAGATGGAGAGAAAATAATTATCAAGACGTTATCGAAATTGAATCTCTAACTTCTGCTAACTAATACAAGCAAAATAAGTAGGTTTAAGTTGTCGACTTTTGAACGAGGCTTATAATGTATTTTTTTGCACTACATAATGGAGAGCATTTATGAAAGTAGTTATTCTGGCTGGGGGCTTCGGAACGCGCCTTTCTGAATATACAGAAACCATACCAAAACCAATGGTTCCGATAGGTGGCAAGCCAATGATATGGCATATTATGAATACTTATGCAAAATTTGGTCACAAGGATTTTAATCTTGCTTTAGGCTACAAGGCTTCTTATGTAAAAGAATTCTTTTTAAATTATAGGGCTTTAAATAATGACTTTTCGATAGATTTATCTAACGGAAATATTGAGTCATTAGTTGAGAAAAGCATTGATTGGAGAGTAACTTTAGTAGACACGGGAAATGAATCTATGACGGGAGGTCGAGTAAAAAGAATGCAACCTTATACTGAAGGTGAAAGGTTTTTTCTGACTTATGGAGATGGTTTGGCTGATATTGATATTGATGAATTATTAAAGTTTCATATCAAAAAGGGAAAAATGGTAACTGTAACGGCAGTTCATCCTGGTGCAAGATTTGGCGAATTAGAGATACAAGATGATCTTGCTAAAAGCTTTGAAGAAAAGCCTCAAGTTGGTCAAGGTTGGATAAATGGAGGTTACTTTGTAATTGAACCTGAATTCTTCGACTTAATAGAAGGAGATAGCTCTATCTTAGAAAAAGGACCACTTGAGTCTGCTGCCAAAATGGGTGAGTTAGCAGCTTTTAAGCATGCAGGGTTTTGGCAATGTATGGATACTAAGAGAGATAAAGATTATCTAGATCAGTTGTGTGACTCTAATTCCGCTCCTTGGATTTGATGTCTAAAGTTAATTTATCACTTTTAGTCATAGGAGGAACAGGTTTTATAGGAAGATATGTTGTGCGTGAAGCCATTAAGAGAGGCTTTGAAGTATCTGTTTTTTCGTTAAATATTCCAAAGACTCATGAGAGATTAGTCCAAGCTAAGTATTTTTCCTTAGATATAAGAGATATAAATTCCTTAAAAAAAGTAACCAAGAATGAGAACTTTGACTATGTAATAAACTTAGGTGGCTACATAAATCATTCCAAATTCAATAAGGGGGGAAGGCAGGTAATCGATGATCATTTTTCCTCAGTCTTAAACATAATTGAATGTGTAAATTGGCACGGACTAAAGAGTTTTTTGCAGGTGGGAAGCAGTAGTGAATATGGAGACAATAAATCTCCTCAAAATGAAAACATGATTGAAAAGCCATTTTCTCCTTATTCACTAGCGAAATCAGCAGCTACACAAACTTTAAAAATGCTCTATCTAACAGAAGATTTCCCTTCTATTATTGTAAGAATTTTCCTGGCCTATGGCCCTGGCCAGTCTGATGATCGTTTTATTCCACAGATAATAAAAGGTTGTTTTGCTGATGAAGAGTTCAAGACCTCTGAAGGATTAAATTTTTGCGATTTTACCTATGTAGAAGATATCAGTTCAGGAATAATGGATTTATTAGTATGTAAGGCTGCACTGGGAGAAGTTGTAAATCTTGCTTCTGGAAAACCTGTCCAGATAAAATCAATCGTCGAAAAGATCAATAAGATAATCAACAAAGGAAAGCCTGTTTTTGGAAGTTTAGACAACCCAATTAATAATGAGAATTTATATGCAGATATTAGTAAAGCAAAGTCATTAATTGATTGGGAGGCTAGTATTGATCTTGATGAAGGACTCAGAAAAACAATTACTTCTTATGACACTAACTTCAAAGATAAAGAAAGAAGTTGAAAATTAAATCACCATCCTTTTTTCTACCAAAGAGACTTATTATCTCATCAGGATTTATTTTTATTTCGACAATTTTATTGGCTTATCTTACATCCGGACATATGGTCATTACGGATACTATTGGACTGAGATTTGAACTTCAATTGGCACTTTTCTTGTTGATAGGCCTATCTATTTACTTATCTATGAACGCTAAAATAGATAATTATGGCTTTCTTCTTCTATTCACTATCCTTTGTTTTATTTTGGGTGAACTCATTTTTAGAGGAGATCTTTATGAACTTATTGGATATTTATTAACTTTCTCACTATCTTTCATAGCTCTGACTATGAGTAAAGATAGACTGATCCAGTCTATAGATTTACTGGTCAATCTAAATGTTCTATTTGCTTTCATGGCAATATTTGGTTTTTTTCTTGCTCTGAACAATGTAGAAATTCTTTTTACAATGATAGAAAGACCTGAACTATATTCCAAGGAACCTATTACAACCAAAAATATTTATAGATTACTCGGAAATATAGATACAACAAATTCCTTTTTAGGTTTGGCTCTTCCAAGAGTAAATGGGCCACTTCAACAGTCTTCTCTTTTACCAGCGTACTTTATCTTACCTATAGGCATTGCTCTAGCGTATTCAAAGGTAAACAAATTACAATTATTGGTTATTGCCATATTTCTTCTCCTTACACTGAGTGGCAATACTTACGTGGGAATTCTAAGTGCTCTCATGGTGTATATATTTAGGAGATTTGTACCAAGCTTTATTTATTATTATTTTCCATTTGTTACTCTTTTTTTAATTACATTCCTAATATTTTTTTTATATTTTGATGATCTTGCCATTGCAAGCGTAGGAAAAGAAACGCTTGAAGAGATTGGTGGAGCAGGTCGCCAAGAATCAAATGTATTCTTCGCGCGGATCACTTCTGGTCTTGTCAGACTTGCTTTCATAGGAAAACAATTCGCAGCTATTCTTCACTCTTCATTTTTACCATCTAATGAAGAATTTGTTCAATTATCTCTTGGAAGTAATCTCTACACTATAGGTCTTATAGGAGGATTATTCGCAATGGTCTCTTCGATAATGATTTTTTCAAGATTATTTGTTTTAAGCACTTCTGGTTTCAGTTCTGTTGAAGTCTCTAAATCAGCTCAGTTTGGCTTTTGTATTATTTATGCAATGATCTTTCAATCAATGGTCTATAACGACTTTGGATTTTCAACCTACTATGGATTTTTGATGATAAGTATCATCTTGAGATTAAATAGTCTAGTAGAGATTAATTCAAGGAGTTGAATGCTTATATGAAAGAAATGGTCACAGTCATTATGAATTGTTTTAATGGTGAGGATTATCTACGTGAAGCTATCGACTCAATTTACAATCAAACATACGAGCATTGGAAGATACTATTTTTTGATAACGATTCTACTGATTCTAGTGCAGAAATAGCTAAGAGTTATGGCGAAAAGCTAATTTATCATCACCACGATCAAAATGTTCCGCTTGGTTACGCTAGAAATCTAGCACTTGATAAAATAGATACAAAATACGTGTCTTTTTTAGATTGCGATGATCTCTACTATCCAGAAAAACTTCAATCCCAAATTATACCTATGGAGAAATTAGACTACGGATTAAGTTACGGTAGTGCAAAATTAATAGATGAAAATGGATCAGAAATAAGAAAATTAATAGCTAAAAATAAGAGTGGTTACATTTTTGGTAATCTTTTAAACCATTATGAAATAAATATGCAAAGCGTAGTTATGAAAACTGCACTTATAAGGGATCAGAAATTAAATTTTCCTACTCATTACGAGTATGGGCCTGATTACGATCTATTTATGCGATTAGCTTCTAAAACTAAAGTATTGGTTATAAGCGACCTCATTGTTAAAACTAGATTGCATAAAAATTCGTTAAGTAGAAAAACTTATCATAGAGTCCATCTTGAACTAGGAGAAACTTTAAATAAAATTTCAGAAGAATGCCCTGATTTGAAAGAAAAGTTTTCGACTCAATTTAAAAATGCTTACTCTAAAATAAAATACTATGAAGCTATTAGTTTAATTCATAATGGAAACCTTACTGGAGCACGTCATATCTTAAAGAAGATTATTTTTAGAAGGCTCGAGTATGCTTTGTTATTTATTCTCTTATATATGCCGATATCAAAAACAATAATTCTTAGATTACTTAATAGATAAACTTCGATAGATGAAAAAAGTACTTGTAACAGGCGCATCTGGTTTTGTGGGTCAGTCTCTTCTAAAGAAATTATCTTCAGATTCTTCTTCAAAAGTTATAGCTTTATTTCATACTCAGGATAGTGGGAATCTTTTTCAGGCAAGGAATATAATATGGAAAAAAGTAAATCTCTTAGAAGATAGCTTAGATAACTTAATTTTAGGAACGGATATTATCTATCACTTAGCAGGCTATTCGGGCTTGGGCAAAACATACGAAGAAAAAAACAAGTTAAGGTCTTTAAATGAAATTACATCTCAAAGACTTGGGTCTCATAAAGATATTTCCTCAATAAAACAATTTATATATGTAAGTAGCATAGCGGCATGTGAAGATAGTAAGGAAGCTTTTATTGATGAGCATAATGGATACCCTATCAGTGAATATGGTGCCTCAAAAAAGAGAGCAGAGGAAATACTGAAAGACTTAGCTATTAATAATTTTGAACTTACCATATTGCGACCAACTGCACTTTTTGGAACTAATCATGAAGGAAGTATTTTCGAATTAGCCAAAAGAATTAATGAGAGGAAATTCTTTATATTTGGAACTGGGAAAAACCTCACAAATTTCTACTACATAGAGGAATTTTCTGATGTACTTAAGGCAGTTATGTTGAATAAAAATTTTTATGGAAATACTTATATAGCCTCTTCGGATCCTATAACTCTCAATCTTCTGGCTAAAACGATTGCTAGCTCTTTAGGAATGAAAAGTGGCTTTCTAAAGTTACCACTTTTTTTTGGTTATTTTATTGCTTATATTTTTGATGTTTTTGAATTTCTCACTAGAAAAGAATTGCCATTTTCCTCCAGGCGTATGAAAGCTATGACCAAGTCAAGGATGTATAAAAATACTAAACTCAAATTATCTTTGGAAGAATATAGATCTCAGACTTTAGAGGGTCTTTCAGATACTATAAGTTGGTTCAAAGAATCCGGAAACCTTTGACAGTGAGAAAACAAAAAAGTATTGCCTTTATTGTAACTTCTCCTAGGATATTCTTGTGGTTAGAAAGTTTAATTTGTAAATTAGATCAAACATTTAACGTTACTTTAGTAGCTGATTTTACTTCAACGGATTTAAATTTAGACCTCTTACCTGATTCTGTAGAACTTATTAATTTAGAGATACAAAGGGATATTAATTTGTTTCGCGACTTAATTTCCCTATATGAGCTAATTAGATTATTTAAAAAAGAAAAATTTTTAATTGTTCACTCAATTACACCAAAAGCTGGTCTCCTGGTAGCTTTATCATCTTTTCTGATGAGAATTCCAATACGAATACATACATTTACTGGGCAAGTCTGGCTTACACAGAAAGGCTTAAAAAGATTGATTCTAAGAATTTGCGATCAAATAATTTCTTATCTATCTACATTGATACTTGTTGATAGCCCGTCTCAAGAAGAATTCTTGCTTAAAGAAAGGATTATAAAAAAAAGTTCTTCTTTAGTAATAGGTAAGGGTTCTATCTCTGGAGTAGATACAGGTAGATTTACTTTTGATTCTTTAACTAGGACTCAATTACGAAAAAAATTAAATCCCTCGGAGTCTAAAATAATCTTGTTTATAGGAAGATTAAAAAAAGATAAAGGAATCTTTGATTTGGTTGCTGCATATAGAATATTGAAAGATGAAGGTTTAAAGGTAGCTCTCTGGATTGTTGGTCCTGATGAAGAGAATCTAAATGCTAAGCTGTATGATAATGATGACTTGGTGGTGATTCCTTATACTTCTGAACCAGAAAAATACATGATTGCAGCCGATATCTTATGTTTACCAAGTTATAGAGAAGGTTTTGGTAATGTTGTAATCGAAGCTGCTGCATGTGGCGTTCCATCCGTAGTTAATAAAATTTATGGTCTTACAGATGCTGTGATTGAGAATGAAACCGGCTTGTTTGCTGAGCCTAGATCAGTTGTTTCTTTAGTTAATAAGTTGAGGAAAGTACTAGAAGATGATGTGCTGAGATTAGAATTAGGAAAAAACGCTTCCGAAAGGGCTTGTAAGGATTTTTCTCAAGAGAAACATAATGACTTGCAAATCAAAGTTTATGAGGAATTAATAAGTAAAAACTGTGAAAAATCATGAAAAGAATAATGGACATATTGCTTTCTAGTATCTTAATTCTCCTTCTCATCTTACCTTGCTTGTTTATTGCAATTTTAATTAAGATAACTTCAACTGGCTCAGTTATCTACTGGTCTAAACGTGTAGGAAAGAATGAAAATTTATTCTTGATGCCAAAATTTAGAACAATGAAGTCAGAATCTCCGGAGAAAGCGACTCATCTTATAGAAGATCCTCAGATTTTTCTTACACCTATAGGAGGATTTTTGAGGAACAGTAGCATTGATGAGATTCCACAGTTGCTTTGCATCTTGAGAGGAGATTTAACCTTTGTGGGCCCTCGACCGGCCTTGTTCAATCAATCTGATTTGATTGCTTTAAGGAGAAAATCTGGGGTTAGTAACCTTGTTCCTGGCATTACAGGCTGGGCGCAAGTAAATGGTAGAGATGAACTAAGTATTATTGAGAAAGTAAAGTATGACGAAGAATATTTAGACCGGAGATCATTATTTTTTGATTTGTATATAATCTGGTTGACCTTTGGGAAAGTAATTAAGAGACAGGATATTAGTCATTAATACACTCTTGCTGTGCCCGTGGAGACTTATAGAATACAATTCAACTTAATCAATTAAAAAATGGAATGAAAATCTGTCCTGTCATTATATCAGGAGGCTCCGGAACGAGGCTCTGGCCTATTTCCCGTTCATCTTATCCTAAGCAATTTATAAATTTAATTGATCAAGAGAGTCTTTTTCAAAAAACTTTAAATAGATCAGCCCTTTTAAAAGACAAACTACTTAAACCTATAGTTGTGACAAATGAAGAGCACAGGTTTTTAGTTTCTCAGCAAGTATTAGAATCAAATCTTGAAGAGGCATTAATCATTTTAGAGCCAGACAGTAAAAATACAGCTCCAGCTATAACTTTAGCAACCACATATCTCGAGAATACTTTATCAGAGGATTGCCTGATTTTAATTTCTCCTGCTGATCATATTATTCGTCCTGAATTAAAATTTTTAGAAAATATCAAAAATAGCATTTCTGACGCTGTATCTGGTTCTATTTGTATTTTTGGGATCATACCGACTGATCCAAATACAGGATATGGATACATTGAGTATGAAAAAAGTAAAAAAAATAATTTTGATTCAGGCAAGGTAATTTCTTTCCGCGAAAAGCCAGATATTCAAACTGCTCAAGAGTTTATTGAATCTGGAAATTATATGTGGAACAGCGGCGTTTACTTGCTTGCTCTTTCAACTTATACAAAACTTATGGAGAATCTCGAACCCAAGATGACAAAATATTGCAGAGAATCTATTGAAAATGCTAAGAAGGAATTTGATTTTATAAGACCTGAGGTGAAATCATTTTCTAAAGTAAAATCCATTTCCATTGATCATGCACTTACTGAAAAGGTCATATCTAAAGGGGTTTCTCTGAGAGTTCAGCCGTTAGATACAGAATGGAGTGACATTGGCTCAATCACTAGCCTTTCTAATTTTATTTCCCAAGATTCAGATATGAACTCGATATATGGTGATGTAGTCCAATATGATAGTTCCAATTCTTTCCTTCATTCTTCCGATGGCTTGATAGCTTCTTTAGGATTGAGAGATATGATAGTTATTAAGACTTCAGATGCTGTACTTGTGGCGCCTAAACATAGAGATCAAGAAATAAAAATATTAGTAGATAAATTAAGATCAAATAATAGGGAGGAAGTAGACTTCCATAAAGAAGTAATGAGGCCTTGGGGCAGTTATAAAATCCTTTATGAAGCTGAAGGGTTTAAAATAAAAACTATAAAAGTTAATCCTGGAGCACAACTATCTTTACAAATGCATAATAAGCGCTCTGAACACTGGGTGGTAGTGAATGGAGTGGCAAATGTTACATGTGGTGAAGATGAAGTAGAACTTAAGAAAGATCAATCTACTTATATTCCAGTGAAGACTAAGCACAGCTTGGCCAATAAAAACCAAGATATGTTAGAGATAATTGAGGTTCAGACAGGTACTTATCTAGGTGAGGATGACATTATACGTTTTGAAGATAAGTATGGCCGTGAAGATAACTAGATATAGCTTTCACTTCATCCATATAAATTCCTAAGTGTATAATAAAAATATTATGAATTTAAAACAGAAATTGTCCTCTAAAGAGTTAACAATTGGTAGTTGGATAAGTCTCGCTCACCCCGCAATAGCAGAAATCATGACTAAATCCGATTTTGATTGGTTAGTCATAGATTTAGAACATAGTGTTATATCTCTTAGTGAAGCAGAGAATTTAATTCGAGTTATTGAGTTATCTGGTATAACACCTCTAATAAGACTGACTGAAAATAGTACGTCTCAGATAAAAAAAGTTATGGATTCTGGAGCGCATGGAATAATTGTTCCTATGGTCACATCTTTAAAAGATGCAGAAAGGGCTATTCAAGCAGCTTATTATCCTCCCAAAGGCAATAGATCATTTGGTCTTGCTAGGGCTCAAGGATACGGTACAAGTTTTGAAAATCATTTACGCATAAATCAAGACAACACTACTATAGTAGTCCAGATTGAGCATATTGATGCTTTAACTGAACTCGAAGCTATACTTTCACTGCCTGAAGTTGATGCCTTTATGATTGGACCATATGATTTATCAGGCTCAATGGGAATACCTGGAGATTTTGAAAACAAGAGATATTTAGAAGTAATCAAAAAAATTAATGATATTGGTGCTAAGACGGATACACCTAATGGTATACATATTGTGGAACCAAGACCAGATTTACTAGAGTCAGCTATAAAAGACTATTTGTTTGTTGCATACTCGGTAGACTTCAGGATGATCGAGGATTCTTGTAAGAAGGCTTTGTTGCATGTAAAAAAATAATGCAATCTTTTAGAACAGTTTCTGTCATACCTGCAAGAATGGACTCTACTAGATTCCCAGGTAAGCCCATGAAGGAAATACTGGGCATTCCAATGATCCAGCATGTTTTTTATAGAGCTCAAATGATCAATAATAGTCATGAAGTTTGTGTAGCAACTTGCGATAAAGTCATATACGAGTGTATTAATGATATTGGTGGCTTAGCAATTATGACTTCAAACAGTCATGAGAGGGCTACAGATAGAACTGCAGAAGCTCTAATTAAACTTAAAGAAGAATATAATAAAGAGTTTGACATTGTAGCTATGATTCAAGGAGACGAGCCAATGTTTAAGCCTGATGAAGTGGCTTCAGGTATAGCTGAAATACAAAATAACCCTGAAACGAATATAGTCAATTTGATGAATAAATCAAATTCTCATGAAGAATTGTCTGATCCAAATAATGTCAAAGTAGTTTTTGATAATAAAAATGATGCATTATATTTTTCTAGAGAGCCTATACCTTCTGATTGGAATAAAAGTAATGAAATAAGCGGATATATACAAACCGGTCTTATTATTTTCAAAGTGAGCTACCTAAATAAGTATTTAAAAATGCAAACTACCCCTCTCGAAGAAATAGAATCATGTGATATGTTGAGAGTTTTAGAGAATGGCGAGAAAATTAAAATGTTAGAAATACCCACAAGAAGTATTGGTGTAGATGTTCAGGAAGATTTAAGGACGGCTGAAAAACTGATGCAAGTTGATCCTATTTTAGCTAAGTATCTGGATATATGAATCAAAAGAAATTAAAAGTTGGCATTGCCGGTTTTGGAGTAGTAGGTAACAGAAGAAAACATTACATAGACCTAAATCCACACATGGAAGTTGTTGCTGTCTGTGATCAAAGATTCTCTGAAAACAAAACTGATGACCATGGAATTTTATGTTATCAGGAATATCGTTCTCTATTAGAAAATAATCTTGACGTAATATTTGTCTGCATGAGCAATGATATGGCTGCTGAGGTTACTATTGCATCTTTAGAATCAGGCAAACATGTCTTTTGTGAAAAGCCTCCTGCACGTTCCTTAGAGGAAATGAATCATGTCATAAAAGCAGAAAAAGAAAATTCTCAACTAAAGCTTATGTATGGATTTAATCATAGATATCACGATTCTGTTAAGGAAGCTTTGAGGATTTTAGAATCGGGGTCTTTAGGAAAAGTAATTAATATAAAGGGAGTTTATGGCAAGGCTAAGCTTATAACCTTCAATCAACCTGACTGGAGAACGAAAAGAGAACTTTCTGGAGGAGGTGTCCTTTTAGATCAAGGCATTCACATGGTGGATCTCATGCTGCTTTTTGGTAAAGATTTTGATTCAGTGCATAGCTTCGTATCTAACAATCATTGGAAATATAATGTTGAAGATAATGCATACGCAATTATGCAATCAAAGTCAGGTGTAGTTGCTATGCTTCATTCATCTGCAACCCAGTGGAGGCATAAATTCAATCTAGAAATTAACTTAGAAAAAGGAAGTTTAATTTTAAGTGGTATTCTATCTGGAACAAAAAGTTACGGCTCTGAAACCTTAACAGTTCTTCATGCTGATCCGGATAATGATTCTGGAGATCCCAGGGAGATTCTCCATAAATATAACAAGGATCCTTCTTGGGCTGAAGAAATAGATATATTTGCTGACGCCATAATAAATGGTGGCGATATTTTAAGTGGAAATTCATTAGATGCGTTCAAATCTCTCCGACTGGTATTTCAGATATACTATAATGATCCTTCTTGGAGAGAGACCTGGAATATAGAAAAACCTTAATAAAGTTAGTTTAGAAAGAAATTAGAGGAGATTAAAATGAATTTTCCAACCAATAAAGATTTAGAAGCTTCAAATTTTCTGAAAAGTTACACTAATCTAATCACAGATGGTTTAAATTCAGTTAACAGCGCCCAGTTTGACGCAATAGGTAATTTACTCAATAAGACAATCACAGAAGGCAATAAGATATTTTCTTGCGGAAATGGCGGTTCTGCAGCAATCTCAGAGCATTTTGTTTGTGATTTTTTAAAAGGAACAGCAACAGATTCCACTATACAGCCAATCATACATTCTTTATCAAGCAATATACCCACTGTGACTGCAGTAGCTAATGACATCAGTTATGACGATGTCTTTTCTTTTCAGCTTTCAAGATTAGCTAAAAAAGGTGATACTTTAATCTGTGTTTCTAGCAGCGGTAACAGCGGAAATATTCTTAGGGTTATAGAAGAGGCAAAAAAAATTTCTGTCAATTCAGTTGCTTTTGTTGGGTTTAGTGGGGGAAAAGCAAAAACACTTTCCGACTATTCTATCCATATCAACATTGATAATTATGGAGTGGTTGAAGATGTACATCAGGCTTTAATGCATATGTTATCCCAATACATACGTATAAAGAATTTAAAGCCAGGAACCGATATTGAAAAGATAATAATATAATCATTTAAGCCGTAATTCAGTTAATCTATAACTCTTTTTTATGGATATTAAGTCCCTTCTAGATTCATCTAAAAATGCAGTTATAGAAATTGGAAAAGAAATTTCTAATAATATTTCTGAGACATCTCACAAAGAATTTTTCTTTGATCCTGCTCTTCCTAAAGAAATAAAAGCTAAAGCAGATAAATATATAGAAGAGAAGATTATTAAATACCTTTCTCCATTAGGAATATCTATTCTTAGCGAAGAGTTAGGATTGTTAGAATTAAATCAATCTTCTGAGATGTTGTTCGTACTTGATCCCCTAGATGGTACCTATAATTTTATTAGAGGAAGTGGCCCAAGCTGTATATCTCTTGCACTTTGGGAAGGGGACAAGCCTATTTTTGGTATTATTTATGACATAAACAGCTCTCAGATAACTTGGGGAGGGAGTGATATTGGATCTTTCTCAGGCGACAAAAAAATTCTTGTTTCAGAATCAGAATCTCCAGGCACTTCCGTTATTGCTTCGGGATTTCCAGTTCGTTTTAATCCAAAGGGTCAAGAGATAGACGATTTTTACTTTTTCTTAAATCAATTTGCAAAAGTAAGAATGATTGGTTCTGCGGCTATGTCATTAAATTACGTATCGAATGGTTTTTATGATGCTTATTTTGAGAGAGATATTATGTTTTGGGATGTGGCTGCAGGCCTGGCAATTCTTGAAGGGGCTGGTGGACAATTCAAAAGCTTTCAAAAAGAAAAAAAATATTCTCTGGATGTATTTGCAACTAATAAACTTTTAATTAACAAAGTGAAGATATGAATAAAATAGATTCTGTAGCTGTTTGTTCTAGATCATTTTCTAAAAATGAAAAATTAAGATCTGAACTTAAAAAAAGATATAAACATGTCAAATTTAATGATGAGGGTTTATCTTTATCAGGTAAAGATTTAATTAACTTCACTAAAGACCAGACTAAGATTATAGTCGGTCTGGAAAGAATGAATGAAAATATTCTCACTAAACTTCCTAATTTAAGAGTAATAAGTAAGTATGGAGTAGGAACTGATAATCTTGATTTACATGTTATGAAAAAGATGGGTATATCGTTGGGTGTTGAGCCTGGTGTTAATAGAAGAGCAGTTTCTGAACTTGTACTTTGTTTAACTATCCTATTGTTGCGATTAGTACCACAGGCGAATGCTGAGGTTAAAAAAGGAGGGTGGGCGCAATATAAAGGCACTCAGTTGACGAATAAAGTTTTTGGAATCGTAGGTTATGGACAAATTGGTAGAGATCTCGCAAGTCTAATAAAACCTTTTGAATGCGAAGTTTTAGTTCATGACATGCAGGAGTTGAATAATATAGATGGAGCTCAAGTATCATTACCAGACTTGCTAACAAGATCGGACATAGTTAGTCTGCATTTACCCTTTAACGACAAGACTTCGAATTTAATTAATAAAGATAGTTTTAAATGCATGAAAGAATCTTCTATTCTTATTAATTTATCAAGGGGAGGTATAGTTAATGAGAAAGATCTCAAAGAGGCCTTATTAAAAGGAATTATTAATTCTGCAGCTTTTGATGTCTTTTCATCAGAACCTCCAGAAGATTTAGAATTATTAAATCTTCCTAATTTTTTTGCGACGCCTCACATAGGTGGAATTTCTCAAGAGGGTATTGAGGCAATGGGATTGGCAGCTATCAATGGACTGGATGACAATTCTTTAATTGAATTTTAAGTTAGTAAATTGATTATTGATAAAGTCAAAAATATAGAAGAGGCAATATCTAAAGCTCTCTTACTAATCCCCAATAATTCTGATTTGAATATTTGTTTAACTGGAGGAAAGTTCGGAGAAAATTTTTTAGAATCTCTCTTACTCGGTAGAGTGATTAAAGAAAGTTGGGAGATTTTTTTAAGCGATGAAAGGCTTTATCCAAATAATGATGAAAAAATTTCTTCTATGTATATTCAAAAATTATCTAGCTATCAAGAATTACGTTATGGTGGGCTTCATACCTTCGAAGTCAATGTTTCACCAGATGAATCTTACTCTGATATAAATAGTGTCATTGAAACTAGAAAAATATCAAAATTTGATATTTGCTTTTTAAGCTTAGGAGAAGATGGCCATCTTGCTGGTCATTTCAAAAATTCAATTCCCTTAAAAAGCGAAAAATTTTGTTATACCCAAGAGGCTCCAAAGCTACCTCAACATAGAGTTAGCTTCGATATATCTTGGTTAAGAGAGTCTTCAAAGCTTGTTATTGCTGCTCTTGGGTCTAAAAAAAAAGAAGCTTTAAATGATCTTTTAAATGGACAAGGTACTCACTCTTCTATTGTTAATTACGACAATCTAACCATCCTCACAGACATTGATATTAGGAGGCTAGATAAGCTATGAAAGATAAAATAATTTTAGAAAAATTATTATCCGATTCTGCTCCATGTACGAAAACACTTGGAGCAAAAGTGATTTCCTTTTGCACAGATCCTCCCAGGATAGAGATGGCATTTGAAGCTATATATGATTTTACACATTCTGATGGTCAGGTAGTACAAGGAGGTTTCGTCACAGGGATGTTAGATGCACCAATGGCGCACCTTTTAATGGGTTTGTTTGATTTTAAGATAGTCCCTATGACATTAGATATAAATGTCAGTTTCCTTGCCCCTACACGTCAAGGAAAACTCAATTGTATAGCTGAAGTCTTGCAGTTAGGAAAAAGTACTGCATTTATGACGAGTAAGCTTTATCAAGAAAGTGTCCTTGTAGCTAGTGCTACTTCAACAGTTAGATTGG
>MDSX01045890.1_pt1 | contig 53413 bp, 47 predicted proteins | sample 811141 | NCBI WGS metagenome assembly MDSX01 (sample SAMN05326642, study PRJNA326480) | marine metagenome | isolation source: seawater | place: Atlantic Ocean: South East | collected 2010 | reverse complement strand
CAGCTATGTTCATACCAATTAAACTCAGAGCACCAACGTCCTTAAAAAATACCTGCCCATCTCTATTAATTACTTCAGAGGTATTTTGCTCAATTGATCCATACAGAGAAATAATTATTTCATCACCAGGACCTAAGACATAATCATTGGGCGTTGGCAAATTTTGCCAAAAAGGTATAGTATCGCGAGCCACAAAAATATCGTATCCTACATATGGCATAACATTAGAGGAATCCTGAAGCGAATTAAGCCTGTCTAATAATTTTTGAGTGTTAGCTATTAGCGATTCTACTTCTTTACGCGTGTAAATGACTTTATCTGGTAGCGCAGTGCTTCTTACGGTTTCCTCAGCGTCTTTAACCTCTTTTGGTTTTTGAAGTTCTTGATTTTTTAATGCATCTTGATATTGTTTTCTAATATTTTCAATATCCTGCAATGTTTGACTACTGCATATTGACGTAAAAAACAAACTCAAAAAAACAGCGCAAATCGATTTTCTTGAAAAAATAGTATAAATCCTATTATTCATAATAAAATATACACTTTAATGAGGGAATGTCAAATAATTTATACAAAATGTATAATTAGAATTGTGAGGAATTTTTACATTAATTTTACACTTATTTTACATAAAGTAAAATCATTGACGATATTTAAGACTTATTCTCCTAAAAATAAATTTTTTTGAATTTTAAAAATCAATGTATTGGTTCGCCTTACGCTGCTTGGGATTGGGTTATTTAACCAAACATTATCATTCGAGTTAGTAAACCCTATATTTTCAAAGTATTCATTCTCAAAATAAAGATCAAAAAGCCAGCTTTCTGTTTGGTATGTCAATGAAAGCCTTAATTCAATTTTAACTTCAGGCGGGAAATGATATACTACGCCATGTCTTTCATAGTTAAATGCTGGAATTATACTCCAATTATTACCTTGATATCCAAGATATAGATAAAAATCGTCAGAATCCATTCCTGAGTGCGCTGACCATCTTCGGCCAAGATAAGAATTGCTCTTATACATTGACTCATCAAACCATGATGCTGTTGTCCCTCTGTGATCTGAGAATGTTCGTTGAATTAGGTCTACATATTCTACACCAAAAACTATATTTTTATTACCAAATAACCCTTTTTTACGTAACCCATACAAATATGCAGCGGATACGTCCCAATGAGCTCTTAATTCATAAAGGTTATGCAAATGATCATTAAACCCTATTTCAAAATACACTTTTAGTTTTGATGGTTTAAAATACCCTTGTGCAAAAAATGTCATCACTTGGTCCCATTTATCTGTGCCCTTACCTTCAGTATACCAAAGATCTCTTTTTGATGTCAAAAGCAAGCCTTCTGCGGGTAGTAGAGCTGCATCATTAAGCGTCCATTGCCTGTCACCAGATAGCTCAATACCACCCGAGACGTAGGTTCGAGTGAATCCTACAGTTATATCGCTTTCTTTAGATATATGAGTTAATGTGTTCGCTATTCCTGTAAAATAATATGGAAGTATATATTTTCCAACCTCACCTACCATATAGTTAAAGTTAAATCTCAAGTTTTTGTGAAAAACTTTCGCATTTGATACTCCAAAGAAGTAATGTGGAAAACCTGCAGTATTGTTAGACATCGTTAGTGATGAATGTATTCCTGGACCCCACCATCTGTTTGCATTTGAAGCCCCAACTGAAATATTTTTATATTGTAAATAAAGCTGAAACTCTCGAATTCCTTGATTTTTTTGTTCTAAGACTGAATCTAGAGGTCTATCGTTCAGCCATTTAAATCCCCCAGGCCTTTCAGAGGGCCTCACAACTTGATCTTGAGGAGTATAATAGTTTGGATAAATATTATTTTCTTCAAGAGGTTCTTTTGAAACGTTCAGTATGAAAGGTTCAGCTGAAAAGAATAAATATTTTCTTTTAATTGCAATTTTATAGGATTGATATGAACCCAAACCTTTTCCAAAAAATTTGTTACCCATGTTTTCTTGGTTAGGAAAATTATTATTAAAATAAAATTCTGTTCTGGCTCCTAAATATAAAGTATTCCTATTATCCGAAAGAAATGGGCGGATTATATTTTGATTGCTAATACTATTTTGTTGAGAAAATTCATGGAAATGCAGCACCTCAGGTGTGGCATCAATCCATGATTGTCCGTAAATAAGTGAAAAAAGCCCTAAAAACTTAATTATCAGCAAAAATTTCATGAGCAAAAAATACATATCAATATGCCGATTATACTATAGCTATATAAAGTGCATTTTTCTTTTAATTCTCTTAATTGATAACACAAAAGCGTCAGGGGCTTATGATAAAGGCACCTCTACAGGTAGAGGAAGGTTTGAGCTTAGTATCACCTATAACCCTATGGGAATAGTTCCATATGGACAGAATTATGGCGTTTTAAGCTATGGATTAAGTAAAAGATTCGACATTGTTGGTTATTTCTCTTATCATCAAAATGGTACTAAGAGCCAATATATTGGAGGTTTATATCAATTTCTTAACCACAAAAAACTTGATTTGGCCGCAGCAATTGGGATTAGACATACTAAATATCAAAATTTTGATATTTTCTTTCCACAACTTCTTTATACATACAAGCTGCCTAATGATTTTTCTATTGGCGGGAGTATAGTTAGGGGAATTGAATTAGAAAATGAAAGGATTAAGGGTGATGCTATTGATATTACGCTCTACACTCCGTTAAGATGGGCAGAAAAATTAAATAGCAATATTAAAAAAGCTTATTTCGGTTTTGGTGTTTTTAAAAATACTGAAACAAATTTGTCAAAAGATAGACTTTATATTCATTATAGTCTCGATTTTATTATTTAATAATTCTACCCGCTTCTCCTTCTTTTAATTAAAATATTATAAAAAGCCTTAAAAAAATAAACAAAATCAGTCTTAAGAGGATTCTTCAAATGCATTAGAAGATATTTTCTTTCTGAATCACAAATTTCTTCAAATGTGACTGGTAGATCTACATAATACGGCGGAACAAGGCCAGGCTTAGTTTTTATCCTCAGCTCTCTAAGGTCTTTTGGGTATCTATTAAAATAATCTTGACTTAACGGTCTCACGCCAACCATTTTTAAATCTCTTTTTAACCAATTTATAACCATTGGAAATTCATCAATCCAATATTTTCTCAAAAATTTTCCATAAAAAGTTATTCTAGTATCATCTTTTATTTTACCTCCTTTATCTAGCTTATTGTCCTCGATCATTTTAGATTGAATATATTCAGAATAAGGAGACATTGTTCTAAATTTATATACCGATATAACCTTCCCATCTTTCCCTATTCTTCTCATACTAAAAACAGGGCCATAGGATGGATTCATATCGAAGTGCGGCTCCCTAGTCTTTTTTGATATGAAAAATGATACGCCGCCAAACTCAACAATTTCAACAATCTGGAAACCACAGGATACCAATCTCCCCATAATTTCATATTTTGACATGACTCTGTTATGTCCTCTTGTCATGGCAAAATAAATTTGTTTGGTTATGGGAAATTTCGGTATAACGCGCTTGTATAAAAAGTCTATGAATAAAACGATTGGACGTAAAAAAAATGGAGATTTTACCCACTTTCGTTCTGAGCGCTGGGTAACTGTTTCAGCGCAACTACAATAAAACCCATTATCAGTTAGTATTGCATTAACTTTTTCATGAAATTTGTTGACATGCCTGAAATTGTTTGTCTTTTCAATATTAACAAATAATTTTAGATTTCTGATTTCTTCGAGATTAAAGATATCTCTAGTTTTTATAACTATACAGCTATTTGGCGAGATTTCATCTGACAGCGCTCTAATTGAATCCGCAACTTTTTTTGGCAGTTTATCCAATGATTTCATTTTAATCTAGTTTGAATCAAATTTATATTTTTTAATCAATTCTAATTTAAACTAATACCGTCTTGGTATTTTATTAATTATACTAATTGTATCAATAAAATCTAGTCCAATTATCTCTAAATACCATTTTAAAGAATTATATCTTGGCATATTTTCTTTAAATACGCGCTTAATTGCTTCATCTCTTGTAATCATCCCTTCTCGAATTTGATTGCTTCTAAAAGTGTCATTTTCACTAAAACCGGCCACGAGGGTATAAACGTAATTATAAAAACTTGCGGTTCCATCGCCAATTCTCCAAGTTGAGTTAGTGTCTACAGCTTTTTCCCATTCATAATTTTTAATTATTGTGCTATTAATACTACTTTCGTTCCATTCAATATAATCAAAAATATGAAAATAGTCTTTTTTAGAAGTGAAATATCTTGACCCTATTGATCCTAAAGAATCAAGAACAGACTGATTTAAATATCCAGGACTAGCCAACATATTTCTGCCAACATAACTAAAAAGCTTCAACTGATTACGCATTGATAATGAATAAATCCTTTTTTTGTTAAAATTTGGCTTTATTCCTGCGAAACCAATTTTAAAATCAGTGTTTTCCAGTTGATTTACTCCCCAAATTTCGAGATCTATATCTAATTGTTTTTTGATTTTATGTGCGTAATAAAAGAAATATTTATCTCCCGCCATAAATAAAGGTATCATACCAAGTGATGGCTTCCTCAGCCATGCAGTTATATTCTTATAAATATTCTTCCTTTTCCAGTGGATATTTGCTGCTACAATAATATTTTCAACTTTAAGCTTTCCACATGTTCGCGCAATATTTCTTCTAGCTAAATCTGTAACCATACCCCAGTCATACGTAAAAGTAATTGGGTTTAACCCTAGCTCCTCTTTGATAACGTGCAAAGCATAAGTGCTATCTCTGCCTCCGCTAAACGGAACTAAAACTTCTGATTCACCTTTTGGTCTTTTGTAGGGATCAACTAGTTTTTGTAACTCATTTAATGATTTATTTTTATCAGAACGCTGATAATTATTGCAATAATTACAAATGCCTAATTCATCGAAATAGATATATGGAAAAGTTGTAGGAAGTATACATTTTGAACATCTAGTCAAATTCTCGATTTCATTTATTGGGTAATTTAATAGACTTAGCTCTTCTTTTGCCTTTGGTGTAAGGTGTAGATGGTTCAAATCCATAACAACCGAGTGTTGCTTATTAAGAGGGTTTATGTTAGTTACATTTAATTTTATTTGGTTTTTATTAGATACGTAATTAGAAAATTTTTTTGGGATATTATTAAAGCTAAAATTTGAGAATGAAAGGTCGATCAAATCAATTATTGTTCCAGATTCTGGAAAAATTTGTTCAATCGTAAAATTGCCAATTTTCTTAGTTAATTTTATTTTTTCAGAAACTTCCTTTAACATACTTTGCTCAGATGCAAAAATTAGTAATTCATTTTCTTTAGAAATTTTATACAATGATCCGTTATTAGTAGTGATGGCAAATTTATTCATATCTTTAAAATAAATTGCTGCTGCAACAGTACCGAACACTTCATTTATAGAATCTGTTAATATATCTTCAAGTGAATCTTTCCTTTCAGAGACTTTTTTATCGATTATTGATAGCAAAACCTCAGTGTCTATATCGTATTCTTTTTTTAAATCCTTATTCTTGCTCCATAAATCATCGTGATTTACAATAATTCCATTATGCGTTCCCACTAAACCGTTCTTTACAACAGGTTGATTGTTGCTTGAGCGAAGCTGAGACCCGTTAGTAACAAGGCGTGAATGACCAAAAGCCAAACAAGTTTGATTGCTATTAAATCCAACATTTATAGCTTTTCTTATAGCTTTATTATTAATTAACTCTGATGCCGGTATTGGTCCCTTAAAAATATTTAGTTCGTTTTTATTTTTATTAAGAACTGAAATTCCTGAAGAATCCTTACCTCTTGATTCGCTCTTTTTGCTAAGCTCAAAAATTACCGAAGTAAGTGCGGTTTTGCTTAATAAAGAATTTTCATTTGAAATGACACCAAAAATTCCACACATAATTAACTACTTCTTGAGCCTTTAAATATCATAAATATTGTTTTAAAAAAAAGCCTGAAGTCAGTTTTGAACGGACTTTCTAAATAGTTATCCAAGTATTGCTCTTCGATTTTTACTATTTCATTAAACCCGGCTGTTTTTTCATCAAAAATTGGCCCAATCAATCCAGGCTTAACTTTAAAATACTTTTCTTTATACCTTTGGGGGTATTTTTCAAAAAAAGCATAACTCATTGCACGGATTCCAATAGGTTTAATTTTAAATGTCATTAAATCAAATATTTGTGGTAATTCATCAATCCAGTATTTTCTCATAAATTTACCTAAAGGAGTGATTCTAGGATCACTTTTTACTTTACCAATTAATGATAATCCTGAACTTTCAAGCATTCCATGATGAAGGAATTCACTGTATCTGTACATTGATCTAAATTTATGTATTTTGAGATTTTTTCCTTCTTTTCCAACCCTATCAAGTTTGATCAAAAAACTTAAAGCTGGTTTTTCAATTTTTGATTTTTCGTATGTTTTTTGAACAATTATGTATTTTTTTTCATTTGAAAAACTCTCAGGATGAATTTCAAACCCATAGTACATCATCATTCCAGCTAATTCAATCTTGTGTAAATTAATTTCTTTAGCGCTAAAGATTAAAAAACCTCCATTAATTATCTTATCAGATACATTTTTTAGTAATGGCTTAAGGTCTCTATTTCTGATTTTCAATAATAAAATTAGTTCAAGTGAACTGGAGCTTTTTTCTATTAATATGTCTTCAATGTTTTTTGAGATAAAAAGGTTATTACTTTTCGTATTATTTATATTTTCAATGTTAAAATTAGAGTTAATTTTATTTTTTTCGATAAATCCCGGTATGTGAATTTCTTCAGAAATTACTAATTTTTTTTGAATATATTTTTCCATGAATCAACTATTTAGCTAGAAATTGATCTAAATCTCTCCTCGGTTGATTCATCTGAAATATAACCACTAACACTATTTGGATAGTTTTCAAATAGCCAAACCAGGAACGCTGAGACATCAATTTTTTCTTTTATCAGAATGTCTCTCCTTTTTTGATACTCGTTTTTTATTCCAGACTTAGATGATAACTCAGATACTTTCATTAAGAAACCTTCTTCGTCTGATGTCCTATAGCAATGAACTAATTTATATATTTTTTCAAGTTCATCCATTTGCTCTATCTCGTAAAAATATTCATCAAATTCAATTGATGGGGTACCTAGGATAGCAGCTTCAGTACTCATCGTTGTACTATCGCTTATAAATAAATCTGCATAATACATATAATGGTTAATATCGTTTTTATTAATATCTAACACATACCTTATTAATTGTTTTGGTAATTCTCTTTCTGATGATATAAATATCTTTCCAATCGGTTCTAAGATTTTAATTATTTCAAAAAGAATCTCATCTGAAATACCTTTTTTATTCAGATCATGCGTTGCCTGAAACCCTGTACATCTTATTAAAAAAAACTTCTGATCGGAGTGTAAATATTCATGAATATTTTTTTTACTTGGAGTAAAGTGATTAGGGTGAAGATGCGCTAAAGCTTTATATCCATTGTAGGAAATTTTTTTCGATTTATATCTTCCTAAATTAGTTATTTTAGGAGCAATAATGTAATTAGTAGTATGAAAAAATATTGCTTGCTCAGGTACTGCTGAAAATACATCATCAGTAGCATATATTGATGGTGTATTTTTAATTCTTCCTAAGATTGAAGTTAAGTCACCAATAAATAAGTCATATTTTTTTCCATATGTAAATTTTAATAATCTGTATACTGTCCTAAAAATACTAATTACAGCAGCCAAATAAACATGTAAATATTTAATTTTTCTACCCTCTGGATATATATTTGTATAATTCCAACCTTCAGACAAAACTAACTCTTCGAGAATATCTTTTTTGGTTATCAAAACATCAACTTGGTGTCCTTTTTTTTTGAGTTCGTTTATTTGAACCTTATGAAAATGAAATTTTGCTGGATGAACTAGAAAAAATAAAAACTTCAATATCTACCTCAAATGACAAGGATTAATCAATATACTGCCTATACCATAATTCTAAATTTATCATTTTCCATATTTCATTAGATACATCTATTTTATTATTTAAATGCTTATCGTATAGAGATCTAGCTGATTTTGAATTTATGATATTTCTGCTTTCAAATGATTCTGAATTAAGTATTTTTGAAATAAATTTATTAAACGATGGATTTCTAAACCATTCACCTTCTGGGGATTCAAAACCAACTTTATCCTGCCTCATTCTTATTTTTTTAGGTACAATTCCGGACATTGACTCTCTAAGGATTCTCTTAGTAACTCCTTTTTCAATCATGCTAGAAGATGGCAGAGATAGAGTTTTATGCACTAATCTATAATCAAGAAAGGGTACTCTCGATTCTAGTGAAAAAGCCATTGAATTTTTGTCTTCCCACTTAAGAAGATGTTCAAGTTTATATTCGTAATGATTTAACAAAGAGTCATGAAGTGAATCAATATCATATAGGCTTTTTGGAATCAAACTAGAATGACTATACTGAGAAGCAAATTTAGTGTTGATATACCCTCTTCTATTTAATTGACTTTTTATTTGAATTTTTTTTGGTAAAAATAAAAATGCCATGGCTTTTAAAGCATATGTTGAATTGTGATTTTTAAAATACCCAAGCGCTTCATTGGCTAGTTTTCCAATTGAAAGACTCTTCAAAAGCTCTTTAAAGTAATATCCAAAGAAGTAGTGATACCCTGCAAGTGTTTCATCTGCGCCTTGCCCATCCAACGTTACCACAGAATGGTCTTTTGCTAATTCCATAACTTTATATTGAGCATAAATTGAGGTTGATGGAAAGGGTTCGGTATGTAATTTTGTGAATTTTGTAATATCATTTAGAAAATCCGAAGAATTTGGAGATGTGAAATGCATATTTTTTATTATATTATCATACTGGGAAATAAATTCTGACTCATCTCCTTTTTTCCCTGAACCATAAATAGCTGAAAAAGAATTAAGATTTTTCTGATTTTCATTTTCAAGCAAGATCGAGACAATGCTTGAAGAATCCAAACCTCCACTAAAACATACTCCGATAGGAACATCGCTTCTTAATCTTAAGTTAATTGAGGAGCGAAACATTTCTAAATACTCTTCAGAGCTACCAAACGGCTCACTTTTTAAAACCTCCTTCTTTAAATCATACCATTTACCTTTATGTATAGTCGCATGATCTGAATCAATTTTAGTCGAATACCAGGGTATATTTTTAAAGTGATCTTTGGCAGGATTTAAATCAATTGAGAGATAATTTCCATGTTCAAGTTTGTAAATATTTTTAAAAAATGTTTCATTACTATGATCAGTTCTATTGAATGCGAGATAGTCAAAAATTATTTGCTCGTTGGGTAAAGCTTTGTGATTTTTTGTAGACAAGATTGGTTGTATCTCGGAAGAGAAAATAAATCTATTTTTATCTAGATAATAATATAGAGGTTTAACTCCATACCTATCTCTAGAAAGAAATAGCTTACCAGTTTCACGATCGTAAATACAAAAAGCCCACATTCCATTAAATTTTTCTAAACAACCAGGGCCCCATTCAATAAAACTGTATAAAATAACCTCGGTATCCGTATCGGAATTAAAGCTATAGCCCTTTGCTAATAACTCATTTTTCAACTCAATATAATTGAACACCTCTCCATTGTGAATAATCATAAATCGTCCAGATTTATCAAACATAGGCTGATGGCCTGCATCTGATAAATCGATAATGCTCAACCTGACAAACCCAAAGCCAATATTTTCTTCAATGAAGACACCATCATCATCTGGTCCTCGATGTTTCATTTTACCCATCATTAATCTTATTGATGATTCATCAACAGATTTTTTATTAAAATTAATTATCCCAGATATTCCACACATAGATCAGTTGTTTCTTCTAAATCTTCTAATAATTTTTTGTTTTTGGATTTTTATTATATATTTTGAAACGTGCCCTGGAAAAGGGTTTTTTCTATCAAAGAATCTTGCCTTAAGATAACCTATTAATTCTAAAAGACTTCCTAAAATAACTGGCCGACTAAATGTGTAATAGATGATTTTAAAAATAAAATAAGGAAGATAATAGGGGACTCTTCCGTTGTACAGTCCCGTCCAATATCTAAGCATAATCAATCCACTTTTTTTCCCTTCTTCCTTGTTATGCTTAAAATAAATATCATATTTTTTTGTCTCCCAGCCTAGAGACTGCGCTGCATAGTTATCAATAGTATCCCAACCTCTAGACAGATAAGCCCTCCCAATTTCTTCAAAACAATTTTTGCGATAAAATTTTGCTGCACCGCGAGTTAGGCTATTGTCATGATTTTTTTCTTTTGTTCCTTTATAATCAACGCATCCAGAAGCTATTCCTAGTTTTGGATTATTGGTAAACTCTAAAAGAAAAAACTCTGTATACTCCTCTGGTAAAAATACGTCAGCATCTAGTTTTAATAATAGATCAGGCTTATTTTTTAATGATTCATATCCAATATTTAAAAGCTTTGCAATTCTTGCGCTTATTTCTATCATGTTAATTTCTGGTGCAGAAATTAATTCAATAAATTCATTATTAGGTAAATATTGAGAAATAATTGATTTAGTATTATCAGTTGAGCTGTCATCAACAATAACCCACTTGTATGGTAAGATTTTTTGAGACAACACTGAATCAATAGTTAAACCAATGTATTTTTCTTCATTTTTAATTGGAGTTATTACACTATATCTCATTATCAAAATTTATTATCTTGTGTTAGTTTTGAAGGAAGCACGGTTATGTAAAATAAGAAAAAAGTGAAAATTTGGGTTACTCCATTACTATAAATTGGTTCGTTGGCAATTGACTGGATTAGAATTAAGAAAAAGACTAGGCTTATAAAAATATTATCAATTTGGAAAATTTGTATTTTTTTTAATTTATATAATCTTTGATAAAAATAGAACAGTAAACCAAATATTGAGAATAAACCAATAAGCCCCGATTCATTATATATTCTGAAATAAAAACTTTCCGGGTTTCCACGAATATTAATATCTCTAATATTGTTTTTATACATTCTTACGCCACCTGGTCCAAAGCCATACAAAAAATGAAGCTCTTTATCATTTGAAAGTTCTAAAAAATTTTTCCAATAACCAATTCTAGCTTGAAGGTTTTCAGGCAGAATACTTCCTCTTCTATTCTCTTCAGAAAAATTTGCGCTAATTCGCTTAGTGGCAATTTGATTTAATGTTTCATTTTGATTTACTAAAAACAAAATCGTAAAGAGCACAAAAACTGATGAAAAAATCACTTTTAATGAAATTTTCTTTTGAAAAATAAAAGCTAAACCAGCTAAATAACTAAAAATTGAAGTGAAGGAAAGAGATAGAAGTACGCAAAGACTGAACAATAAATAGGGATAAATATATCTTCTTTTTTCATCAATATAAAAAGCGCAAAGAGATAAAAAAGAAACCAAAGTAAAAAAATTTCCCGCAGTATTTGTGCCGCCCATTGTTCCCCAGAGCCTTCCCCACAATAGCTGACCTTGAATTTCACCATTTGAAACAATAGGCCAAATATCATTTATTAAAAAACCAATTGGGAGTGGCAAATATCTTATAATACTCAATAGGGCACTTACTATTGAAATTGCAATCAAAGGGTCAAGGAAGTCATATAACGAAATTGGTCTTTTATTTTTCAAGGTAAATTCGTGATAAATAAATGAGAATATTTTATATGTAAAAAAGATTCTAATAGGATAAAAATGCTTAAATAAATGCTCGCTGTTTATTAGTTCATTCAAAATAATAGAAGGAATTGTAAGTAATGTAATTACAAATAAAATTATTAAGTCAACTTTGTATACATTAAAAACATATTCTCTTTTCATGAACAAACCGAAAATGAAAAAAGCTGCTATTAAAAAAATGTTTACAACATCAATGATTGATGACAAATAAGGAAATTGAAATGGGTTTAAGGTTCCGCAGAAGACAATTATAATCAGATAAGAGTATAATATAAATTTAGGAAGATTTATAACGGAGCTTGTCATTTATTTTATTGAAAATAGTAAAGATGCCTTTTAAAAAATCAAAACTAAAATCAATAAAATAGTTTAATGGTATGGTTCTATTTGATAGCCTAGGAAAACGGTAAATTTGAAAAAGATAATGTTTAATAGAGCTCTCTTTAACAACTTCATTATCTATTAAACTATGAGTGCAATCATTCAAATTAAATGAAAATCGATCTCCACCAGCTAGCGTACTATTGATTTCAGATTCTATTCCTTTTTTATATTTTTTTGTATCGAGCTTTTTATCAACTATAAAATCACCATAATCGTGATTTTGATGAATAATATCTATAGATTGAGTGCCATTGATAACAGGGTGCTTATTTAATCGTGCATTAAATACAAGCCAGTTATCCCAAGATGTCCTGCCTATTGCAAATTTAGGTATGTTTTTAAAGAAATTTTTTGGAAATACAAAATAGTCAATCCCAGTTTTTGCATGCAATTTGCCTTGCTCTTTTATTTTTTTTTGTAATTCGCTTTTGTAATTTTGATTATTAAAATCGATAAGCGCTTCTACATCAACATCCCATCTTTGTCCAATTAATAAATATTTTTCATAGCTAATTGTTTTTATGCATTCTTTAAAACTATTGAAAAGTATTATATCGGAATTAACATAGGCTAAAGTACTGTATTTTGCGTTCTCTTCTGCAATTTTAAATATAGAACTAATAAGAGGTGTTCCGTATTCATTTACCTCAATTTCTGGAATGTGCTTTAAGCCATTTTCTATACAAAATTGTTTTACTCCTTGATCGTTGCCCATTAGGATTATTTCGCAATTATTCATTTTTTTCCAACTTAAAATAGCATTAGTCTGAATAATTCCAGTATGACCCTGAAATGGTTTTGGGACTGCAAATATTGATATCATTTTAAAATAAGCAAATTAATTAGTAAAAGATCCCCATCTGATAATTCTCAAATTATCATCTAAAATAATTTCATCAAGAGACCTCCAGCAGTCTATAATAGTAATTTTTCTGTCTGGTCTAAATGATTTAAGGTCGTTAACGAAATTATTTTCATTATTGATAAAAATTACAATATCTGAATTATTTAAACAATCCATGTGGCTTGAACTGTAATTAATTTTATCTCCATAAATACTTTTAATATTATCTGTAGCATAAAAATCAGAAATACTAATATCGAGTGCTAGTTCAGATGTCAGTAGCATATCTAATAATTTTACTCCTACGGATTGTTCAATTACCGGCGTCGAAGGTTTAAAAGCCATGCCTAAAATTCCAACTTTTCTTGTGTTGTCATCAGAAATTTCTGCTAAAACTCTTTCAAAGAGAGATTGATCTTGAAATCTATTTATGCTGTCAATGGAATCAAATAAATCTGTTGAAAGTCCTAAACTTTTGTTTAAATGATTAAATGCAAATGTGTCTCTTGGGAAACAGGTTCCCCCATAGCTCATCCCACCTTTAAAGTAGTAGGGAGATATCCGTTTGTCTTGCCCAATAGCATTAGTAATATGATCAACGTTTGACAGGGGAGTTTTTGAACATATATTTGCTAAAGTGTTAGCAAAAGTTATCTTCATTGTAATGTATGCATTAAGTGATACTTTTGCAATCTCAGCGCTTGCAATCGTCATCCTGTGCATCGAGGGCTTATTTTCAGTAATATTGTGATGAATCTCATTAATCAATTCACCAACAATTGAATCACTTTGTCCGATAACAACTAATTCAGGGTTTGTAAAACCCTTTAAAACTTCACCAATTGCAACAAAATCTGGACAATAACCCACACCAAATCCCTCATTAAGCTTTCTCCCTGTTATCTTCTCTATAAGAGGAACGAAATGATTTGAAATTGATCCAGGCATCACAGTGCTACTTATCACAAAAAGATGATATTCCTTAGAGCTTTTTTTAAGTTCAAATGAGAGAGATTCTAATACCGATAAAATATGTTTATTTGAAAAACTTCCATCAGGCTGGCTTGGGGTGTTTGTCAAAATGTAAGTTATATCTGTTTCATTAATCGGTCTAGAAAAGTCACTAGTACATTCTAATTCTTTACCACCAATCTTTTCCAGAATTTGGCTGAGGCCTTCTTCATGAAAGGGTGCTTTACCATCATTAACAAGCTTGATTAAATCTTCATTAATATCAATTCCTAATGTAGGGTAACCATTGTTAGCAAAAACTGAAGCTAGCGGAAGACCCAGCTTCCCGAGCCCAACAAGTGATAGTTTATTCTTTGTCATAATTGTCTTTTATTCTTTCTTCTGTAATTCATTTAATTATTACTGTAACATATTTTCTAGTGTGATTCAAAGAAAATAAAAAGGGGTCCTGTCTTTTCAAAAAATGCGACACAGTAACTTTAGCTCTTTTAAAAATATATTCTAGAACCTCTTTTGAGTCGGTAGATACGTGACCATTATTATAATAATTTTTATGAAGCAAAGTATCATCACACATCAATACGCCTCCTTTTTTTAAAAGGTAAAATGCATTGCTTAAATCCCATGCAATATCAGGATACAAGTGGCCTCCATCCACCCAAATCAAATCAAACTTTTCCTCAGTTTTTAGCTCATCTAGGAGAAAAAAAGTATTTTTCTTAATCGAAATAATATTGCTAGATGATGTATTCTTTTTTTGTCTATCTAGATATTCCTTATAAATCTTTTCATTACTTCTATTGTAGAGCGACTTCATCACTGGATCATCGTCAGGAAGGTCTATTGTAGTAATCTTTGCGTTATTAAAAAGATTACTTAAAATTTTTGTGAATCCACCATCATACGTTCCTATTTCTAAAATATTATTAATTTGTCGATTTGAATCAATACTAAATGCAGCTGCTAGTTGCCAATGGATACTGTCCCTATCTTCTTTATAGTTAATATTTTCAAGAATTTTATTAAGAGCTATTTTAGAGTTTTTGTAATCAAGGTTTAAATGGCTGAACTTCTCTTTTTCAATATTTAAAATTTTGTCTTTATTAAAAAAGAGTGGGATGTAAAAAAATGAGTATAATCTAAACAAATATTTTTTTATTCGATTAAATATTTTTGCAAAAATAAATTTCATTATGTCGCTATTTCTTTATTAATACAAATCTCTGTATTACAGACTTGGCTAAAATGTACTCTTTTTTATTAAAACCTTTTAGGGCAATTAATATTGTAAAATAAATTATCAGCGCAAATAGAATGCTAAACATTATTTTTGGTAGCCCTACAGGGCTGTAAAATATTAAAAATAATACCATAACCAATGAAGAAAATATGCTTTTAAATATAAATTTAATATCTACTGGAAAGGTTAACTCTTTTAATGAAAAATGCGCTGTAATACACATCGCAATGAAATATGAAAGTGCTGTAGTTAGTGCTGCACCTAACAACTCAAAATATGGTATTATTACAAGATTCAAAATTATGTTTATCGGCATTGCGATGATCCAGGCATATGCCAATACTTTTGTTTTCTTATTTAATAACAAAGTAAAGTTTAATAAGCTATAGACTCCTAAAAATAAGTAAGAACTTGAAATGATAGGAATAATGTACCACCCTCTCATTGAAATTTCATCTGTAGTTAAAATTTGTAAAATTTCTTTTGAACAAATAATGCTTCCGAAAATAAATGGTATTATTATAGCAAAAAAATATTTCGCTGCATAGCTTAGTTGCGTTTTGACCTTATCTATTTCACCGTCATCATAGAGCTTTGATAGAGAAACTAGCATAATAAAATTAATTAAATTACTGAGCATATATGGAATACTTCCAATTGTATAAGCTGCTGAATACACTCCGAGAGATGTTGATCCTAATAAAAAAGTGATTATATATCTATCGCTTAGGTTAACTATCCAAAAACTTGCGCTGGAAGGTATTGTTGGCAGGCCATATTTAAAGTATGATTTTATTTCTGAAAATGATGGCCATTTGAATTTATATCTAGAATTAATATTGTAAATTAAAATCAAGACAATTGAAAGTTTCAAAATTATATAAGCATATAAAATTGAAATTAATCCGTAACCCTTAAACAATAATAATGAATATAAAAAAACTGCTCCATAGCCCTCAAGAATCTTACAGAAAGATAAAATTTTAATCTTTCTAATAATTTTTAATAAACGAAAATAAACAGGCTGAATTGTTGTTATAATTATAAGCAATGAAGTTATTTTTACTAATTCATAATTATTATCAAAAAAATTACTAGAAATAAATTGGGAAAAAATTAAAAAAATAAAAGCTAACACTGTGCTGATGAATAATTTTAATAATAAAACAGAATAAAATCCCTCTCGAATTTGATTACTTGACTTTGCTGAGGGTAAAAATCTACTCATTGCGCTACCGAGTCCTAAGCTTGTTATAGTTAATGACATACTGCAAGTAGTGAATATCAAACCCCATATACCGTACTCAGCTGTAGTTAAATTTTTTGTTAAAATTGGCATCCTAATAAACAAAAGTGGTAGCAATATGAATTCAGATCCTGCGTTGACTAAAGTATCATAAACTGTTTTCTGATAAGATTTTTTCATACTAATAAGATTTTAAGTAAAGGAAATAGCTGATTTAACTAGCTCTGTGAACTCATCCATAGTCTTAGGGTAATAAATTTTGCCCTTACTTCTTTTTTCTTGATTTGCAATTGATCTGTCTCTATAAATTTCTTTGCCACTGCGATAATTGATTAAATAAGCGATTGAAATTACCGTACCATTATCGATGTTTGATAAAGCTGTTGAGGTTACACCTAAATAAAGTTTGACTTTTTTACTATAATATAGTTCTGCAGGAATATGATGATCTAAACTAATTCCATAACTTAAAATACCGAGCGACTCTTTTGAGGAGCGGACACCAGGTAATTTAATTGCTACTTTATTTTTTGAAACGTATGATGATATAACTTTGAAAATTTTTTTAAAATCATCTTTCAGTATATCTTTATCACAAAGTTCGGTTTTTATTAGTTCTTTATCATAATAAATGACTTCATAATTATATTTATTAGAAAATGAGTATTTATCTAATTTAAAGTCTTTAAGCAATCTGTCTCTTTCAAGGGGGAGAAATTTTTTATTAATGTTTTTTCTGTAAAATTTATCTGAAATTTTATAAAATAATGCACTATTTGACTTTATATTTGTTATATCTCCTATCCGAATACTTTTTCCACAAACAAAAATTCTTAAAATTAACTTAATTGACTCTGAAAAGCTCAAAAACTTTTTATCTTTTATTGTATAAACATCGCATCCAGGATCAGGTATATGGTTTAATCTATTGTTCTTGAAGAGTCTTTTAATAAAATAAAATTGATGATCAGTAAAATCTTTACTAAAGAAAAATATTTCATTATTAAGCCTTGAATCTTTTGGAAAAACACTTTTAAATCTTTTAGTTAAATAAAATTTCTCTGAGATTGTTTTTATTGGGATAAAGCCATAACCCCTGTAACCATCAACAAAATAAATATTTATTCTATTATTAAAAAATTGACTATTTAATTTATTGAAAAAATGAAATATAGATAAATTTTCAAAGACATAAACGCTTAATGATGCTGTTTTTTTGTATTTATCAAGTAAATAAAGTGCCGTTTTTAGAGGAGGGTAAGATTGAATAAATATTATAATTTTTTTTTCATTAAACACCATTATTAATCATAGATATTTAAAATAAATTGATTCTATATTTTTTTTTGATAATTTTATAATAAAATTATCCATTCTGCCCTTTGTTATCGATTTTTCAACTAGTTGATAAATGTTATTTTTTGAGATTCCCCAATTACTTAGCTTGTTTCCATTAACACATGTTAGTAGTGATGATATTTTTTCTTTTAATTCATCAATATTTTGAAGCTTGCATCTGCTAATAATCTCATCAATGTCCTTCGATATCTTTTGATAAGTTAAATCGATGAATTCATTTAGAAAGAAAGATGCAGCAATTCCGTGAGGTATTTCATGATAAATTGTTAATGGATAGCTCATAGAATGCGCTGCAGCTGTTTTTGTACTTGACATTGCTTGGCCAGCCAAACATGAGCTCTTTAATAATTCTTTTTTGAATTTAAGCGACCTTACATCGCCAACTATTGAATCAATATTATCAATAATAATACAAATTGATTCTTTAGCTGCATCAGTAGATTTTGGTTCAGAGTTATTATTCCATAGTGATTCAAAGCTGTGACTCAATGAATCAAGTGTAGTAGAAATCGAATCTTTAAATGGTAAAGTTTGACATAGCGCAGGATCAATTATAGCATTCTTGGGGTATAGCTCAGGATGTGATACTGAATATTTTTTTTTATTAATATTATCCCAAACAGTTGCCCACATTGTTACTTCACTTCCAGTGCCATGCGTAGTAGGTATAAAAAGAGAATATATAGAATTATTTATATCAATTTTGTCTTTTAGTTTGATCAACTGTTCAACGCTTTTAATATTTGTAGCAAGTGAAGCTATAATTACTTTTGCGGAATCTAAAACGGAGCCCCCTCCGATGGCTATTACACAATCAAAATTCTTGCTAAGATTGCTAATTATATGATTTAAATAAGAAATTGTTGGGTTAGGACTAATTGAATTGCAAATAGTATAATCAGAAAAAATCATACCTAAATTATTTCTAGATGCAGTACCATCAGATGTTACAATTAATGGATTTAATATTTTATTCCTAACTATAGAATCTAAGACTTCCTTTTTCCAGTCAGTTGTCTCAATAACCTTTACTGAGTTTATGCTATTTTTCATTTATAAATTTCATTAAATCAATTTTACTATCAACTGGGCTTATCGTAGGTCTGCCGAGATTTTCTCTTGACCCTGGTTTTAATTTAATCTCTAAAAATGCTGGACCTTTATTTAAATAAAAGTTTTTTATTTTATCAGATACAATATCACTAAAGGTAATGCTATCTGAATATTTGTAACCGTTGGATTTAGCTAAAATTTTAAAATCGATATTTTCAGCCGAAGTTTTTTGGCCACCAACAGATTCATGTACATTGTTATTTAAAACTATGTGAAAATAATTCTCAGGCAAAATCTTTCCAATTGTTGATAGGCTACCCATGTGCATAATTAGGGATCCATCGCCATCAATGCATGTAACTTGAATTTTGGGCTTAGCTATTGCTATCCCAAGAGCTATTGACGAACTATGACCCATTGAGCCAACAGTCAAAAAATCTTGATTATGAGGCTGATTTTTATTTTCTCGTATTTCGAAAATTTCTCTTGACGTTTTACCGGTTGTTGAAATAATTACTGAATCCTTTTCAGCATTATTTAGTATTGAATTCAACGTAATCTCTCTTTCCATTGAAGAAAGATTCTTTTTTACAAATTTTGGTTTATAACTTTCAAAGGTTCCTTTTTTTATTAATAAAACGACTGGGTTTTTATTTGAAATAGCTTCTTGAGTTGCATTTGAAATAATTTCACTATAGTTATTTGTGTTTCCGGAAATTAAAAAACTCTTCAAACCCATAGATTTTAGGAAATCAAGCTGTATCTTACCCTGTGTAATATGTTGTGGCTCGTCCTTCACTCCAGGTTCTCCTCTCCATCCAATCATGATTATCATCGGTATTGAATAAACTGCCGAATCGCATAAGGATAGTAAAGGGTTGACTGCGTTACCAAGACCTGAATTTTGCATATAAACCAAAGGCACAGAGTTTGTAGCTATGTTGTATCCAGCTGCCAGCGCAATAGAGTTTCCTTCGTTAGCAGTAATTACGTGATTTTTTTCTGAAACATTGTCATCTATACAAAGACAGAACTCTTTCAATAAAGAATCTGGAACGCCAGTAAAAAAACTAATCCCTTTTGAATTAATTGCTTCATAAAATAATTTTGGACTTAACGCCATCTAATCATCACCAGAAGGTATAAGATTGATAATCTCTTTGATTGACATACAATATTTATCCGATGCTTCCTTTGAACGTCCATCAATGAGAATCTGTTTTGCCGTTTTAACCATAGCAGGATAGGCTGATCGAAGCAAATGATTAGCGTATATTATTACATTTACTCCAAGAGATTTAAGCTCTTGTTCATTCATATGATTATATGTAGATGGAACAACTATTAAAGGTACTTTTACTTCAAAATCATTAAACTCTTTACAAAAAGTAACAATCTCTGAACCATCTTTTTCTTTACTATGGATCATTATCCCATCTGCTCCTGCTTTAATGTAAGCCCTTGCTCTTTTAAGAGCATCTTCCATACCTTTTCTCAATATCAAGCTCTCAATTCGAGCAATAATCATAAAGTCAGTAGTAACTGATGATTTTTTACCTTCATTAATTTTTTTAGAAAAATTTTCAATACTATCCTGCTCTTGCTTTACTGATGTGCCAAATAAAGAGTTCTTCTTTACTCCTATTTTGTCTTCAATAATTACCGCTGAAACACCAAGTCTTTCTAATGTTTTTACTCTAAATTTAAAGTGGGAGGTTTTACCGCCAGTATCTCCATCTACAATAATTGGTTTTGTTGTTACTTCTATAATTTCTTCTATAGTAGAGAACCTTGAAGTAAAGTCAACAAGCTCAGTATCAGGCTTTCCTTTCGCTGTAGCATCTGTAAGACTACTCTCCCATATTCCGTCAAATTCTAATATCTCACCATTTTTTTCTACTTTAGTATTTTCAACAATTAAACTAGTTAATCCATTGTGGGCTTCTAGAATTCTTACAAATGGTTTTGATTCTATGAGTCTTTTTAATGTTTCCATCCTTTTTCCTGGGGTGATTCCACGTGATTCGATTGCGCTTCTGAGGTCGTTTGTTGAAATTTCTTTAGAGTAATTAATCTCAACAAGTTCTCCATTCCAGCCCTTAAGTGTTTCAATTACTCTTTTTCTAATATTTTTTTGAATTCCAGTTTTCCAATCATCACCATGTATAACAAAATCAGGCTTAATTTTATTTAAATTTTCAGTATAATCTAACTCTTCCTGAGCTATTACTTTATCAACACCCTTTAAATTTTCAGCTATTATCTTTCTATTATTAAAATCAAGTAATGGTAATTTTTTATATTGCGATATTGCTGAGTCAGTTAATAATCCAATAATTACCTTTCCTCTTTTTGCTCCTTCTTTGATGATATTTAAATGTCCCTTATGGACCAAATCAGCACTTAGAGCGATATATACTTTTTTTTCTTTGCTCATTTATAGTTTTAGACCTTTAATTTTATTCTTTTTGATATTTTTTGAGCATTATAATAATCCTCTTCATGATTAATATTTATCCATGCTTCATTCGATATTGTTTGATAATTGAGAGTTAAGTTAGAATGATATATAAATTTACCCAAGAGCCAATCATATCCATCATTTTTACCGTTTAATTGAAAATAGTTTTTTAAAAAAACAAAATAATCTAGTGTAAAGTCCAGTGAAAACTTATGTATGCCAATAAATTCGCCAACTAAATTATCATAACCTTCAGTTACATAGTGCAGATTGTTTACTACATTATTTTCTCCGGTTACTATTAATTCATCTCTAGTGTTAATTTTAAAACTAGGATCCGCTAAGATAGTATTTTCAAATTTAGAATAAATAACTTTTGAAAGTAGACTTGGGTCATAAAAAGTATCGGCATGTAAAAAAATTAATGGCAAGCGCTTTTTAGATACAAAGTTTTTTGATAAATAAATACTCCAACTGTGATTAGTATTCATATAATCTTTTGACTCGATATATTCTATTGGAATGCCGCCATATTCATTTCCGATTAAATTTCTTATTTTATAGTTTTTATATCCTACAATTATTGAGATATGCTTAATAGGATGTTTTAACAAATTATCAAGGTGACTTTCCAGTAGTGTTACTTCGCTAATTTTTAAAAGAGATTTAGGAAGTCCTCTGGCTATGCTTTCAATTCGCTTACCATATCCGGCAGCTAAAATGATACAATGAAATTCTAATTCTTTTTTATCCATGCTCTCAAAAGTAATCTTTTTTTATTTTGATCATCAAAATCAACAAAAGAATCTCTTCCATGAATAATCCTATAATTATCAATGTATAGAGCCTGTCCTGGTGAAAATTTATGATTCATAATTAAGTCGCTGTTTGAGATTACGTTATCTAAATTATTTAAAGCTGTGTTTTGCTCTTTAGTTAACGGTGACCTCACTTTCAAATGTCCATCTCTAATGTAATTACTTAAATATCTGAACGAGAGCTTATCGTCTTTGAAGTAAAATATAGGTTCAACTATTGTAGGATTTTTAAGATCTTCTGCATCATCTCTTTGGTCGAAGTGAAAAAGTCCATATAATATTTTGAGAGAGGAGGGATGATTCTTGCTCATTTCCTCATGAACCGCATAGGCGCTTAGATATTTTCCATCTCCACCAAACTTAGCAGTCCTTTTACAAAATAAACCGACATAATTAGGGCGATGCTTCCACTGGGGGCAGTCAGTGTGCAAAGATCCACCCTCACTTGTTTGATGGTATCTTCCCCCTGAGCTCATTGATTTACCAATATTTTTTATCTCTACTATTTTTTCTTTTTTTATATTTTGCTCTAATAAACTACCCAAATAACTATTTATGCCTAAAAAAAGCGATTCCTGTTTTGCTGCATCAGTAGTAACATCTGATAAATCAATGAGACCAATACCGCAACCGTTATCTAAATAATTTATTCTAAATTGATCAATTGTATCTTTGTTAATTTTTAGGTTTTTGATTTTATTTTTTATCGAAAATGAAATAAATTTTTTATTTATGGTTTTTCTTGTCCAACCATATCTTTCGTGATAGCCTTCAGGTATGCTGTTTGTAGAATTCATTTTATCTTCTTTCTTAAGTTCTACCAAATTGCTTTTCCATTAATAAATTTTGGCTGGTTTAAATATTTAGATGATTTTTCTAAATCTATATCTTTTAAAACTTCATCAACTTGTTCAACTGTTTTAAAAGTGCTTTCATAAGTTTTACAAACATCTATCAATAATTTAAAATATGAATCAGTAGAATTTTTTTTCAAAATTAAATATTTTGCACTGAATTCTTGAATATTGAATTTTCTAGGAACTCTTTGATCAGCCAGTAATTTCTGGGTATTTGGAGATCTTTCAGTACCAAGAAATTCTTCTATTTCTAAAATGTATTTCTCTGGATCAACAACAAATTTTTCAAAAGTTAAGCATAATATTTTTTCTTCAAGCTTATTGGAAATATTTTTATAGGCAATTAAATAGTCTGAGCAACAGAGGTAGACTGATTTCAAAACTCTATCTATAGGTAAAATTTTGTGATATTCTTCTGCCCAAGAAATAGCAAATTCGGGCGCATTCTTTCCATTGACGTTGTATGTATGATGCCCCATTCTCACATCATTATCTAAATACCTTGTGCCCCGTCCATTAATATACCATGCATATGCAATTTCTAATGGATGTCTAAAAAGCACTATAAATTTCAATTTTTTAAAATGATTTAAAAGAATATCATTTTTTAAAAAAAGGTCGTCAGTTGATTCTGGAGAAATTGGATTGTCGCGCTTTAGTGAATTCAAAAATTCAGCATATGTTTCATCATTATCCAATCTATTCATTCTTTCAAAATAATCGTTGGGATTTCTTGAGCTATGAACACTGCTCATATCATTTCTATTTGTATTTAAATCTCTTCCAAGGTAATTCTTCCAAAGTCGTTGGTCCATTTGGGAGCCAATAATTTCTAAAGCCGCATCCTCATCCATTAATCCAGTTTCAACAAAATCAAATATTGTATCAGTAATATAGCGCATTGAGATTAATTCCATCCTATCCATATGTGATACAATATTGTCAATAACTAGCTTTCCAGATTTAGATATTCCATCAATAAAAACTGGGTTAGGTGTTATGTAGTCTGTAAAATTTATTTTAAACTTTTTCATTTAACCATTCTATAAGAATTTGCTTTGTGTCTTTAATATATTTTTGAAATAGCTTTTCCTTAGATTCTTCAACTATCATTATGTAGTATAAGTCATCTGTATTTTTGACTAAGGCTGTTTTAAATCCAAAGTTTTTTAGCCTTCCGTTAATAGATGGTGTGGCATAAAAGCCCCAATCTTTACGAACAACATCATATTCTCTATCATTATTTGTAAGAAATGTAACTTGCTCATCTGGGTCGAGGTTTATGTTGGCGCAATGGTTTATGGTTATATCCATTTGTTCTCCAACATTGAATTGTCGCGGTGGCACGTTTTTTTTAATTTTCATTCTTTCCATTCCAAATCATTTATGATAAAATCTTTAATGTGCCAAATTCCGTTATTTTTTTGTTTCCAGATATCTTTATTTCTAAAATGTTCAATTATAGTATAAAATTCTTCTTCTTCAATATGAACAAAATCACAGAATTTTTTTATATCATTTACAGGTTTTTGGCTTCCGATTTTTTTTAAAATTTTAAGCGCTTCATCTCTGGATAATCTATTGTTTCTTATCTCTAGAGATAAATTATCAAATAATCTAGTCATACCAAATTTATACCATTTGATATAATGATGAATAGATATAAAATCGCAATCAATGTCTGCATAATTATAATAACCTACTTTTGCACCCTTTGTTCTTACTTTAAAGCCACTTTTCTGCGCTACCGATAAGGTTTCTTGAGGGTCCCAATTAAAATAATATCCTAAGAATATGGCTCTTATGTTTTTTAATTGATTGCTTGAGGGTCCAAAATAGGGTGTCAATTCTTTTACAGATAAATCGTCTGAAACCCAATCTTGAGCAGATGTTCCATGGGTGACACCATATTTTTTAAGCCAGTTTGCATCAAGCGAAAAGCCCTTATCTTCATCATCACCGCCATATTCAAATGCTGAGTTTTCACCATAGATGATTAGTGGAATGTTAAATTTAGATGCTATGTTTAATGGAATATTAAAAAGAGCCATATGCATAGGGAGTGCAGTTGTGCCATATCTCTTTAATGATCTCAACATAAACTTACGTTCAACTTTGGGATTTATTTGATAATCAATATGGTCAATGCCAAGCTTAATCAAATTTTCTAAATTCTCTTCACCTATTCGAGTTCGAGCTGGTGTCTTCCAAGTAACAGCTAAAGGGTTTAATCCATAGCTTAGACATTTAACTACTTGCCATGTACTATCTTTGCCACCACTTACTGGAATAATGCAATCATAGCCTTTGCTTTTTAGTTTTGAATTTTTTACGACTTCCTTGAATGCTTTTTTTCTTTCATGCCAATTTATGATATTCTTTTTTTCAAAGCTTGATTTGCAAGCATTACATATCCCATCAGGATAGATTAAGAGTCCAGGACGTGTATCAGGAAGAATACATTGGGTACAATATTTCATTACGAAAATTTTTCTAAAAAGATTTTAGTATTCATAAAATTAAACATGAATTTTTTATAACTATTCTCAAAGTATTTCTTACTTACTAACTTTTCAATCTTTTCTTTTTTTATGATATCAAATATTGGACTATCTGATAGTAAGTAATCAACAGATTGAGGGTCATTTAAGTTAATTAGAGAATTTATTGATGCGTTAAAGCCTATTTTTCGCCTATCCGTTCTTACTTTTTCATTTAGAATTCCAGAAACTGCCTCCCTTAAAACATATTTACCATATCCATTAACTATAAGGTGCTCATTTGGAATTGAGTATGAAAAATCAAATAGATTTACATCTAAAAAGGGGCTTCTATTTTCTATAGAATACATCATTGAGTTCAAGTCATCTTCATGAAGAATTACTGGGGTTGCCTCATGAAATAGTTCATTAAGCATTCGGTTTCTAAGCAAAGAGTCTGTAAACTTTTTTTCTGAATACTCTAGTGAAAAATCCTCAATTAGAAAAGACGAAAAAACATCACTATTAAGATGATTGTGTTCACGAAATAATTCATTTTCAAAATATAGCTTAGGATTTTTAAGATACGGGTTTCTAATAAATTTCCCTGTATATCTTTTCCATTCATCAAGAAATTGATTAAAGTCAGGATGATTTCTCATCTCAAATAAATGCAGATTAAAGTGATCGTAATAACCTGTAAAAAGCTCATCGGCAGATGTTCCAGAAATAGCTACTTTGAAACCCTTTTCACTGATTTTTTCTGATAGCATTGAATGAACTAAATATGAAATCGTAGCTACTGGTGAGTCATGATAATTAATTAAATCCTCAAGCCTGCTTGTGACATTATTTAATTCTAAGTCTATTAAGTAGCTCTTGCACCCTATATCATCTATTGTACTTTTAATATTTTCTGACTCATTGTATCTTGAATCTTTATCAATTATTGAGAATGTAGTTACATCATAATTAAATTCTTTTTTTGCAATAGAAGCTAGCGAAGCTGAATCAACTCCTCCGCTAAGACAAAAAGCAAGTTTAACATCAGACCTAAGTCGCAAATTCATACTATTTAGCAAATGATGTTTTGTACCTTCGATAGCATCATTTAATGTCATGTTCAAAATTTTATTTTGGGGTTTCCAAAATTTATACTGGTTACAATTAAGATTTAAATCAATTGTTATATTAGATGCATGCTCAAGAGATTTTACATTTTTAAAATACGTATCTTCTGTTTTGTTCAAAAACTTGTAACCATAAACTAGATATCTCTTTATATGATCATAATTAATTTCAAGTTTTGTATTTATAAGATTTTGAATGGCTTTTATTTCTGAACCAAAATAAAAGCCATTATTAGTTTTATAATAATACAGAGGTTTCTCAGCAAATCTATCTCGAGATAAAAAAAGCTTTTGATTCCTATTATCCCAAATTGCAAATGCCCACATTCCGTTAAATTTATTAACGCAATCTTCACCGTATTCAAGATATGATTTTAATAATACCTCTGTATCTGAATTTGTAGAGAATGAATAACCCTTTTGCTGTAAATCTTTTTTTAATTCAATGTAGTTATATATTTCCCCATTATAGATTAAAGTGCAGTTGTCAAAAGAGAAAGGCTGATTGGAGCGTTTGTCAATATCAATAATACTTAAGCGAGTGTGGAGTAAATAAATTAAAGTTTCGTTATCACTAAATACTTTATACCCTTGATTATCGGGTCCTCTTCTGCGCATCGAGTCTAATGTAGAATGTATTAATTCTTCATTTATATGATTTTTTCCGATGTAACCAGCAATTCCACACATTTCAACTATAGGACCATAACTCTTTTTAAGTGAAAAAGTGAATCAAAGTTTAGCTTGTTAACCCCATCAATTGCTGTAGGACAACATTCTATTTTATTCTTTTTTAAAAAATCAATTACGTTTTCGTTAAAATCAATTTCCTGACCTTCTGGGTATGAATAGTGATTGGAAACAATATCTGCTTTATCTTTTAAAAATTTAATCGATCTTGAGATTTCTTTTTCAGATTCATTTGATTTTAAGGACCCTAAGCTTAAATGATTGTGGCTATGGCCACCTATAGAAAAAAGGTCGTGATAGTGTATGTTTTTAACTTGATCCCAATTCATTTTTTGATCCAAAGGATGATCATTTGATTCAATTTTTTCGATATCTGTTTGTTTGAATATTTTATCAACAATAAAATTAGGATTATATAGCTGCTGGTTTGATTTGACTTTTTCACGAATTATTGATAAATATTTTATTTTTTTAACAGGGGTATCTAGAATCACAGCGCTTTTATCCCACGGAAGTTTTAATGACAAACTTTCTTTTAACTCAAAACAATATTCAATTTGGTCAATCCAGGACATGAGATTTTTTTCAACTAAATTTGTTGAAACATAAAAAGTTGCTGGAATTTGCAATTTTTCCAGTATGGGAACTGCTATGGAGTAATTATTTTCAAATCCATCATCAAAAGTTATAGAAAATGAATTGGGCGGTAGTTCTTTTCCACTTTTATGAAGCAGTATTAAGTTATCTAAAGAAATTGGGTTGCCCGCATTCTTCAGCTCTATTAATAATTTTTCAAATTCAACTGATAAAATATGCTTGTTATTATAATTCCTTACCTGGGATTTATTTTCCCTGACAACTCCATGAAATAAATAAATTGAATAGGTGTCATTTGAAAGTTTATTTATATAATTTTTAACATTGATCATAATTTACCAACAAAGTTATTAAAATTATTTAAGCAAATTTCTTTTAAGGCTGAAGGCATAAATGAATAATATCTACCTTTCATTTTTTGAGGGACTGAATTAAAATTATTTTTCTTATGAAAAGTATTTAAAGCCTTAAGAACGATATCGATACATATTTTTGTATTTTCAGCCCTGAGAGAATAAAGGTTGCTTTTATTGTTTAGTTTTATTCTTGATATATCTATTATTTCTCCGTCGTCTAAAAATGAATTCAGTCTATGCAAAGTTACAACTAACTGAGTAAAGTCTTTATGGTATATTGCCCATAAATGACTGTCAAGCCCTCTATAAAACTGAGGATCGCCACCATGTAGGTTTATAAAACCACTTGGACAAATATTTATTAAATCTTTTTTAATTATGCCTGTACCAAATGTGACAATTACGTTTGGTCTTATTGAATTTATATCATCGACGCATTTTCCATTGTTGACACTTTCATAAAATTGTGTATTGGCAAAATCTTTGAATTCAATTTTTTGATTTTTAAGCAATGCTTTATTTTCATATTCATCTCTGATTTTTTCAATGGGGTGGAAAGTCTCAAAATTTGGTTTAAGAGGATTTGTTTCAACGATAATCTTACTTAATTTAAAATTTTCTGATAATTTCTGAGCAAAGAAAATATGGTGAGGTGTATTAGTCGTTAATAAAACTATTTTCATTCTATTTATTTTAAGTACTTCTCAAGAATATTTTCACCTTTACTAATTTTGGAAACGACGGTTTTCCCAAGTATTTTGTATTCTTCTCCTGGTTGCATGCCGCCACTGGGTCTCACCCAATTTATATCCTCTTTTTTGACAATATCACCTTCTGTTAAATCTTTTTTTGCCACTATAGAGCGTCTTACCTCGGAAAGTATTTTAATTTCAGGAGGTTGTTGTTTTTTTTGACCATCTCCAAAATAAATCTCTAATTTTCGTATGCTTTCTACTAGTTCCCTCATTTCTTTGGGGTCAGATGAAAGCTGATGGTCTCGAAAATCAGAGTGGTTTTTATCAATGGTGAAGTGTTTTTCAATAATCTTTGCCCCTAAACAGACAGCTGCTATAGAAGCACTCTTTCCAAGAGTATGGTCTGAATATCCAATTGTACAGTCAAAAATATTTTGCATTGTCTTAATAGCATTTAAGTTTGCATGCGATGCATCAACAGGATATGCAGTTACGCAATGCAATAAGGCTAAGTCTTGCTTAATATTATTTTCTGACCAAGTTCTTTCAACTAGCTTTTTCGTTTTTTTGATAAGGTCTATATCAGCTAAACCAGTAGATACAATTAAGGGTTTCCCGATTTTTGATACTGCTTTAATCAAAGGAAAAAAATTATTATCTCCTGATGAGATTTTTAAAGCATCAACAAAATCACTTAGAAAAGAAGCGCTTTCAATATCAAATGGTGTTGAAATAAATGATAGTCCTATTTTTTTTGCATAAAAACTAAGCTTCTCAAATTCATTGAAAGACAATTCGAAACTTTTAATCTTTTCAAAGCGCTCTTTGTTTTTTGAGTTTATATAAAGCTCTGTTTTGAAAGTCTGAAACTTTACTGCGTCAACACCTGCTTCTGCTGCTAGACCAATCATCTCCTCTGCTAATGAATAACTGCCCTCATGATTATTGCCTATTTCAGCTATAATGAAAGTTTTATCGTTTAAATCTGTAGAGTTAATCTTCATTTACTGTGAAAATGAAAAACATAATTTGAGTCTGAAAATTTAAAACCAAGTTTCTGGTAGAGCCTTATTGATGAGGTGTTGCTAATTTGTGTTCCAACTTTAACTGAAGAGTGTCGAATATTATTTACAGCAAACTGAATTAGTCCGCAACCCAACTTTCTCCCTCTAACTTTCTTATCAACTGCAATTAAGTCGATAATTATATCATCATCAGAAAATATCAACTGTAAAAAAGCAACCACTTTACCCTCAACAAATCCGAGAATCATCTGATCGCCTCTATGCTCTAAGAAAAAATTTTCAGCCCAGCTATACTTTATCAAATCTGCTGTATTGTTGTTTATTTTAGGGTCTTGATGAAAACGAGAATATTTGAAGTTATTTTTTGCTAGACTAGCGACAGAATTCTTGTGTTTTCCATCAGCGAATTTAATTTCAACGTTTTTATCATTAAATTTTTCAATTAGAGAGCCAGATTTCAATTCAAATACAATGTTAGTTTCAATTAGCTTAAAATTTTTGCTTTCAAGAAAAATTGATTTTTCAATTTCATTTGTTTTGATCTTTGAGTAGACAAAAATCTCTCTATCTTGATTGTCGTTAGTAAATTTTTTCCACTTATTTGATAGATCTTTGGCAGTAAGACTCTCCATCCTGAACTGAAAAGTATTTGATAGTAGCTGCTTTGAGAGCCACTGATCTTTTATAAAAAAATTATCCAAGGAATTTACTTTTTTGTAAATTTCCACAAATCTTTATACCAATCTATATACTTAGGGTAACCCTTTTCAATTGTAAAACTTGGTTTGTATCCAAGAAGTTTTTGTGCTTTTTCAATGGATAAAGTACCTCTGTCAGGTGTCAATTTATCTTTAGGTTGATAGTTGATATTTATGTTTTCAAATGAATTTTTTAATATTTCAGCAAGATCACCTATGGTTCTTGCCTGTCCATATGTTAAATTAAACGTTTCATTTATAGCATTTTTGTTCTCAATTGTTAGCGTGATGCCTTGTATTAAGTCATCAATATAGGTAAAGTCTAACTTGTCACTTCCATCACCTGTCAGATTAATATCTAAACCTTGTACTGCATTTTCAATAAATATTTGACCAACTCTTCTACTTACACATCGCTCTCCATAAAGGGCAGATGGTCTAATTATTGTATAAGGAATATCAAAAACTCTATGATACGCTTTAACAATTAACTCTCCAGAATATTTCAAGGTTCCATATATCCCTAATGGGTTACATGGAGTCTCCTCTGTTACAATATTGCTCTCAAAATTTCCATATGCCATGCTAGATGAAAAGTATATCACATGAGTATTAAGGCTTCTAGCTATATCTAAAGTGTTTTCTAGCGTTCTCAATGTATGATCGAAAGTTGTATGGGGATCTTTATTGGATTTATTAGCATGGGAAACTGCTGCAAGTTGGACTATAACATCTGGCTTAGCATGATCAAGAAGCTTACTAATTGCGTTATAATTACGCGCATCTTCTATATTAATTTCTATATCACTATCATGAAGTAAATCCATTCTTTGGTTTAGTATAGACCAGTAAAGCTTACGATTTTTGATTTCCTTATTCGTAAACGATAGCATATTATTTACAGCAAGGCAGTCTATGATTATTGGTTCATGCCCTCTTTCTTTTAAGGATAATGCAAGATTATGACCTATAAATCCAGCTCCACCTATTAATGCAATTTTCTTAGATTTCATATTTTACTTTAATTCTCCAGAGCTTCTAAAAGAACACTACAAACGTATTCTATTTCACTTTGTTTTAATTTAGGATGTACAGGTAAAGATATACTTTGATTTCCATAAAAAACAGCGTTTGGAAAATCTGTTTCTCTATATCCATACTTATTTTTATAATAACTCATCAATGGTACAGGAGTTGCGTAATGTATGCTTACTCCTATATTTTTTTGTTTTAAATCGAAGAGTATTTTATTTCTATCGATAGATTCATTCAAGATAACTTGAAATAAAAAATATGAATTATTCTTTGAATATTCTGAAAACTTAATTCTGTTATCTTCTTTTAATAATTGAGAATAATAAATAGCGTTGCTTCTGCGGCTTTCTACATTTTTATTATATCTTTCCATTTGTCCAACGCCAAGAGCTGCCTGAAAATCCGTCATTCTATAGTTATAGCCAAGGCTCATTACATCATATACTCCGGGTTTTTTTCTTAGCTCAGGAGGTGTATCAATGCCAAATGCTTTCAACTTATTAATATTGTCTATGAAATCACTATCATTTGAAATGACAATACCACCTTCTCCAGTAGTTATTTGCTTGGTTGGGTAAAATGAGAAGTTTCCAGTTTTTCCAAAATTTCCAACGTGCATATCATTAAAAGTTGTACCTACTGCATGAGCACAGTCCTCAATGAGAACTAAATTATAATTTTCACATAATGATTGAATTTGATTCATATCACAAGGGACTCCTGCCATATGAACAGGAATAATTCCTTTGGTGTTAGAATTAATTTTCTCTTCTAATGTATTTGATAATATATTTCCATCTAACGGATCTACATCAATAAAGACTGGCTTAGCCCCACATAACTCAACAGCATGTGCTGTTGCTGTATGAGTTTGAGCTGGAACTAAGACTTCATCACCATCATGAAAACCTGAAGCTAAGCACGATAAATGCAATCCCGCTGTACAGTTTGATACGGTCGCTGCGTAATTTGCTCCTGTATACTCACAAAATAAATCTTCAAGCTTTTTTGAATATTCACCATGAGCAAGCCATCCGCTTTTGATAACATCCACCATTGATTGGATATCGCTATCTAAAATATCTGGAGCAGAAAAATCTATTTTTTTATTATTAGTCATTCCTGTTTAAAAAGTGATTTAAAATTTAATTCTAAAAAAATATTGATTTTCAACTTTTTTCTTAATTTTTTGGATTAATTTTTGAATATGTTTTACTTGTTTAAAGCAGATATTATTGATCTTATTTTGATGTCAACAATATTTCTCACAATTTATTTTAATGGATTTTATTTATTAAACAAAATTCCTAAAATAGATAAAAATATTGTTTCATTCCAGCTTGGCATTGGAAGTCTCCCGATTAGCTTTGCAGTTACTTTTTTACTTCTTTTTGGCCAATTATCATTCATTAATGTTACAATACTTTTAGTATTGCTCCAATACCCTTTAGTTAATTTGCTTATTAATAATCGCTCAGAAATCAATATTGGTAAGCAATTTTTTTTTTAGGAGTTATCATATTTCGTTCATAGTTGCTATTTTTTTATTTATTATTTTTTCTAGCACAGAATTTCTTACATCTGGTGATAAATACAGATGGATTGCTATTGGAGAATTTGTTAGCAATAAAGGGTATGTGGATGTTAGCTACGATTTTAGAAATATGTCTCCATTTTACGCTGAAACTTTTCTTCTCCTTGGTATGGTTTTACGAAATGAATCACTTGCGTTAATGATCAATACATTTTTTCCTTTTTTTCTTGCAATATCTATTTTTGAATTTCTTAGCAAAGAAAAGTGCGTACCGAATATTTTTTCTCTTTTGATGGTGCTTATTTTTATCTTGAATCATTCTTTCCTAATAGATTCAATTAGAGGATATATAAGCGGCATAGTTGCTTTGTATTTATGGCTTGTATTTTATTGTTTATATAAATGGATTAATACAAAAAATATAAACTACTATTTAATAGCTATTTTATTTGCAGGTTTTGTATCGGGAACTAAACTTCATGGATTGTTTTGCGTAATACTTTTTAGCCTTTTAATTTTTGCTATAATGTCATCAAAACGTAAAGCATTCTTTAGCGTGAGGAATATTTTATACCCATTTATATTTTTTCTAGGCTCAGTATTAATATCTTCGCCCTGGTATATAAAAAACTTATTACATACGGGCGACCCTTTTTATCCATATTTATCTCCGAATTTTTATGCCAACATTGGGCAAAATTCTAGCCTAGTTAACCCTGAAAATTGGTCCGGCGTTGAACCAACTTTAGTTAATTTTTTTCAATCAATATTTATTTTAATAAAAGAGCCAAATTTATTTCTTTATGGACTTGATTTTGGAGTATTGTTTTTTGCGTTGATCCCGTCTCTTTTTTTAGATTTGAATAACAAAAAAAATAGGTTAATAAATATTTTTTCTATTTTTTTTATATTATCTTATTATATTTTTTGGTTTTTCACGCATCAAAACGTTAGATATTTATTATACATTTACCCGATAGTTTTTACGTTGGGAGCTTATAATTTGTTCTACTACTCAAAATCATATTTCAAAATTAAATTTTTCAAAATTATAATTTTTACAGGAGTTTTTTCAATAGTCCTTAATGGCCTATTTCACCTTGCAATGTTTTCTAATTGGTGGCTAAAATATAAAAGTATTTCAAAGAATGAGTTTTTATTAAAAGATTCAAATTCAATAAGATGTTTAGAGATTGATAATATTATTAAAAATGATACAAATGAAAGCCCAAGAATTATTTCAAATTTGAGAGATCTACTTTATCTAAAGACTCCAATTAATTATGAAAATGTATGGTATGATAATATAGTATCTAATAAAAACAATCCCGATTTAAATAATTTAATAAATACATATAAAATAAATGGTTATACGCATTTAATTTTCAAAGATTTTGGAAATAGTGATTCGCATAAAAGACTTCTTGAAGTTGGCTGTATAAACATAACTAAAATATCTGATAAATTTACTATTTATAGGTTGTGATCTTTATGTTATCTAATAAATCTTGTTCTATCTTAGCTTGGGTTTGGCTTATATTTATCATATGTGTATATGTTTACATCAATCTGATAGTTAGCTTAATTGAAAAACTTTAAAAGCGATAGATTATGATAAAAACATGCTGGGTATGCAGTGGCTCCTCTTTTAGTAAAGTAAAATCTTCAAATATCAAATCCGATATTACTGCTCAATCTTTTGCAATTACCGATAAAAAATATGGTGTTACTCTAGACATATTTAAATGCAGAGATTGCGGTTTCTTACAATGTCACAATTTTCCCGATGTTTTAAAATATTACGAAGATATGGAAGATGAAGGTTATGAAGATTCTAGTAAGCAACGCATGATTCAAATGAAAAGAATAGTTAAATCAGTGAAAAAATACAAAAAAACGGGAAAATTTCTCGATGTTGGCGCTGGTTCCGGCTTACTGGTTTCAGAAGCTAAAAATGCTTCATTTGAAGCTGAAGGTGTAGAGCCAAGTGTATGGTTACAAAAAATTGCTGAAAAAAAAGGCTTAAATGTTCACCTTGGAATTCTTTCCGATATGCAGACAGATAAAAGCTTTGATATCATAAGTATTATAGATGTTATTGAGCATGTTGAAAGTCCTCTATCTCTGCTTGAGGATGTAAAAGAAAAAATGAATGATGGATCCATAGGAATTATCGTAACACCAGATTGTAAATCATTTATGGCAAAATTACTTGGTTGGAACTGGTGGCATTACAGAGTGGCACACATTGGTTATTTTGATGAAAATACAATAAAGCTTATTTTAAAAAAATCTGGCTTTAGGATTCTATCAATTACTAGGCCAAATTGGTACTTTCCAGCGGATTACTTAATTAAAAGACTGTCAACTTACTTACCATTTTTAAAATTTTTGCCGTTACCTAAGTTTTTATCAAAAATTACTGTACCGCTAAACCTGTTTGATTCAATGCAAATTATTATTGAGAAAGATAAAGAATGATAAAATCATATTTTAAAATAGCTCGCTTAGATCATTGGTTTAAAAATATTTTTGTTTTGCCTGGTTTTCTTTTTTCTTACGCATTGATTGGTGAAATTAGTTTTGAGTATAATCTTTTATTTAAAATTATAATTGGCCTAATTGGAATTGGATTTATAGCTTCTGCAAATTATACCATTAATGAATATTTAGATGCTGAATTTGACAGATTTCATCCAACAAAAAAGGATAGGGCAGGTGCCAAAGGTGAGCTAAAAATTAGCTTAGTGATTATTCAATACTTGCTATTAGTAGTTCTAGGTTTGGCAATATCACTTTTTTTTGTAAACAGATCTTTTGCATATATAAATATATTATTTTTAGTTATGGGAATTTTGTATAACGTTAAGCCATTTAGAACAAAAGATAAGCCATTTATAGATGTTTTATCGGAATCAATAAATAATCCAATTCGATTTTTACTCGGTTGGGTGATTATATCGCCATATATATTTCCACCTACTAGCATCTTATTTTCATATTGGTTTGGTGGTGCATTTCTAATGGCTATAAAAAGATTATCTGAATACCGATCTATTAATAATCCAGATTTGGCGGGTAAGTATAGAAATTCATTTAAATTTTATAATGAAAACAACTTGCTTTTAAGTTCTTTCTTCTATGCTCTGAATTCCGTTTTCTTCCTTGGGATTTTCTTAATAAAGTACAGGATTGAGTTCCTATTATCTTTCCCTATAGTTTCTGCGCTATTCACAATCTATCTTCATTTAGGATTAATGGAGGATTCAATCACGCAAACTCCAGAAAAGCTCTATAAATCTAAATCATTTCTAATTTTCTGCATATTATCATTAATTGTAGTTTTAGTTTTATACTTCGTTGATATTAGTTTTTTAAATATTTTAATTAATCCCATAAATTTTAAATAAAAAATTATTGACACCAAAAAATTAAATAAAAACATAGTAATTTTTGATTTGGATAAGACGATTACCAAATTTGATACATATATACCATTTTTGTTAATAGCTTTAATTTGTAGGCCGTACAGGTTAATTTTCTCAATTCATCTACCGGTGTTAATCTTATTAAATAAATTAAATTTTCTCTCATCAACAAAGTTGAAGTTATTTTTTCTCAAATCAATACTTGGGGGTATTAGTACTAATAGAATGAAAATGATCTCGAGATTGTTTACAAAAATTCAACTAAAAGTAAATATAAGAAAACGTGCTCTTGAAAAAATATTAAAACATAAAAATGATGGAGATATATTAGTTTTAGCAAGTGCAAGTTTTGATTTTTATGTTAACTCTCTTGCTAAAAAATTGCATTTTCAACATATTTTTTCTACTAAATCTTGTTGGTCTTCAGATAACAAGCTTTTAGCTAAAATTAATGGACATAATTTAAAGGGGGTGAAAAAAGTTGATTTAATTATTAGCTCACTTGATTATGATTTTGAATCAACTAATATTTTTTGCTATTCTGATCATATATCAGACTTACCACTGCTTTCAATTGCAAATCAAGCTTTTGTAGTTAACCCCAAAAAACAAATGAAGAAAAAAGCAAAAAGCATGAATTATAATATTTTAAATTGGTGAGTTTTAATTATAAAGTAAAAAACTTTCATTGCAGTATTGTTAAAGATTAATTAATTATAGTATTTAATTTTAATCTTCTCTCCAGTTTTCATTGCTTTTTCTGCTGCAAAACATACCGACATAATATCAAAAACATCACTTTCTTTAACTACTGGTACAATATTATCATCTAAAATAGAATCAATGAAGCTATAAATTAAATTTTTTCTTGTTTCTTTTTCAGGATATAACTCATCAATACTAATTTGCTTATAATTAGAATCATGTGGTTTTAGATAATAAGCCTCGTTTAGATTATGAATCGCTGTTAGTTTATTTCCAAAGATTTTTAATCCATGAAAATGAGGATGGATGCACCCACCGTTTCCAGTCAATTTTACTATTGCACCATTTTCAAATTCTAATAATATTACCGCGAAACTATTGAAGGCTAATTCCGAACTTCTTGTTGAAATATCATTTCCCATTACTTGGAGGCTGATCGGTTTTTTATTTAATAACCACATAGATAAATCTATCATGTGAATTGCTGCTCCGTGAATTATAGAATAATTATCAATTTCTGCTCTCCAGCCAAATAATTTTTCTTTTCTTCCCCAGTAATAATCAGCCTCTATATAAAATATTTCTCCAAATTTATTATTTTTAATATTTTCTCTCAACTTTATAAATCTTTGATTTGTTCTTAGAACTAAATTTGAAGATAGCTTTGTTTCTGTATTATTTTTTTTTGCTTCGATAATTTTAACTAGCTCTTCCGGGTGAAGGCATAAAGGCTTCTCTGACATCACATGTTTACCATTATTTAAAGACCGTATTATTTGATCTGAATGATAGTTGTCAAAACTTGCAATTGAAATTATTTGTATGTTTTTATCATCAATGATAGATCTATCATCTAAGCAAAATTCAATTTTGGGAAATTTTTTATGTACATATGATAGCTTTTTTTTGTCAAAATCGCATAATGACTTCAATCTTGTTTTGGTATGAGAAACATAAGCCTCTGCATGCCTTTCACCAACTCCTAAGCCTATAACTGAGCAGTTCAACATAAGTTTATTCTATTTTGCATAAAGGGAATTAATAATTTCTTTCATTTGATAATCAGTATATGGATTGACCATGTTGTTAATTATTTTTTCAGTTTTATTAAAATCTGTTAATGTATCTACAACAAGGCTATAGCTTGAAAGGTTCTCATCATTTTCAAAATTGAAAATTTTAAAATCCTTTGAATTTGTATAAAAGAAGGGAGTTACATGCTCCTTTTCAAAATCATTTATATTTGCTGATAAAATTGATTCTAGCGAATCAGTCCTAATTACTTCAACTGATTGTCCAGATGGGTATGTTCGTGGATATGTATTTGTTACTAAATCATAAAGGCCATTCTGAGAAATTTTAACACCTTCGGCAACTATCTTTGGATCAATTAGCGGACTATCTCCACTTATTCTAACAAAATATTTTGCTTTCAATTTATTTGCAGCTAAAAACATGCGCTTTGCAACATTATTTAGTGAGCCTCTAAAATAATTAATTTTATTTTCTTTACAATAGTCTACTAATAGGTCATCGCTAGCATGATTCGATGTAGCTATCAAAATTTTAGAACTATCAAAAAGGGCTCTTATTCTATTTATTGAATATTCAATCAGAGGTATACCATTGATTTTTTTTAAAACCTTGCTAGGCAACCTTTGAGAGCTCAGCCGAGCTTGAATGATTATTGGAAAATTTATTTTCTCAAAAGACATTAACTTCCATTTATCAATTGTTTATTAATCCAATTATAGGTTGTTGTGAGGCCATCAAGGAGAGGGGCTGATGGTGCCCATCCCAATTCTTTTTTAATTAAATTATTATCAGAGTTTCTTCCTCTAACTCCCAATGGTCCAGGTATATGATTAAGCGTCACTTTTTTATTAGAAATTTCCATAGCCATTTCAGCAAGTTTATTTATCGTGACCATCTCATCTGATCCAATATTTATTGGTTCTTTATATTTTGATTTCATTAGTCTTAAAACCGCTTCGCAACACTCGTCTATATATAAGAAAGATCTTGTTTGTTCGCCGTCTCCCCATATTTCAATCTCTCCACCATTATCTGCCTGTGCCACTTTACGACAAATTGCAGCCGGAGCTTTCTCTCTTCCATCTCTCCATGAGCCTTCGGGACCAAAAATATTATGGAATCTCGCTATTCGAATATCTAGACCATAGTTTCTGCTTGCCGCAAGATAAAATCTTTCACTAAACAATTTTTCCCATCCATATTCGCTGTCTGGCTCTGCAGGATAAGCTGAATCTTCAGCGCAATTAGGGTTGTCTGGATCAAGCTGATTTCGTTCTGGATACATACATGCTGATGAGGAATAAAAAATTTTTTTTGTTTTAGCTTTTACGCAGGCTTCAACAACATTTAGATTAATTAATGCTGAATTATGCATTATGTCTGCATCGTTTTCGCCAGAAAAAACAAATCCGGCACCACCCATATCAGCAGCGAGTTGGTAAACCTCATCAAATGCAATATCAAAAACGTTTTTTACCAAAACAGGGTCTCTCAAGTCCCCTTTCACAAATTCATCTGCTTCAGTCTTTACATATTCGTGATTTTTTATATCTACACCTCTAACCCAGTAGCCTTCTTTTTTTAATCTTTTGACTAGGTGTCCACCTATAAATCCACCCGCTCCACAAACTATTGCTTTCTTCATTTTTTAACCTTTCAAGTTAAATTAAATTAATTGCCTGCTAGCATCTACTAATATTCTTGTTACCTCAAGAGCGTGATCGGCGTTGCATTTTTCTAATTTTTTTCCATCTAAATGATCTATAAAATATTTTAATTCCTCTGTTAAGGGCAATTGATTTTCATATGATATATTTTTAACTGGCCCATCAATTTTTTTAGATATGTTGTCATTGATTTCAAATTTTTTTTGGTAAAGTTTTAGTTGTTTATCGTCATTTGAGTCTTCGTATGAAACCATTGCCTCTGAACCAACAACAACTAACCTATGCTCTTTAAATGGATGTAACCAGCTGACAAAAATATGGCTTTTAACGTTATTAAGATACTCTATAACCGTAATAGTTGAATCCTGAATCCCTTTTTGCAATATATCGCTACCATGTGTTTTTATTTTAGCGGGGTACTCTTCCATAAAATATTGAAATATTGAAATATCATGTGGAGCTAAACTCCAAAAAACATTTTCATGAGTTCTCACCTGGCCAAGATTTAATCTGTTACTATAAATATATTGAATGTTTCCAAGACGCCCATCCATAATTAATTCTTTTATTTTAATTATTGCAGGGTGGAATAAAAGGACATGACCTACCATTAAATTTACTCTGCTTGCTTTTGATTTTTCTAATAAATCTTGTGCATGCTCAACTGATAAAGATAATGGTTTTTCAACTAAAACGTGAAATTTTTGGTCTATTATTTTTGATGCTATATCGTAATGTGTTTCAGCGGGAGTAGCAACAACAAAAGCTGAAAATTGATTTGAGGAAAGTGATGACTGTAGGCTATTAAAGACAGATATATTCGGAAAGTTTTCTTTTATTTCTTCAAGCCTATTCTTATTTGATTCAACTACTCCACCTAGAAAACCAAGGCTTTCAAGTGTGCGTATATGATTCATACCCCAATATCCAGCACCAACTACACAAATAAGTTTTTTCATTAGATAGACTAAAAAGTAAAGCTTGTCTAAGCCTTAACTATTTTTTCGTCAAAAAAATTATATCTACCCCTAGTATCGATAATCATTTTTGCTTCTTTTAAAATTAGCTTATAATCAAATTGATCATGATCCGTTGAAAGCAAAATTAAATCCATATCATTTAGATTTTTTTTATTTAAATGAGCATAAGGTATATCTAGGTTAAGTTTTCTTGTTTGAGGAAATTTGTCGAAAAATGGATCGTTAAAATAGATATTTGCATCCATTACAGAAAGTTTATTAATTATTTCCATTGAAGGGGATTCTCTTACATCATCAACATTTTTTTTATAGGCTAATCCTAAAACTAAAATTTTACTATTTTTAACAGATTTTTGAGCATGATTTAATGTTTTTGATATTTTATGAATTACATAATCTGGCATTGATGTGTTTATTTCTCCTGCTAGCTCAATGAATCTTGTGTTCATTCCCACTTCTTTTGCTTTCCATGTAAGATAAAATGGATCAATTGGTATACAATGTCCACCTAAACCTGGTCCAGGGTAAAAAGAAGTAAAACCAAATGGCTTTGTCGCTGCTGCATTAATCACTTCGTAAATATCTATATCCATTTTGTCTGCTACGATTTTTAATTCATTAACTAAACCAATATTTACTGAGCGATGGATGTTTTCCATTATTTTTGTCATTTCAGCAACTTTTGTAGAAGTAACTGGAACAGTTTTATCAACAATTTTTTGATAAATTGATTCTGTTAGTTTTAAGCAATTTCTTGTATGTCCACTCACAACCTTAGGTATAGTTTTTGTTGTGAACTCCTTATTGCCAGGATCCTCTCTTTCTGGAGAATAACCAACAAAAAAGTCTTTACCAATATCAAAACCTAGATTATTAATATATGGGACTATTATTTCGTCAGTTGTTCCAGGATAAGTTGTACTCTCTAAAACAAGGAGCTGCTCATTTCTCAAAAAAGGTTTAATTAACTCCAGTGTATTTTCGATATAACTAAGATCAGGTTCATTATGAAGACCAAGTGGAGTAGGAACGCAAATAATAATGATATCTACGTTTTTAATTAATTTGAAATCTGTAGAAGGTAGAAATTTATCAGATGATATCATTTTAGATATTTTTATATCTTCAATGTGGTTTATATAGGAATTCCCGTTTAGAAGTGCTTTCGTTTTTTGATCATCAATGTCTAGCCCGACAACATTGATTTTTTCTTCAAAAAATCTTATTGCTAAAGGGAGACCAACATAACCTAAGCCTATAATTCCCACTGAAGCATTATTAGATTTTATTTTATTAAGTAATTTAATTTTCATAATTCAAGTGGTTTTTAAATTGTTTTGTGTGATTTTTTTTTCTGCACGAAAAACAGATATATAAATACAATAACGAAAAGAATATAAGTAAAATTAATCGCTAAAGCAGTCAGTGAATATTTTTCAAAATAAATAGGGTTTTTTGATTCATGACTGAGAAAAAATGGTAGCCCAAAAAGAAATAGCACGCTAAGAGTTCCAGAAATTTGAGGGTCATTAAAAAAATCAATACCTTTTTTCTTTAGCATAAAACGAAATCTTTTTATTTTTTTTCTTTCTTTTGTAGATGCATTATGTGCATTTGTTCGAATTATGCTTATAATTGTTGAAAGAAATAATCCAAGTATTCCAGATAGTAAAATTTTTAAAAATAAATTTTTATTATTTTTTCCAGATGGTATTTGGGGCATATCAATTATTTGAATAACAGAGGATTCTTGAATTTTTTCAATTTTTGCTAATTCAAGCTGCTGTTTTAATGTTAAATAAATCCCTTTTTGAATTTCAACATCTCTTTCAAGCCTGTCAAGCTGAAGCTGTAATGAAGGGGATGAAATTTGACGATTTTGCTGATTAAAGTTTTTTAACCTTTTTTCCGAAGATTCAAAATCTTTCATAACAGAAGAAATTCTAGATTCTATAAAAGTTATTTTCTCATTGGCCACTTGATCCTTGTAATATCTGTTTAAGCTATCAAGTTGAACTAAAATTATATCAGCTAAATCTTTAGCTATTTTTGGATCAACAGCAGTAACAGATAAAGTGCTAACGGGATTTTTAATACTTTGATTGAAATCTATCATTCTACGTAATGATCTCAAGGCTTTACTTTTTTTATAATTATCTAATTCAGATATTGATTCTATATCTGAACTAAATAGTGAAAAGATCTTAATCTTTTTATCTTGGTTTTTTAAGAATATTTCTTCTTGAAGAATTTTCTCTCCAAAAGTCCTGCTGTATATTAAGTCGGGAAGTATAGCGGGACTTGATAGGTCGGCTTGGTTACCTGTTGGTATGTTCACTCCAAATTGCGATGCAATCCCAGCAATACCACCTGTCGATACTGAACTATTGTCAGGAACCAATACTTTAGCCCAACTTGTAAATTTTGACTCTTGTATAAACTGTACATAAATAAACGTTAAAAATACAAAAACAAAAGGAACGATTATCATTACCTTAAGTTGTTCTGCAAAGATATTAATTAGATCAGGAAATGATAATTTTTCGTTATTTTGAATATAGATTGGTAAGGCCTGATTTAGCTTAGGCTGTTCCTTGTTTCCTTCCCAATCATTTATTTTTACTACAATATGGTTTGGTATTTGATTTCTTGCTTTCCAATTTGAAACTGCTTGGGGTGTACTTTCGAGCGCTCTAGCTATTGATGCAAGTGATGAAAAGCCAAAAGAGTTCATTTTTTGTTCAAATTCGTAAAAATTCATACCAATCAACTACTTCCTAGTTGCTGACTCAAAATTACTGCAGTAATAAGAGAAGATATTATTGATGTCCAATTTGTTGCAAACTGTGTAACGTCAAAGGGTTCACGATTTTCTTTTTTATTTACAATTATTGTTACTCCATCTTTTATGCTAGGCCGTTTATACCATTTATTTGGGCTAACTACGCCATTTGCATATATTACAATTATTTTTTTAGAGCTTCCCTTTTCAGTAATACCTCCAGCAGAATTTATATAATGCCTTAATGATTTGTTTTTTTGAAATTCGAGTAGACCTGGATTATAAACTTCGCCAAAAATACTAACAATATTTGATTTTTCTTTAACAACAACACTATCGCCAGGCATTAAAGTAATTTTATCATTTACCCATGCTACTCTGCTACGATTATCATCTCCCTCAAAAATTTTATTATCAAAGGAATTTTCTTTATCATTAAAATAAATTGAATTTGTAAAATCTGAATTAATGTCTAATTGACTGTAAAATTTCTTTAATCTATAGATAGAGACTCCATCACTCAGCGCCTTGCTAGTAAAGCCCCCAGCTCTTGTTAAAAGAGACGCTAAGTTTTCATTGTTTTCACTAAGAGTATATAGTCCTGGTGTATTCACTTCACCTGAAATTTGCACAGGATCTTTAGAGGAGTAATTAGTATTAATATGAACAATTAAACGATCTAAATTATCTAAAATATAGCTTTTAGCTTCTTCAGGGTTATTAATAAAATTATGAAGGCTAATTATTTTTATACTTTCATAGCGAGATTTTGGATTTCTACTAGCAATTTCTGCTTTATCAAAATACGTTGATTTAAGTAAATCTGGATCTTCATCAAGCAATCCAGATATTTTTAGTAAATCATATAAAGACATACCAAAGAAGAAATTAAATTCATTCTCTCTTTTTAAACTACCCACCAGCTCAACTTTATTAATGGGAGCATCTATAAATCTTGCAATAATGTTGTCACCATCCTGGGTAAGTATTTTTGAATTATGTTTTACGTAAAAGTTTTCATGTAAGGAATTAAAATCTGTTCGTTTTTTGAGAGGGGTAATCCTCTGTAAGCTTAAATATGAAGAGGCATTTGGCTTTAGTCCACCAGCGTAATCAATTAACTGATCAATAGTTTCTTTGTTATTTAATTCATATATAGCAGGTCTAAATACTGCAGAATCAACGCTTACAGTTGAAATTCTTGGAGGGATAATAACTATATCCTTATCTCTGAGCTGAATATTAATTTTATTATCTCCATTTATAATGAAATTATAAAAATCAAAGATCATGTCTTTTTGACTGCCATCTCTTTTGATTGTAATTTCACGTAAACTGCCAGTTGTATCTATGCCACCAGCCTGTATTATTCCGGTAATTAGTGTTGAGAAGGGGTGTATTGGATAAACACCAGGATAGGATATATTTCCAACAAAACTAACATTTATTGATCTTAATTTTCCTAGGGATAGATCAATATATGTGCTTGGATTATTTCCTCGAAGAGTAGAATATATATTACCAAATTTTAATTTTATGAAACCCTCACCTTCCTCAATAGTTTTTCCAACCATACTTAAAAGGCCTACTTTTTCATCATAAATATTCCCCTCTCGGTTTATTATATATGATTCACGAAGCTGCGTCTCTCCCCATAATGACAATATGAGCTCATCACCAGGACCTAACAAATAATTTTTTGGAGTTGGTAGGTTTTCCCAAAAGGATACAGAATCTCTTTTCATGAAAAAATTGTAACCAAAATGCTCTAGGGTATTTTTAGCGGTATCCTTTACAGTATCTATTCCTGGATATCTTCCTATAACTGCTTTATTAGGTGTCCCTATATTGGGATCTAAACCCTTTTCATTTAAGATTTGATCATTAGACGGAAAATTTAGTTGATTTTTTTTCATTTTTTCATATTCTGCTCTCATTTTTTGCAACTCTTGCATTGACTGAGCTTTGATTGAAAATGATAGAATAATAAAAAAAACATATGGGAAATTTTTTAGCATTTATAATACCCCCTAAACCATTTTGTTAAAACAGGTATACCTTCGTTAATATTCAAACTTGGGCTATACCCTAGCTTTATTTTCGAGTGCTTAATATCAGCAAATGTTTCTACCATATCGCCTTTCTTAATATTTTTGTTAAGTATAATTGCTTTTTTATTAAGCTCTTTCTCAATGATGCTCATAACATCTTTAAGTAATTCTTTCTTACTGTTACCTAAATTAAAAATTTCACAATCATAGTTTTTCTGAATTGCTAATTTTGTTCCAAGTATAATATCATCTATAAAGGTAAAGTCTCTTAAAATATTACCATTATTATATAAAGTTATTTTTTCATTATTGATAATTTTGCGAGTAAAAATAAACATAGCCATGTCGGGGCGATACCAGGGACCGTAAACTGTAAAATATCTCAATCCAGTAGTTTTTAGTCCATAAAGATGTGAATATGAATGCGCTATAAGCTCATTCGCTTTTTTTGTAGCCCCATATAAAGCTATAGGTCTATCCACGATGTCTTTTTCGCTAAAGGGCAGTTTTGTATTTTTACCATACACAGATGAGCTGGAAGCATAAATCAAGCCATCTACATCATTATTTCTGCAACACTCAATGACATTTACAAAGCCAACTAAATTTGAATCTACATATGCATGAGGATTGGTAATGCTATAACTCACACCAGCTTGCGCAGCTAAATTAACAACTCTCTGCGGTTTGAATTCTCTAAACACTTTATTTAAACTAGTCAAATTGGAAATATCTATTTTTTTGAAAGTAAAGTTTTGGTAAGTTTTTAATAGCTTGGTTCTGTCAAGCTTCAGGCTTGGACTGTAATAATCGTTTATATTATCAATGCCCATAATTTCATGTTTTTCATCTAAAAGTGATTTTGAAAGATGGTAGCCAATAAAACCAGATGATCCTGTGATTAATATCTTCATAAATTCACGTAATGTGTATATATAAACACTTATTTCTTTTAAGTAGCAATGGTATTTTTTTATCAATTATTAGAGTGATCATAGAGGATTAAAACAAATATTTTATTTACTTATAGATAACTAATTTTAAAATTAGAATAATAAAACATAATACACAAACTATTAATACTATATAGATAAATAATTTGTATTTTAATTGATGGTATCATCTATTTTCAAATAAATACATAAAATAGGATTTTTATATATTTATAATTTCACAAATCATTTAAAAATATTAATTTAAGTAGTATGAAAATTCTAGTAACTGGTGGTTCTGGCTTCATTGGTAGCAACTTTATCAATAATCAAATTAAGAATACAGATAATGAGATTCTCAATTTTGACAAGTTAACCTATGCGAGCAATAATGACAATTTATCTTCAATAGAATCAAGTGGTAAGTATAGATTTGTACACGGAGACATTTGCGATAAAAATACCCTAACAAAGGCTTTTAATGAATTTCTACCAAATATTGTTGTTCATTTTGCTGCGGAATCACACGTAGATAATTCTATAAACGAACCAGAGGGCTTTATTACCTCAAATATCATTGGCACGTTTAATCTTTTAAAGATTTCTTTAAAATACCAGCATAGCGATATAGTAGATGACTTCAAGTTTATTCACATAAGCACAGATGAAGTATATGGGTCTATAGAACATCCTGAATTATTCACTGAAAATAGTCCTTACAGGCCCAATTCGCCCTATTCTGCATCGAAAGCTGCTTCTGATCATTTGGTTAGATCCTGGAATAAAACCTATAATCTCACTACAGTTATCACAAATTGTTCTAACAATTACGGTCCATACCAATATGAAGAAAAATTAATACCTCTTGTAATAAAAAAGTCTCTCGAACTAAGCGATATTCCTATTTACGGAGATGGGTTAAATATAAGGGACTGGCTTTTTGTTGATGATCACTGCGATGCTATTTATACAATAATAAAAAAAGGTTTGTCTGGACAATCTTACAACATAGGTGGCAATAATCAAGTTTCTAATTTAGAAATTGTTAAGAAGATTTGCGCAATCCTCGATTACAAAAGACCTAGAAGTGACTCCAAAAAATATTCTAATTTGATCAAACTGGTAAATGATAGACCAGGTCATGACAGGAGATACGCAGTAGATTTCTCTAAAATATCTCAAGAATTACTGTGGAGACCTAAACATACTTTTGATACAGGAATTGAAAAAACAATATCATGGTACCTGGAGAATAAAGGTTGGTGATAAAAAACAAAATTATACTTCTTCGACACGGTGAAAGTTTATGGAATTTAGAAAATAAATTTACAGGGTGGACAAATGTAGATTTGACTGACAATGGAAAAATTGAAGCTCAAAAAGCAGGTGAACTATTGCTAAGCGATGGTTTTAAAGCAGAAACCATCTATTCTTCCTATCTTCAAAGGGCTATAGATACATCAAGGATATGCTTAAAAGCGCTCAAGCAGGACAATGTAAGAGCTATTAAAGATTGGCGCTTAAATGAGCGTCATTACGGCAATTTGCAAGGCTTAAATAAATCTGATACCGCAAAAAAATACGGTGAGGAGCAATTATTTATTTGGAGGAGAAGCTATGATATTGCTCCTCCAAAAATGAGTGAAAAAGATGAACGCCACCCAAAATATGATAAGCTTTATAAGGATATCAACCCTAAATATCTACCATCTGGTGAGTCGCTAAAGGATACTCTAAATAGAGTGCAACCACTCTGGATGAACGATATTTTACCTTTAATTAGGAAAGGTAAAAACATAATGATAGTAGCTCATGGCAACTCTCTAAGAGCTATTGTTAAAATGCTTAAAAATATAAATAACAATGACATTGTAAAATTAAATATACCTACAGGTGTTCCATATGTATTTGAATTTTCGAATGAATTTAAAATACTAAAAGACTATTATCTTGGGAATCAAGGAGAGATTGTAAAAAGAGCTAATATAGCAGCTAATCATACCTCATCTAAACATTAGCTTATTGTATCAAGTGCGCTTATGACTTTGTTCTGAGCGTTCATATTTAGGTATGGGTGCATGGGAAGTGACAATATATTTTCGGAAGATTTCTCTGAAATAGGAAAATCTCCAATACTATATTTATACTTTTTATATCCCTCTTGAAGGTGTACCGGCACTTTATAGTATACCATAGAAGGAATACCTTGATTTTTTAATTTTTCAACAACATCTTCTCTTTTTATATGATCAGGCAATATGATTGAATACTGCGCCCAAGATGAATAATATTTATCCGGTATATGAGGAGAAATAAACATTTTGTTTATATTTTGTGTATAATAATTTGCAGCATTATTTCTCAAAATTAACTCATTATCGAAAATTTCTATTTTCTCAAGCAAAATAGCAGCCTGTAAAGTGTCTAGCCTGCCATTTATACCGATTCTTTCATTCTCATATTTGTCTTTTCCTCCTCCGTGAACACGTATAGATTTCATTTTCTTTGCCAATTCGTCGTTGTCTGTAAATATTGCACCACCATCTCCATAACAGCCCAGAGGCTTTGCAGGAAAAAAAGAAGTTCCTGCTACATCTCCATAAGAGCCAGCTCTTATTTCATTTATTTTACCACCAAAACCCTGAGCTGCATCCTCAATAACCATTAAGCCATTTTCTGTCGCGAACTTCTCGATAAGCCTATATCTTGCTGGCAACCCAAACAAATCAACAGGCATTATCGCTTTTGGTTTTAATTTTTTAGAATAAGCAGATTTTAACGCATTTGATAAACCATCTGGATTAATATTGAATGTTTTATCGTAAATATCGCAAAATACAGGTGTAGCTCCGGTAAGAGCTATAACTTCTGCAGTTGCAATATATGTAAATGGTGTAGTTATTACTGCATCACCTGGACCAATATCTGATGCTAATAAGGGTATAAGTAGTGCATCTGTGCCTGAAGAACAACTAATACAATGCTTTACATTAACATAATCTGCTAATCGCTCTTCTAATTCATGAACCTCAGGTCCCATGATATATTTGCCATGGTCTAATATTTTCTTAATTCTAATGTCAATCTTTTCTCTAATTTGTTTTTGTTGACTTTTTAAATCTATAAATTGCATTTTATCTCGTTTGTTTCTCGTTTTTTAAACTATAAATTTTAACTTAAAATGAAATAAAAAAAACTAATGAACAAAATTAATTTAAAATTAAAAGAGCAAGCAAACAATTACCCATCTTTACAGCTTTCAGACAGACATTTATGTGATTTAGAGCTAATCATGATTGGTGGGTTTAATCCTTTAAATGGATTTATGTCTAAAAGCGATTACAACTCGGTCATTCAAAATATGAGGCTCAATGATGGTTCATTGTGGCCCATGCCAATCACATTAGATGTAGATGACAAATTTATTTCAAAAATATCTAAATCTGCAAAAATAGCGCTGCGCGATAAAGAGGGTTTTATATTAGCTGTCCTTAGTATCGAAGATGTTTGGAAACCTAACCTTGAACTGGAGGCGGAATTAGTTTTTGGAACTAAAGATATAAAACATCCCGGTGTTCACTATTTACTGAAAACTAGCAAAAAAAATTACATTGGTGGAACAATTGAAAAGGTTTCAAGCCCACACCACTATGATTACAAAAATCTTAGACATTCTCCTGATGAGCTAAAAGGTATTTTTAAAAATAAAAAATGGAATAAAGTAATAGCCTTTCAAACACGAAACCCACTTCACAAGGCGCATTTTGAGCTTACAAAGCGAGCCATGGAAGATTTAAATGCAAATCTTCTAATTCATCCTGTAGTAGGAATGACAAAGCCTGGTGACGTAAATCATTATACTCGTACGAGGTGTTATAATCATATCATGAATGAGTATCCTAAAAACTCTGCTTTTTTAAGCCTTCTACCACTCGCTATGCGTATGGGTGGACCGAAAGAAGCGCTCCTTCATGCAATAATTAGAAAAAATTATGGTTGCACGCACTTAATTGTTGGAAGAGATCATGCTGGTCCGGGGTTAAATTCTAATAATGAACCATTTTACGGACCTTATGAGGCTCAAGATATGCTTGAAAAATACCAAGATGAGCTTAAAATTAAAATGGTTCCGTTTAAATTTATGGTATTTATCCCAAAAAGTGGAAAATATAAGGCTATTGATGACGTAGTTGAAGGTGAAGAATATAAAACGCTCTCTGGGACCGAATTAAGGCAGCTTTTGGATGAAGGCGAGGGAATACCTGAATGGTTCACATTTAAAGAGGTAGCACATGAATTAGAGCTATCAAACCCACCTTTGACAAAAAGGGGTATAACAATTTTCTTTAGCGGTCTATCTGGCTCAGGTAAATCAACTCTTGCCAATGGATTATTAACTAAATTTCTTGAAGAAGGTTCGCGTCCTGTAACGCTTCTCGATGGAGATATAGTGAGAACTCACCTTTCTAGCGAACTTGGATTTTCAAAAGAGCACCGATCTTTAAACATCAAACGAATAGGTTATGTAGCAAGCGAAATCACAAAAAATGGTGGAATTGCGATTTGCGCACCTATTGCCCCCTATGAAGAGGATCGTAAATTCAATAGAGAGCTTATTTCGAATGAAGGCGGTTATATTGAAATCTTTGTTAGTACTCCTCTAGAAAAATGCGAAGAAAGAGACTCTAAGGGGCTATATGCTTTAGCAAGAGAAGGCAAAATTAAAGAATTTACTGGTATTTCAGATCCTTACGAGGAACCAAAAAATGCCGAGATCGTTATAAATTCAAGCGGGGAAAGTCCTGAAAAATTAGTGGAAGAAATCTATGAAAAGATTGTTAGCATGGGTTACGTAAAGAAGGTCACATGAAAGGTATAATTCTAGCAGGCGGGTCTGGTACACGACTTTATCCGAGTACACTTGCATCGAGCAAACAACTGTTGCCAGTATATGATAAGCCAATGATTTATTACCCACTTTCAATGTTAATGCTTGCAGGCATTAGAGATGTGCTAATTATATCTACTCCTGATGATTTACCGAAATATGAATCATTGCTTTCAAATGGCGATTTCATTGGGATGAATTTCTCATACAAGGTTCAGCCATCACCAGATGGGCTAGCTCAAGCTTTCATTCTTGGCGAAGAATTTATAGGCGATGAAAATGTATGTTTAATTCTCGGTGACAATATCTTCTATGGCAGCAATCTACCACATACACTGAGGGCAGCTGTTCTAGAAGTTGATAAATCAAATACTGCCACTGTATTTGGATATTATGTTAATGATCCCGAAAGATATGGTGTTGTTGAATTTGATGATAATTTCAATGCTCTATCGATTGAAGAAAAACCATCTAGCCCTAAAAGCAAATATGCGGTATCAGGTCTATATTTTTACCCAAATGACGTTATAAAAATCGCTAAAGATCAAAAACCATCATCAAGAGGTGAACTTGAAATAACTGATACTAATAAAGCATATTTATCAGAAAAAAGATTAAAAGTCGAAAAATTAGGCAGAGGGTATGCCTGGCTGGACACTGGAACGCACGATTCACTATTAGAGGCGTCGCAGTTTGTGCAGATTTTAGAAAAAAGGCAAGGCGTTAAAATTTCATGTATCGAAGAAATAGCTTTTAGGATGAATTATATTAATAGAAACGCTCTTTTAAAGCTTGGGGAAAAAATGAAAAACAATCCCTATGGTGATTATTTAATATCCATTGCTGAAAATAAGTAGCTAATCAACTTTTCAGAAAATTTTTAATTCTTTTAGTTAAATCCTCTCTAGTTTTTCTAATATTAAGTAAATCATCAGAATCTAAATCCCATCCTTTAAATGGGTCTTCAACGCTCCAGTGAAGACGGTCAACTTTACCAGGGAAAACTGGGCAAGCCATATTAGCATTGTCACAAACTGTTACAACAAAATCTATAGCTTCGTTTAAATAAAGGGAAATAGGATCTGAGCTATGAGATGAAATATCGATTCCCACTTCATTCATAACCATAATAGCTGCAGTGTGAACTTTGGTTGGGTGGGAGCCAGCGCTATAAACTTCATATTTATCATGAGCTAGGTGCCTCATGAGACCCTCAGCAATTTGAGATCTACATGCATTCCCAGTACATATAAAAATTATTTTTTGTTTTTTTATCATCTTTAAACTTATGAATTTGTCATTAACCTATTATAAACATTAAAATTCAATTAGATTTTATCATGGATAACAATAAAAACGAGCCACTATTTGTAAATCCTCTAGAAACCTCTAAAGGGTTAACAATTAATGATTTAAACAAATACCTTCCCGCTATACAAAGAGTTGATGATCTTAAAATGACCAAAGATAGTATGCGCGATGGAATGTTTCATGGTATGGGACTTGAGGGGTTAAAAAAGATACCTAATAATAGCATTGATTTAATAATTACAGATCCTCCTGAAAATCCTCGAAAAAACTCAAACGAGGACTCATCACCAGTAACCATTCAAGAGTATTTTGAGTGGAATGAATTATGGCTTGCTGAAAGTTTTAGAGTTTTAAAGGAAACCGGAGCAATGTATATAATTTGCGGTT